>Ga0136611_10001850_pt1 | contig 14690 bp, 16 predicted proteins | sample AntDrymUQ2232306_2_FD_106645 | JGI IMG/M metagenome (GOLD analysis project Ga0136611, IMG submission 106645) | Polar desert sand microbial communities from Dry Valleys, Antarctica - metaG UQ223 (23.06) | ecosystem: Environmental > Terrestrial > Soil > Desert | place: Antarctica: Dry Valley...
GCTGCGGCCGTGGATCACCGACCGCCCGGAGATCGCCGAGCAGCTGCTGCGCGTGCTGGCCCGGCGGCTGCGGCGCACCAACGACGCGCTCGCCGACCTGATCTTCACCGACGTGCCCGGCCGCGTCGCCAAGGCGCTGCTCGGCCTGGCCGAGCGCTTCGGCACGCAGGAGGCGGAGGGCGTGCGCGTCCACCACGACCTGACCCAGGAGGAGCTGGCCCAGCTGGTCGGTGCCTCTCGCGAGACCGTGAACAAGGCCCTGGCCGACTTCGCCGCCCGCGGCTGGATGCGGGTGGAGTCGCGCGCCGTGACGATCCTGGACGCCGACCGGCTGGCCCGCCGCGCCCGGTGACACCTCGTGGCCGCGCCAGCCGGCCCCGACGCAGGACGCCTCAGCGCGGGGACCGCAGCGGGGCGTGACCGTCCTCGAGCTCCAGCACCGTCAGGCTGTCGCTGTCGTCGACGACCTGCACCCACACCGGCGGCGGCATCACCGGCAGCCTGCCAGGGCCCGCTCACTGGCCGCGACCTCCGAGCGCTGCCCGGTGGAGCGAGCGATCGTCAGCGCCTCGGTGAACGCCTCCCGCGCCTCGACCTCGGCCCCGGCGGCCGACAGCGCCGCGCCGAGCGCCCGCAACGCCACCACGCGAGCCCGGACGTCCTCGGCAGGCAGTGCCACCGCCTCCCGGGCGGCAGCCACCGCGTCGCCGGTGCGCCCGAGCTCCACCAGCATGCCGGCACGGTGGGCCAGGGCCTGGCGCCGGGGGAACAGCAGCGCCGGTACGTCGCTGACCGCGAGCGCCGCCTCGAGCTCGGTCAGGGCGCGCTGGGTCTCGCCCCGAGCGCGCAGGACCTGGACCAGCAGGACCTTCGCGCCGAGCGGCGCGTGCGGCTCGAGCTGCAGCCCGGCCACTTGCGCCGTCGCGCGGTAGGCGGCCTGCTCCGCGGCGCCCAGCTCGCCGCGATCGAGCTGGGCGTACCCGCACGCGACCAGCGCCAGGTTGGCGACAGTCGGGTAGCCGCCGGTCTCGGCCAGCGCGACCGCCCGCTCCAGCAGCTCGACCGCCGCGGTCGGGTCACCGGCCCCGCGGGCGGCCACCCCGGCTGCGGTCAGGGCCAGGGCCTGGCCCCACCCGTCGCCCAGGTCGGCGAAGGACTGACGGGCCTGCTCGGCCTCACGTGCCGCGGTCCCGACGTCGCCCAGCTCGGCCGCGGCCAGTGCGTCGATCGTGAGCAGCGCCGCGACGCCCCAGCGCTCACCGACGGCCTCGCCGAGCGGCAGCACCGAGCGGGCCAGCTCGCGGGCCTCGGTCAGCCGCCCCTGGAGCAGTCTCACCAGGCCCTCGGTGCCGGCGACCCAGGACAGCCCTCCAGTGTCGGCCAGGCCCGTGAAGACCTCCGCGGCCCGCTCCAGCGTGCTCTCGGCCAAGGCGTAGTCACCGCGCGTGGTGGCGCTCCACGCCCGGTGCTGCAGCGCCCAGCCCGCGCCTCGGCGGTCGTCGACCTGGACGGCGAGCGCGTGGGCCTGCGCGAAGCGCTCCTCGGCGTCGGTGAGCCGGCCGTCGAAGTAGTCCAGCAGCCCGAGCCGGCGCAGCGCCTCACCGGCGAGGCGGTCCACCCCGGCCGCACCTGCCGCCGCGAGCGCCGAGACGAAGGCCTCCCGCGCGGCGCCGACCTGCCCCCGCTTGCCGCGCACGTCACCCAGGACCAGCAGCGCCGCGGCGCGCAGGCCGTCGTCCGCCCCGTCGAGCCCCACAGCGAGGGCCGCCTCGGCCTCGTCGAGCCGGTGCAGGGAGGCGAGCGCCTGGGCCCGGCCGACCCGGACCGGCACGGTCACGTCGCTGGGCAGGGCCTCGCCGTACGCCGGCTGGTCCAGGGCCAGGGCGCGACCCAGGACGTGCTCGGCCGCAGCGTCGTCGTCACGGTCCAGGGCCGTGCGGCCGAGCCGGGCCAGCGCCTCGAACGCCGTACGACGCCCGCGCCAGGCCGGGTCGGAGGCCGCCAGCCCCATCTCGGCGGCGAGCCGCACCGCCCGCTCGCCCTGGCTCGCGGCGGTGGCGTCGGCCTCCGCGGCGTGGGCCGCCGCCGACGTGGCGGCCCGCGTCGCGGTGGCGTACTGCGCCGCAGCCGCGTGCCTGCGGGCCCGGTCGGCCTTGGCCAGACCGGCGTAGGCCACGTCCCGAACCAGGGTGTGGCCGAAGCGGAAGCTGTCGTCATCACCGACCTTGCCGTCGACCTCGAGCAGCCGCCGCTCGGCCAGGAGGGCGAGGGCCCGCTCGACCACGGCCGGGTCGCCGTGACCGCTGGCCCGTCCCACGGCGACCAGCGCCGCCGGGGTGGTGCTCAACCCGAGCACCGAGGCGTCGCGAAGGACGCCCTTGGCGGGTCCTGGCAGGTCGTCGATGCGGGCAGCCAGGACGGCCTGCACCCCGGCGGGCAGCAGCCCCTCGGGCAGCTGGCCATCCAGCACCCACCGCTGGCCGTCGCGCACGAGGGCGCCCCGGTCGACGAGCAGGTGCAGCAGCTCGGCCAGGAAGAACGGGTTGCCCTGCGCCCGTGAGAGCAGGGCCGTGCGCACGCCCACGTCCAGCTCGTCGGTCGGTGCGCCGAGGTAGGCGCGGAGCAGGCGCTCGGTGGCGCTGTCCTCCAGCGGCAGCAGGGGGAGCAGCTCGACCTCCGGCAGGCCGCGCCACCACCCGGGCCCGCCGAGCCCGAGCACGTCCGGCCGCCCGACGCCGAGCATGAGGACCTGGCCGCGGGTCTGGCCCACCACGTCCAGCAGACCGTCCAGGGTCGTCGGTGTGGCCCAGTGCAGGTCGTCGAGCACGAGCAGCAGCGGGCCGTCCTGGCCCAGGGCGCTGAACAGGGCCGCGACGGCCTGGCGGACCTGGTCGCCGCCGGACGGTGCGCCGGGCGTCACGCTCTCCCGCGGCGCGGTGCCGGCAGGGCCCGGCGCGGGCTCCAGTCCCAGCAGCGTCCGCAGCCGCTCAGCCATCGCGCGCGGCACCGTCCCGGACCAGGCCGGGTGCTCCAGACGCGCCACCGTCCGGGCCACGCGCTCGCGCGCGGTCTCCACGTCGTCGGCCTCACCGATGCCGCACGCTGTGCGCACCATCTCCGCGATCGCCGACAGGTCGCGCCCCTCGCCGTACGGCTTGCAGCGCCCCCACAGCACGCGCGCACCCGGGAGCTCGCCGACGAAGCGCGAGAGCTCCTGCGCCACACGGGTCTTGCCGACCCCTGCCTCCCCGGTAATCAGCACGGCCCGCGGCCGGGACTGCTCGCCGACCTCGAGCGCCCTGCCGACGAGCAGGCCCAGCTCGGCGTCGCGGCCGATGACCGGCGCCTCGTCCCCGAGCCCCAGCCGGCTCGCGGAGGCCGGGCGCAGGGCGACGAGCTCGTACGCCGCGACCGGCTCCCGCTTGCCCTTGAGCCGCAACGGCGGCAGCGCCCGCCAGGACGCGGTCGCCATGGTCGCCAGCGCGGTCGCCCGGCCGGCCAGGACCCCGCCGACGCCGGCCGCGTCCGACAGGCGCGACGCGGTGTTCACCGTGTCGCCGATGACCGTGTACGACAGGTGGGCCTGGATCCCGGCCAGCACCTCGCCGGTGTTCAGGCCCACGCGCAGACCCAGCCGGCGCCCACCGCCGCTCTCCTCCTCCACGACCCGCCGGACGGCGGACTGCATCCGGGCGGCGGCCCGTACGGCCCGCTCGGCGTCGTCCTCGTGGGTGGTCGGGGCGCCGAAGACCGCCATCAGCCCGTCACCGGTGAGCTTGTCGACGTGACCGCCGTGCTCCACGACGGCGGCCGCCAGCGTGGCCAGGACGCGGTCGGTCACGACGCCCACGCGCTCGGGGTCGAGGTCCTCCGACCAGCTCGTGAAGTCCGACAGGTCTCCGAACAGCACGGTGACGACGCGTCGCTCGGCCTCATGATCAGGACCAGGACCAGGGCCGGGGGCGTCCTGCAGGGCCGTGCCGCAGGCGAAGCAGAAGCGGGCTCCGGGCACGGTCGGGGTGCCGCAGGTCGGGCAGGTCATCGCAGGTGGGCCAGCTGGGCGAGCACCGACAGGCGGGCGGCCGGCCACAGCGCCCGGTCCACGTCGGCGTACACGGTCTCGACGACCTCGTCCGGCGTCCGGGCCCCGCCGGCGAGCGCTGTCCGCACCTGGTCCAGGCGGGCCTCCCGGTGCGCGAGGTAGGCCCGCGCGACGACACCTGCGCTGGCCAGCTCCGGGCCGTGACCGGGCAGGACGGTCAGGTCGCCGAGCTCGGCCAGGCGGCGGAGCGAGGTCAGGTAGTCGCCGAGGACGCCGTCGGGGTGGGCGACGACCGTCGTGCCGCGCCCGAGCACCGTGTCGCCGGTGAGGACGGCGTCCTCGAGCAGGAAGCTCAACGAGTCGCCGGTGTGGCCGGGCGTCGCGAGCACCCGCAGCTCCAGGCCGGCCGCAGCGACGACGTCCCCCTCGCCCAGGCCCTGCGCGCCGTGCCGGTGGGCCGGGTCCAGGGCGCGGACCGGAGCCCCCGTCAGCTCGGCCAGGCGTGCGGCGCCCTCGCTGTGGTCGAGATGGCCGTGGGTGAGCAGCACGACCTCCACCGGTCCCTGCGCCGCCACCAGGGCCAGGTGCGCCTCGTGGAGCGGGCCGGGGTCGACCACGACGCACCCCTCCGCGTCACCGCGCAGCACCCACGTGTTGGTGCCCTCCAGCGTCATCGGCCCGGGGTTCGGGGCCAGCACGACCGACGCCGTGCCCGTGACCCGGCGCAGCGCCATCCCGCCGCCCTAGGCCGGGTAGCCGGCGTCGCCGGGCAGCAGGAACTCGACCGACTCGTCGTCGGCCACCACCAGCCGGGGCAGCACCGGGGTGATCGTGCGGTGCGCGGCCAGCGCGCCCTCGACGTCGGCGTACGACGCGAGATCGCGCAGGGCCACGGCCGTCGGCGGCAGCATCCGCAGTCCGTCGGCCAGCGCGTCGACCGGGCGGACCCACACCCGCTGGTCGGCCTCGCCCCCGACCTCGCGGCAGGCCTGGCCCTCGGGCATGCGGGCGAGGAAGAAGCGGGTGTCGAAGCGCTTGGGCTCGACCTCGGGCGTGATCCAGTGCGCCAGCGGGCGCAGCAGGTCGGCGCGCAGGACCAGCGCGCGACGGGCGAGCAGCTCCGACAGCGAGAGCTCGCGGGCCTCCAGGGCCACCCGCTCGGCCTCCCACTCGTCGGTGCTCACATCGTCAAGGACCTGGTCGGGCGAGGACCCGGCCAGCAGGACGCCGGACTCCTCGAAGGTCTCCCGGACCGCCGCGCACACCAGGGCCCGGGCCAGCGGCTCGTCGCACCCGAAGGCCTGCGCCCATGCGCTCGCCGGCGGCCCCGCCCAGGCCGTCTCGGTGGCGGCGTCCGCCGGATCGACGGACCCGCCCGGGAACACGTGCATGCCCCCGGCGAAGGCCATGGCCCGGACGCGTCGCAGCAGGTAGACCTCGGGGCCGGACGCGCCGTCGCGGAGCAGCGCGATGGTTGCCGCGTCGCGCGTGTCGGCAGGGGTGAACTGCCCGTCGCGCATCCGGCGGGCCCGCTCGAGCAGCTCGGGCGGTGGGGCGACAGCATCGGCCATCACGACACCGCGGAGAGCTGCGCCATCACGACACCTCCACGATCAGCTCCACCTCGACCGGGGCGTCGAGCGGCAGCGCGGCGACCCCCACCGCCGACCGGGCGTGGGCGCCGGCCTCGCCGAAGACCTCGCCCAGCAGCTCCGAGGCCCCGTTGACGACCGCCGGCTGGCCGGTGAAGTCCGGGGTGGAGGCGACGAACCCGACGACCTTGACCACCCGCACGACGCTGTCGAGCCCGACCAGGGCGTCGACGGCGGCCAGCGCGTTCAGGGCGCAGGTGCGGGCCAGGTCCTTGGCCTTCTCGGGCGTGACCAGGGCCCCGACCTTGCCGACCGCGGACAGCTGCCCGTCGACCATCGGCAGCTGTCCGGAGGTGAACACCAGGGAGCCGGAGCGGACCGCCGGGACATACGCGGCAACGGGCGCCACGACCGGCGGCAGGGTCAGCCCGAGCTCGGCGAGGCGGTCGGCGACGGTCACGCCTTCTGGCCCTTGGGTCGCTTGAGGTAGGCGACGAGCTGGTCACCGCCGCCGGGGCCGGGCACGACCTGCACAAGCTCCCAGCCGTCCTCCCCCCAGGTGTCGAGGATCTGCTTGGTCGCGTGGACGAGCAGGGGAACGGTGGCGTACTCCCAGGTCGGCATGGCCCGACCCTACTGAGGCAGCCCGGCGCCCGGTCCGGTCAGGCCGTACGCCCCTCTGCCTCGGCCGCGCGCTGGCGCGTCAGCCGGCGGCGCTCGACCTCGTTGGCGCCTCCCCAGATCCCGTGCGGCTCCTGGACGTCCAGGGCGTACTCCAGGCACTGGCTCCGGACCGCGCACGCACCGCACAGCGCACGGGCCACGGCCTCGCGCCGGAGCCGGTCGTCCTTGCGCTCGACCTGGGCCGGAGCGAAGAAGTGGACGGCGTTCCTGCTGCGGCAACGGGCGTCGCTGCGCCAGGTGGGCTCGCTCAGGCGCTCAGCGGCGAGGCGGGGGTGGCGCATGGGGCTCCGCGAGGGTGAGGGGACCGGGCGGGTCGGTTCGCTGCACGAGCAACGACGCCCCCGTCCACGCCGTTCCTGCCCCCAGCCGGGTGAGCCCGCCGTCCGCTCGAGGCGCCGCTCGACCCGACGCAGGCCGGCAGCGCGGTCGTAGGCTCGGTCGCGTGAACATCCTGCCGCTGGTCCTGCTGCTGGTGGTCCTCGTCCTGCTCGCCGTGGTGGTCGCCGTCGTCGTCATGGTCCTGCAGCGCAAGAAGCGCGACGCGGGCCTGGCCGAGCGGGCCCGGACGGTCGACCCCATGGCCGGCGGGCCGCTGACCTCCGACCCGCGCACGCTCAAGGCCGGCGACGTCGTGACCCTGTCCGGCGAGACCGGTGACTGGGTCGTGCGCGGGACGCTGGCGATGGTCGAGGACGGCTACCGCTGGTCCGAGCATCTGCTCGACGGGTCGACCGCGGAGGGCGAGCGCCGGCACTGGCTGTCGGTGGAGGATGACGAGGGCGGTCTGGAGCTGGTCCTGTGGGACCGTGTCTCCGGCTCCGACCTCACCCCCGACAGCGCCGAGGTCGCACACGGCGGCACCGCCTTCCGCCGCGACGAGAAGGGCCGCGCACGGTACGCCTCCACCGGCACGACCGGCGCCGCCGAGTCCGGCGAGATGGAGTACGTCGACTACCTGCCCGCCGCCGGTGGAACGGCCCGGCTCGGGTTCGAGCGCTTCTCCACCGGCGGGGGCTGGGAGGTCAGCGCGGGCCGCGTCATCGCCCTCGAGAGCCTCACGATCCTGCACAGCTGACGTGCTCGCCCCCCTCGCCGTGCCCTACGTGGACGCCCGGGCCGACGCCCTGTCCTGGTGGCTGGGTGACGACGCGCCGCCGCCGCTGGCCACGCTCGTCCTGCCCGGCTGCACCGGTTCGCTCGAGCTGCGCCTGCTGGGCGCCAGCCACCAGGTCATCGCGACCGCCGGCGCGGCGCGGTGTCCCGAGATCGTCGCGTGCGGCGTACGGGAGGCCCCGCTGCCCGCCCGGCACGACGGTGCCGTCGGCGACGCGAGCTACCGCTTCATCAGCACCACCTCCGCGTACGACGAGGCCTCGCTCTCCCGCCTGGCGCGCGACCTGCGCCGCCGCTGCGCCACCAGCTCTCGCGCCCTGGTCGGGGTGTTCCCTGGCAGCCCCGACGCGCTGACCGTGCTCGCTGGGCGGCAGGTGCGCGGCGGCTGGGCCTGGTCCAGCTGGCACGTCTACCCGGGCGCCGGCGAGGTCGTCCGCACCCGTTCCCGGCTCGTCGCATGACGGGGCGCAATCTCAAGATCATCGCCGTGGTGCTCGTCCTGGCGGGCATCGGCGGCATCTTCGCCCTGTCCCAGCGGGGCAGCCCGCGCGACCACGTGCTCAGGACCTACGAGGTCGTGACACGGGGCGAGGGCGACTCGGTGACCCTGCGCTCGCCGGACCCGGTCACCACGACCGCCGGCGACATCAAGCAGGCGTGGAAGCCCGCCGAGGAGGTCGTCGACGCGGGCGGCACCTTCCTGCGCTACCAGGACCTCGTCGTCGCGGTGACCCCGCGGGCGGAGGGCGGCTCGACGATCTTCCTGGACGACGAGGAGCGCGGCTACAACAGGTGGTTCCCGTACGTCGTGGGCTTCTGGGGGTTCGGCGGCTCCGGCGGGCCCATCGGCGGCACCCGCGGCGGCGGCCCGGGAGCCGGCAAGTGACCCGCCCCCTGCAGCGTTCGCCCCTGGTGCGTCCGATCCGGCCGGGCCGCCCCCGCGGCGGACGGGCAGTCGGCAGGCCGGTGTCGGTGGGGCTCGCGGCCCTGGTCGCCGTCGTGCTGACCGCGGGGCCGGCCGCCGCGGAGAACCCGGTGCTGGACGCCGCCGACGACACCGACCTCGCGAGCGCGCTCGCCGAGGCGCAGGAGGTGCAGGGGGTCTGCTACGGCTACGTCCTGTCGGTCTCCGACGCCGACACCGGGCAGTTCTCCGGGACCTTCGCCTCGTCCTCCGCCGGCGCCGGCCAGGCGGCCTCCACCGCGACAGACTGCCCCAACGGCACGGTCGAGCTGGTGGCCCGCATCGACTACACCTCGTCGTTCTCCGAGGCCGAGGACGTCGCCGAGTGGCAGCTGCTCAGCACCGTGGCGGGGGACCTGTCCATCGTCGACGTCGAGCAGGTCACCGGGGCGCGCGCCGGCGACCTGCTCGACGACACCAGGAGCGAGACGGCGCTGCTCAACGCGGTGCTCTCGCTGCCCGGCCTGGCCAGCGAGCGTGCCGACCTGCCCCCGGTGGTGCTGCAGGAGAACACCGAGGCATTGCCCGAGGGCGCCCGGGCGACCGACACCCCCGGCAGCGACTGGCTGCGGCAGAACGGCGCCCTGCTCGCGCTGTGCGTCGCCGCCGTCGTCGCGGGGCTCGTCGCGCTGCTGGCCTCCCGCCGCCCCGGCGCGCCGCGCCGCCCGTCCGGCGCTCCCCGCACGTTCGGCCCGCCCAGGCCGTACGACCACCCGCCGACTGACCACCCGCCGACTGACCACCCGTACCCCGACCCTCGGAGCCAGCCGTGAACACCGTCAGCGACCTCGTCGGCGGCGTGCTCGCCACCCTGGCCTTCGCCGGGGTCGGTGCGCTCGTGCTGGCCCTGGGATACGTCGTGCTCGACGCCATCACGCCGGGCAACCTGCGCCACCTGGTCTACGCCGACCACAACGGCAACGCGGCGGTGCTCGCCGGCGCCAACGTGCTGGCACTCGGCGGCATAGTGACGACCGCGATCGTAACCTCCGACGACCAGCTGGGCCGCGGCGTCGCCGACGCCGCCGTCTACGGGCTGCTCGGCATCGCCCTGCTCGCCCTGTCCTTCAAGGTGCTCGACCTGCTGACGCCCGGCGACCTCGGACAGATCTGCACCGACCCGCACGGTACGCCTGCCGTGTACGTGACCGCGGCCTTCCAGCTCGCATTGGGAGCGGTGCTGGCGGCCGCGATCTCGTGACCGCCGTCCTGGGCGTCCCCGCCGCGACGCCACAGCCGCTGCTGGCGCTGCCGGTGGGGCGCCGGACGGCGCGCCTGATGCTGCTCGCGGCGGTGTTCCTGTGCGCGGCCTGCGGCCTGGTCTACGAGCTGGCCCTGATCACGCTGGGCCAGTACCTGGTCGGCGGCTCGGTCACCCAGACGTCCCTGGTGCTGGGCGTGTTCGTCTGCTCGATGGGCCTGGGCTCGTTCGCCAGCAAGCCACTTCTCCCCCGGGCCGCCGCCGGCTTCGCCGCCGTCGAGCTGTGCCTGGCGCTGGCCGGCGGCCTGTCCGTGCTCGGGCTCTACGCCGCGTACTCCTGGCTCGACCTCTACACACCGGCGCTGATCGTCACGTCCGTGGTCGTCGGCGGGCTCATCGGCGCCGAGATCCCGCTGCTGATGGCCCTGCTGCAGCGCATCCGCACCCAGGACGCCGGCGAGGCGGCGGCCGACCTGTTCGCGGTCGACTACGTCGGGGCGCTGGCCGGCGGCCTGGCCTTCCCGTTCCTGCTGCTGCCCGTCTTCGGTCAGGTGCGCGGCGCCCTCGTCGTCGCGGCGGTCAACCTGGTCGCTGCCGTCGGCATCGTCGTGCTGCTGCGGCACGCGCTGTCGCGCCGGGCCCGCCGGGCCGTCGTCGCCGGCACCGTCGTGGTGGCGCTGTCGCTCGCGCTCGCCGCGGCGGCCTCGGGCCAGTTCCTCGTGTCCGCCCGCCAGGCCCTCTACGACGACCCGGTCGTGGTGTCGCAGCGCTCGGACTACCAGGAGATCGTGCTGACCGAGACGCTGCCGTCGCGCGGTGGGCCGGCCGACGTGCGGCTGTTCCTCGACGGCGACCTGCAGTTCTCCAGCACCGACGAGCACCGCTACCACGAGGCGCTGGTGCACCCCGCGCTGCTGCCGGGGGCCCGCAGCGTGCTGGTGCTGGGGGGCGGTGACGGCCTGGCAGCACGGGAGGTGCTGCGTCACGAGTCCGTGCGTCGCGTCGTCGAGGTCGAGCTCGACCCCGCCGTGCTCGACCTGGCCCGCCGCGACCCGCGCATGCTCGCCGCGAACGAGGGTGCGCTGGACGACCCCCGGGTCAAGGTCGTCGTCGACGACGCGATGCGCTGGCTGCGTACGGCCTCCGAGACCTTCGACGCCGTCATCGTCGACATGCCCGACCCCGACTCGCCCGCGACCGCCAAGCTCTACTCCCAGGAGTTCTACGGTCTGGCCGCCCGGGCCCTCGCGCCCGGCGGACGTCTGGTCGTGCAGGCCGGGTCCCCGTACTTCGCGCCCGAGGCGTTCTGGTGCATCAACGCGACCGTGGCCTCGGCCGGGCTGCAGGTCACGCCGTACCACGTCGACGTGCCCAGCTTCGGCGACTGGGGGTTCGTCCTGGCCGCCCGGGGCGCACCGCCCGTGCCGACCGTCGACCCGGCGGTCGCGCAGGGTCTGCGCTTCCTCGACGGCGACGTCCTGGCTGCTGCGACCGTCTTCCCCAAGGACCGGTCGCAGGACCGCAGCGTCGAGATCAGCACGCTGGACCGCCCGCGGATCCTGCAGTACGAGGCCCGCGGCTGGCGCGGCTACTGACTCGCCCCCGGCCCGACGCGGTCGAACCCTCCGGGGGCGGTGACCAGGGACTCCCGGCCCGGACAGCCCGACGTGCGCAGGACCGACCTACGCTGGTCCGATGCCTGACTTCCCCGAGGTGCGACTGCACGTCGTCACCGGCAAGGGCGGCACCGGCAAGACCACGGTGGCCGCTGCCCTCGCCCTCGCGCTCGCCAGCGGCGGCAAGAAGGTCCTGCTCGTCGAGGTGGAGGGGCGCCAGGGCATCGCCCAGCTGTTCGACACGCCTCCCCTGACGTACGACGAGACCCGGGTCGCCGTCGCGCCCGACGGCGGTGACGTCCATGCCCTGTCGATCGACCCCGAGTACGCGCTGCTGGACTACCTGCACATGTTCTACAAGCTCTCCCGCACCGGAGTCGCGGCCCGCACCCTGCGCCGGATCGGGGCCATCGAGTTCGCCACGACCATCGCGCCGGGCCTGCGCGACGTGCTCCTGACCGGCAAAGTCAAGGAGGCCGTCGTCCGCAGGAGCAAGAGCGGCGCGTACGCCTACGACGCCGTCGTGCTCGACGCCCCGCCCACCGGACGGATCGCGCGCTTCCTCAACATCAGCAGCGAGATCAGCGGGTTGGCCAAGGTCGGGCCGCTGCGGACCCAGTCCGACGGGGTCATGGCGGTGCTGCGCTCACCCCAGACGGCAGTCCACCTGGTGACGCTGCTCGAGGAGATGCCGGTCCAGGAGACGCTCGACGGCGTCCGCGACCTGCAGCTCATCGGCCTGCCGGTCGGAGGCGTCGTCGTCAACGCCGTCCGCGCACCGCTGCTGCACCCGGCCGACCTGCTCGCGGCCGAGTCCGGGTCGCTGGACACCGCCGCGCTCGCCTCCGGCATGGAGAAGGCGGGCCTGGACGCCCCGGACGCGCTGGTCGCGTCCCTGGCCGCAGAGGCCGGCGACCACGCCGTACGGGTGGCGCTGGAGGAGCGGGGGCGCGACGCGCTCGGCGCCCTGGAGCGGCACTCCTACGAGCTGCCGCTGCTGCCCGACACCGTCGACCTCGGCGGGCTGTACGAGCTCGCCGGGCTCCTCCGAGAGCAGGGACTGGCATGAGCAGGGACAGCCGGACCGCCTTCGACGTCGACCACCTGCTCGACACCGCCCAGATCGTCGTGTGCACCGGCTCCGGCGGGGTGGGCAAGACGACGACCGCCGCCTCACTGGCGCTGCGGGCAGCCGAGCGCGGGCGCCGCACGGTCGTGCTCACGATCGACCCGGCCAAGCGGCTGGCCCAGTCGATGGGCCTGTCGGAGCTGGACAACACGCCCCGCCGCGTCCAGGGCGTCGACCCGGCCGGCGGCGGCTCGCTCGACGCCATGATGCTCGACATGAAGCGGACGTTCGACGAGATCGTCCTCACCCACGCCGAGGGCGACAAGGCGACGCAGATCCTCGAGAACCCCTTCTACCAAGCGCTGTCCAGCTCGTTCGCCGGCACGCAGGAGTACATGGCGATGGAGAAGCTCGGCCAGCTGAAGGCGACCGGCGACTACGACCTGATCGTCGTCGACACGCCCCCGACGCGGTCCGCGCTGGACTTCCTGGATGCCCCCGAGCGGCTCACCACGTTCCTCGACGGCCGCATGATCCGCATCCTGCTCGCTCCCGCCAAGGCCGGCGGCAAGGCCTACCTCAAGGTGGTCAGCACCGGCTTCAACGTCTTCACCAGCGTCATCACCAAGATCATCGGCGCGCAGGTGCTGCAGGACGTGTCGCAGTTCATCGGGGCGCTCGAGACCATGTTCGGCGGCTTCCGCGAGCGGGCGCAGGCGACGTACGACCTGCTCAAAGCACCGGGCACCGCCTTCGTCGTGGTCGCGGCGCCCGAGCGCGACGCCCTGCGGGAGGCCAGCTACTTCGTCGAGCGGCTCGAGCAGGAGTCCATGCCGCTGGCCGGCCTCGTCGTGAACCGCGTGCACCGCTCGGCCGGCACCACGCTGACCGCCGAGCGGTCGGTCGCGGCCGCTCAGCAGCTCGAGGCGGGCGGCGGGCACGAGCTGGCCGCAGCCGTCCTGCGCCTGCACGCCGACCGGGTCGCCCTGTCCGCGCGGGAGCGGCGGCTGCAGGAGCGGTTCTCCAGCGCGCACCCCGGAGTACCGGTCGTGGAGGTGGCCGCCCAGCCGGGCGACGTGCACGACCTGGACGGCCTGCGCTCGGTCGGCGACGACCTCGCCAGTGGCTCCGCGGCGGCCGTCCCAGCCTGACCGGCCCCGTTCCCCCGTACGCGGACCCGGCGGGATCGGAAGCGTGAGGGGTGCGCGGACCGCCTCGTCAGCCGAGGCGGTGGGGCGCAGCGGGGCTCAGCCGGTGGCGGTGTGGGCGGTGCGGGCGTCCTCGAGCAGCAAGCGCCAGGAGGTCACGTCGGGCCGGCGGCGCAGCAGGGCTCGGCGCTCGCGCTCGGTCATCCCGCCCCAGACGCCGAACTCCACCTGGTTGTCCAGCGCGTCGGACAGGCACTCGGTGCGCACGGGGCAGCCCATGCAGACGGCCTTGGCGCGGTTCTGCGCAGCGCCGGTCACGAACAGCTCGTCCGGGTCGGCGGTGCGGCAGGCGGACAGGGCGGTCCAAGCCGTCGCATCCAAGGGCGCGGTCGCAGTCGCGGTCGCAGTTGTGGTCATGTGGGGGCATCCTGACGCTGAGGGGGTACCAGGAGTGTCGGCCCGCTCACTGTAGGGAGTCGCGCGCCGGGGTGGGACACCCAGAAGGACCCTCTTGGGCTAGTCCGTTCGGGCCACATGGGGGCACACCGGGTTGACCCGGACATCCGTCGCACGCCGGACGGACCCCGGATCCTGGCGGCGCGCCGTACCCTCGGATGCGTGCCTCGCTACGCCTCCCCCCCCGCCCGCCTGGTCTACGCGCTGCTCGTGAGCGTCCTGACGGGCCTGCTGCTGGCCGCCGCTGCGCTCCCTGTCGTGGGCAGCCTGGGCCTGACGGCGAAGGCGGGGGCCGACGAGTTCCTCGTCCTGCCCGTCGCGCTCGAGGACCGCGACCTCAACCAGCGCAGCCGGATCCTGGCGCGGGACGGGTCCGAGATCGCGGTGCTCTACAAGGAGAACCGGGTCGAGGCCAAGCTCCAGGAGATCCCCGAGCTGACCCGCAAGGCCGTCATCGCGATCGAGGACAGCCGCTTCTACGCGCACAAGGGCGTCGACTACAAGGGCACCCTGCGCGCGGCGATCGAGAACGTGCAGGCCGGCGGCGTCAGCCAGGGCGGGTCGACGCTGACCCAGCAGTACGTGAAGAACGCCCTGCTCCAGGCGGCCAGCAGCAAGGAGGGTCAGCAGGCGGCCACGGAGCAGTCCTTCGACCGCAAGCTCAAGGAGGCCCGGTACGCCCTGGCCATCGAGCGGCAGCTCACCAAGGACCAGATCCTCGAGCGCTACCTCAACATCGCCTACTACGGCAACGGCGTGTACGGGATGGGCACCGCGGCCAACTTCTACTTCGGCAAGCAGGTCA
>Ga0136611_10001851_pt1 | contig 14689 bp, 10 predicted proteins | sample AntDrymUQ2232306_2_FD_106645 | JGI IMG/M metagenome (GOLD analysis project Ga0136611, IMG submission 106645) | Polar desert sand microbial communities from Dry Valleys, Antarctica - metaG UQ223 (23.06) | ecosystem: Environmental > Terrestrial > Soil > Desert | place: Antarctica: Dry Valley...
CTGGCGCGGGCGGCCTCGATGATCTTGCCGACGATGATTTTGGCGTCGTTCGGCCGCTCCTGCAGGTAGTCGTTCAGCAGCCGGCTGACGATGTCCTCGACCGGGCCGCGCACTTCGCTGGACACCAGCTTGTCCTTGGTCTGACTGGAAAACTTCGGCTCCGGCACCTTCACGCTCAGCACGCAGCACAAGCCTTCGCGCATGTCGTCGCCGGTGACTTCGACCTTCGCTTTTTTGGCCAGCTCGCTGTCGTCGATGTACTTGTTGATGACGCGCGTCATCGCCGCGCGCAAGCCCGTCAGGTGCGTGCCGCCGTCGCGCTGGGGAATGTTGTTGGTGAAGCAAAGCACCTGCTCGTTGTAGCCGCTGTTCCACTGCATCGCGACCTCGACGCCGATGTTGGTTCCCTGGTCGCTTTGCCGGTCGCCCATGGCGGCGAACACGTTCGGATGCAGGACGGTCTTGCCCTTGTTGATGAATTCGACAAAGCCCTTGACGCCGCCGGTGCCGGAAAAGTCGTCCTCCTTGCCGGATCGCTCGTCCTTCAGGCGAATCCGCACGCCGTTGTTCAAAAAGCTCAGTTCACGCAGCCGCTTGCTCAGAATCTCGTAGTGAAAATCGTGGTTTTCTTTAAAGATGTCGGTGTCCGGCAAAAAATGGACCTCGGTGCCGCGCTTGTCGGTATCGTCCATCAATTTCATCGGTGACACCTCGACGCCGTTGACGGTTTCGACGATCCGGTTCTGCACGAAGCCGCGCGAGAACTCCATCACGTGGACCTTTCGGTCGCGCCGGATCGTGAGGCGCAGCATCTTGCTGAGCGCATTGACGCAACTGACGCCGACGCCGTGCAGGCCGCCCGAAACCTTGTAGCTGTTCTGGTTGAACTTGCCGCCGGCATGCAGCTCGGTCAGCGCGATTTCAGCGGCAGAGCGCTTGGGCTCGTGCTTGTCGTCCATTTTGATGCCGGTCGGAATACCGCGACCGTTGTCGACGACGCTAACCGAGTTGTCGGTGTGAATCGTGACCAGGATGTCGTCGCAATGCCCCGCCAGCGACTCGTCGATCGAGTTGTCGACGACCTCGAACACCAGGTGGTGCAGCCCGGTGCCGTCCGAGGTGTCGCCGATGTACATGCCGGGCCGTTTGCGAACCGCCTCCAGGCCTTCCAGAATCTGGATCGAGCCTTCGCCGTAGGCTTCTGACGCGCCCGCCTGGTTGGTGTCGATTTTGGGCTGGAAATTGGAGCTTTCCTCGCCCGCCGCGCCACCGGTGACATTCACGGGGTCGGCTTCGTTCAGTTTGTTTTCTTCAATCATGACCAGCGGTTCCCACTTTTCTTCAATCTCTTGAATGACCAAACCCGCGAAGCGTCGCGGGTCTGTCTCTCGTTTCCAGCGCCTTGCGCCTTCGCCTCGCGTCAAATCCGCATCGGCATCACCACGTATTTGAAGGCGGTGTTGTCGGGGATGGTGAGCAGCGCCGAGCTGTTGGAGTCGGCGAGCTCGATCTTCACCATGTCCTGGTGCATATTGGCCAGCGCATCGATCAGGTAGGTGACGTTGAAACCGATTTCGATCGCTTCGCCGCCGTAGTCGATATCGAGTTCATCGACCGCTTCTTCCTGCTCGGCATTGTTCGACGCCACCCGCAGCGTGCCGGGCTCGATGTTCAGCCGCACGCCCTTGAACTTCTCGCTGGTCAAAATGGCGGTGCGCTGCAGGCTGGCCAGCAGCGGCACGCGGCCCAGCGTGATGATGTTTTTATGGTTGCGCGGAATCACCCGGTTGTAGTCGGGGAATTTGCCTTCGACCAGCTTGGTGACGAATTCCATGCCGTCGAAGCTGAATTTGGCCTGATTGGCGGCGAACTGCATTTCAATCGCGCCTTCCTTGTCGCTGAGCAGGCGCTGCATTTCCAGCACCGTCTTGCGCGGCAAAATCACTTCCTGCTTGGGCACTTCAACGTCGAGCATGGCGGACGAAAACGCCAAGCGATGGCCGTCGGTTGCGACCAGGCTCAGCTGCTGGCCTTCGGCGACAAACAGGATGCCGTTGAGGTAGTAGCGGATGTCGTGCACCGCCATGGCGAACGACACCTGGTTCAGCAACTCCTTCAGAACCTTTTGCGGCACCGAAAAGACCGGACCGAAGCTGGCCGCTTCCTGCACTAGGGGAAAATCCTCCGCCGGCAGCGTCTGCAGTGTGAAGCGGCTCTTGCCGCCCTTCAAAATCAGCTTGTTCTGTGCCGATTCGAGCGACACCGTCTGGTCGCTCGGCATCGAGCGCAGCACGTCGATCAACTTGCGCGCGCCGACCGTGGTGCTGAAGTCGCCGTCGTCGCCACCCAGTTCGGCGCTGGTACGGATCTGAATTTCCAGGTCGCTGGTCGTGAGCTGCAGTTGCGCCCCAGTCTTGCGGATCAGCACATTGGCCAGAATCGGCAGGGTATGCCGGCGCTCGACGATGCCGGCAACCGATTGCAACACGCTCAAAAACTTGTCTTGGGTCGCTTTAAGAACGATCATGGTTTCTTCTGTCCTTGTCTTTGGTTCTTTAATTCAATTTAGTAGCAGTAGTAAGGACTTCGCTTTTCTGTTGACAGCAACACATTTTCCTTAAAAATCAAACACTTGGCGATTGTTTAACCCTGTGTTGGTATGCGCCGCGAGCCACGTGCCGAAGATGAACAACTTTGCATTGTCATTCGCTTCTGTGGATAAGGCATTGCTTGTTAAAAAGTTATCCCCATGCTCTGACTTGGTTGAATGTCATCCCTGAACGGGGAATCGGTTTTCAACCCTTGAGCGTTTGCTCCAGCACGTGAAGCTGCTGATTCAGTTCGGTCATCAACTGGCGCTCGGCAGCCATTTTCCGCACGGCATGCAGCACCGTCGTGTGGTCACGCCCGCCAAATAACTCGCCGATTTCCGGCAAGCTTTTTTGCGTCAGCTCCTTGGCCAGATACATCGCGATCTGCCGTGGCCGGGCAATGCTTGCCGGCCGTTTCTTCGAATACATGTCGGCGACCTTGATCTTGTAATAGTCGGCCACGGTCTTCTGGATGTTTTCGACTGAAATCTGCCGGTTTTGAATCGACAGCAGGTCGCGCAAGGCTTCACGCGCCAACTGGATCGAAATTTCCTTGTGGTTGAAACGTGAATAGGCCAGGATTTTCCGCAGCGCGCCTTCGAGTTCGCGTACGTTCGACCGCACATTCTTGGCAACGAAAAACGCAACTTCTTCCGGCATCACCGTGCCTTCGATATCTGCCTTGCGAATCAGGATGGCAACGCGCATTTCGAGTTCGGGCGGCTCGATGGCCACAGTCAATCCCGAGTCGAAACGCGACACCAGACGCTCGTGAATGTCGGTCAGGCCCTTGGGATAGGTGTCGCTCGTCATGACGATGTGCGACTTTTTCGTCAGCAAAGCCTCGAAAGCGTTGAAAAACTCTTCCTGGGTACGGTCCTTGTTGGCCAGAAATTGCACATCGTCGATGAGCAGCAGATCGAGCGAGTGGTAACGCTCCTTGAACTCGTCGAAGGTCTTGCGCTGATAGGCCTTCACCACGTCGGAGACAAACTGCTCGGCGTGAATGTAAAGCACCTTCGCGGCAGGATTGTCAACCATCAGCTTGTTGCCAATGGCGTGCATTAGATGGGTCTTGCCCAGACCGACGCCGCCGTAGATGAACAGCGGGTTGTAAAGCTGGCCCAGGCTGCTGGCGACATGCAGCGCGGCGGCGCGCCCCATTCGGTTGGCTGTACCCTCGATCAATGTGTCGAATGTCAGGGCGGAATTGAGCCTGTTCTTGAAGGTCGCGCCACTGCCTGCATCGTCAGCCGAGGTACCGATCGCCGACTCGATGGAGGCCGGGTCGTCGAGTCTTTGGGTCAAGGGCTCGGATTTGACAGAATTTTCCCGGGGCACCAGCGTCAGTTCCACCGGAATACGTTGGCCTGCCAATTTTTCAATCAGCGCGGCAATGCGGGCCGCATACTGGGCGCGCACCCAGTCGAGCTTGAAGCGGTTGCCAACTTGAACAGTGACTTTGGATAAATCAGGTTCAACTACCACAACGAGCGGACGGATCCAGGTATTGAACTGCTGCTCGGGCAGTTCTTGCGACAGATAGTCAACGCAGCTTTTCCACAAATCGTTGCCCGGGCCGGGTACGGAGACATTACTCATGAAAATTCATCGGGAATACGGATTTGAAACGACGCTCCAGCGTAGCCGGTTGCGTTTTTTGAAGCACCCGCCATTGTAGTCGGCAAGGTTTGTTATCCACAAAGCTGCGCCTCCGCTTGAAAAAGCGTGACGCGCTAGAACAAGGCGTCGCGCTGTCGACGGTCCAACAGCAAAAATTTGTGTTGACCAAATGCTGGGGATAAGTTTTTAACAACCTCAGGGTTATCCACAAGATATGTTGATGTGTGGAAGTTATGCAATTTACGCCGTTGTTTCCGAGCTGCGTGAAACAGTCATTAAACAACCGCCAAGCATGTGATAAGACTGAAGAAAATGAGGTTTTCCACAGAAAATGACTGCCTTTACTATCGCTACTAAGTTGAATCAAAGAAGTAAGACAAGAATCACAGAGCGCCGGTCATTGGCAAGTGATTCTTGGCTGCAGCTCCTCTGGACGGCAAATCCCACAAAATCTGCGACAATTGCGGGTTGTTCCAATTTTCGATTCGTAACAACTCTGGTTTGTACGCGGTCTTGAGTCGATTCTTCGGAGGGTTCAGGCGCCAGGCCTGTTGAAAAGCCATCGAATCACTCGCCAAAGCCTTCCGTCCCCAGCCATACAAGCCCGACAGGGCCAGCAGGATCTGCCATGAAACGCACTTATCAACCTTCCAAAGTCAAACGTGCCCGCACACACGGGTTTTTAACGCGCATGAAAACCCGCGGCGGCCGCGCCGTGATTGCGGCGCGCCGCGCCAAAGGCCGCAAGCGGCTGGCGGTTTAAGCACTTTCCAGGATTGCTGCTCCGAACTTGGGTTACCGGTGCGAACGCAGCGGCTCAAGACCCGACCGCAGTTCCAGGCGGTGTTGGCAGGGTCCATCGTTGCGAAGACCAACCACTTCGCCTTGCATCGCGGCGGGTTCGACATCGGGATTTCGTCCTCGCGGGTTTCTGATGGAGGGGATGCGGAATGTCTTTTCCGACTTCCGGCGACATGGTTGGGCGCCATGGTTCCAAAACGCTGGGCTAGGCGGGCCGTGACGCGCAACCTTATCAAAAGGCAAATTTATTCCGTGAGCGCCGATTTTTTGCAGCAGTACCCGCAAGCGGCATTTGTCGTTCGCCTGCGGCGCGAATTTGCACGGGCGGAATTTGTCAGCGCCAGTTCCAAGCCGCTTAAAAACGCGGTGCGGGTCGAACTGCAAAGCTTGATGTTTGCGGGGCTGGGTGTGGCATGAAAACGCTGGCTTCGGCCTTGTGGCGACTGCCGCAAGGCACGCTGATTTTCCTCGTCAACGCCTACCGTTTGTTCTTGAGTCCCTGGTTAGGGTCCGCTTGCCGATTTGAGCCCAGTTGCTCGGTGTTTGCGCTGCAGGCGCTACGTCGGCACGGCGCAACTGACGGAAGTTATCTCACGCTGCGCCGTCTGGTCCGGTGTCAGCCCTGGTGCGCGGGCGGACATGATCCTGTGCCTGCCGCTGGCACGATTTGTCTTTTCTCGCGCCTGCTTGCGCGCGAAGCCACCATTTCTTCTAAAAAGATGTTTCGATGAACGATATCCGCCGCACTATTTTGTGGGTAATTTTTGGTTTTTCCCTGGTGCTTCTGTGGGACCAGTGGCAGGTTTCGAATGGTCAGAAAGCCACTTTTTTCCCGTCCAGCACGCAAACCGCGAAAGCACCAAACGCCGCCGCTCCAGTATCGGCCAACAGTGCCGTTCCGTTGCCGGCGGTGGCGACCAGCCCGGGTCTGGCCGCGGCCGTTCCCGGCGGGGCGCCTTCTGTATTACCTACAAGCGTCAGGGAGCGAGTGCTGGTCAACACCGATGTGCTGCAACTTACGTTCGACAGCGAAGGCGGCAGCCTCGTGCACACCGCATTCAAGAAATACCGGGACATGGCAAGCACCGACGAGGGTTTCGTGCTGCTCGACGAAAGCGTCAATCGCGTCTACGTGGCCCAGTCAGGGCTGATCGCAGGCGCGGCGGGCGCGGCGTTTCCGACGCATAAAACACCCATGACCCTGTTGCCGGGTGAACGTACGCTCAAGGACGGTCAGAACGAGTTGCAGCTCAGGTTCGAGTCGGCCGACATCGGCGGCGTCAAACTGGTAAAAATCTACACGCTCAGGCGCGGCGCTTACGACGTTGCCGTGCGGCACGAGGTCGTCAATACCGGTGCATCCCCGGTTGCACCGCAACTTTATCTGCAACTGGTGCGTGACGGCAACAAGCCGCCCGGTGAGTCGTCTTTCTATTCCACTTTCACCGGCCCGGCGGTCTACACCGAAGCCAAAAAGTACCAGAAAGTCGAGTTCAAGGACATCGAAAACAACAAGGTCGATGCCGAAAAACAGGCGACCAACGGTTATGTTGCTATGGTGCAGCACTACTTCGCATCGGCGTGGATTCTGCCCGATGGGTTGAAGCGCGACCTGTTTTTTCGCAAGGTCGACACCAACCTGTACGCCGTCGGCATGATCACGCCGCTGGAGGCGATTGCGCCGGGTTCGAGCAAAACCGTCGATGCGAAATTTTTCGTCGGCCCGCAGGAAGAAAAAGTGCTTGAAGGCCTGACGCCCGGCCTTGAACTTGTCAAGGATTACGGTTGGCTGACCATTCTGGCCAAGCCGCTGTACTGGTTGCTCGACCAGCTGCACAGCTTCCTGCAGAACTGGGGCTGGTCCATCGTGGTATTGGTGCTGCTGCTGAAAATCGCGTTTTACTGGCTCAATGCCAAGGCCTATTCCAGCATGGCGAAGATGAAGGCGATCAATCCCAAAATCACCGAGATGCGTGAACGGCTGAAGGACAAGCCGCAGGAAATGCAGCAGGCGATGATGAAGATTTACCGCGAGGAAAAAGTCAATCCGATGGGCGGTTGTTTCCCCATCATGGTTCAGATTCCGGTGTTTATCGCGCTCTACTGGGTGTTGCTGTCGAGCGTCGAGATGCGCAACGCGCCGTGGATTCTCTGGATCAAAGACCTGTCGTCGCCGGATCCCTACTTCATTTTGCCGGTGGTCATGGCTTTGACGACCATGCTGCAGACGGCACTCAATCCGGCGCCGCCGGATCCGATGCAGGCCAAGCTGATGTGGTTCATGCCGCTGATTTTCAGCGTCATGTTCTTCTTTTTTCCGGCCGGCCTGGTGCTGTACTGGATTACCAACAACATTTTGTCGATCGCTCAACAGTGGGTCATCAACACCCGGATGGGCGTTCCGCCGCAGTTCAACCTGCCCAAATTTAGGTAAGTCGGTAGCGCCTTCGGCGTCTCCTCCAGGGGCGACAGCTGTGGCCCGGCCTACCCGGTCCACAGCTGTTACTTGAAAGTGCTTCCCGCATGTTTGCCGGAAATCAAGATCCGATTGTTGCCATCGCCACCGCCCCCGGCCGGGGCGCGGTGGGCATCGTGCGTGTATCGGGCAAGGGGCTTGGGCCGGTGATCAATGCGATCTGCGGTCGGCCCCTGATGCCTCGGCATGTCAGCTACATGCCATTTCGGGACGCCGGTGGGGGCATCATCGACCAGGGCCTGGCCATTTACTTCTTGGGGCCGCACTCCTTCACCGGCGAGGACGTGCTTGAGTTGCAGGCCCATGGCGGACCGGTGGTGCTGCAGTTGCTGCTCACGCGCTGTCTGGAGGCCGCCGCCGAGATTGATGCAGCCAGCAGCCAGCCGCGCCTTCCCGGCCTGAGGCCGGCGCGGCCCGGCGAGTTCACCGAGCGGGCTTTCCTCAATGACAAGATCGATCTGGCGCAGGCCGAAGCAATTGCGGACCTGATCGACGCCAGCACCGAAACAGCCGCGCGTTCAGCGGTGCGTTCCATGTCGGGGGAGTTGTCGCAAGCGGTCAAGACGCTGCTCGAGCAGCTGATCCATTTGCGCATGCTGGTCGAGGCAACGCTGGATTTTCCAGACGAAGACCTTGATTTTCTGGAACAGGCCGATGCCCGGGGTCAGCTGGAGCGGCTGCAGGCGACCCTGGCGGGCGTGATGCGGCGCGCTGCGCAAGGGGCGATCTTGCGCGAAGGCATTAAGGTGGTAATCGCCGGTCAGCCGAATGTTGGAAAAAGTTCGCTGCTCAATGCGTTGGCCGGCGCCGAGCTGGCGATCGTCACGCCGATCGCCGGCACGACCCGGGACAAGGTATCGCAGTTGATCCAGATCGATGGCGTGCCGCTGCATGTCGTCGATACCGCCGGTTTGCGCGAGGCGCAAGGCGAGGTTGAAAAAATCGGCATCGAACGCGCCTGGGATGAAATCGAGAGCGCCGACGCGGTGCTGTTTTTGCATGACCTCAGCCGGCAGAACATATTCTCAACGCCTGAAAATGCTATGAGTTACATAGCAGACGACGCACGGCTGGCGAGCGCAATCGCTCAAAAACTTAAAAAAAATACGCCCGTTGTCGATGTCTGGAACAAAGCCGACATGGCTAGCGTGGACGGCCTGCGGCAAGCCAGCGGCGACGGCCTGCTGATTTCCGTAAAAACCGGCGAGGGCCTGCCGGCGCTGCGCGCGCGTCTGTTACGCCTGGCAGGCTGGCAGGCCTTGCCCGAAGGCGTCTTCATGGCGCGCGAGCGCCACGTCAGGGCATTGAACAACGTACGAGCACATCTCGATGCCGCATGCGAACAGTTGCGCGCTTCGCAGCCAGCGCTCGATCTGCTGGCAGAGGACCTGCGCCAGGCGCAGTTGAATCTGGGCGCAATCACCGGCGCGTTCAGCGCCGACGATTTGTTGGGGGAAATCTTTTCAAAATTCTGTATTGGAAAGTAGGTTGTTATCCTTCCGGATGCCTGATCAATGACCTGGACATACAGCTCCGCAAAATGCCAGGCTTGTTGACCAAATGCGTTTGCACGCGTGTTTTGGTGGTAGAGCCCGACAAATAAACGACAATCCCTTACATTATTCATTTGGCGCATTAATAAACAACGTCCGAAGTGGTGGACGAGCGTTCAACACGGGCCTTGTTTTATGTCCTTTTTCAACTGGTTTTCCGGCAGGCCGGATCCGCATTCATCACTTGCCGACCTTCAGCCCAGACATGTCGCCGGTGGAATGGAGAAGTCGTCGATGACGCCGCCGCCACGTCCCGTACCCGAACCCGGTAGCTTGGAACACAAGCGAAAGCTAGAGCGCTATGCCCGCCGCGAGCAGTTGTACACCGCCATTCGTGAAGCCATGACCCGCGCCGGCATTCTGTCGGCAAGCTACAAATTCAAGGTGCTTTCATTGGACCGGCGCGACAGCGAGTTCCTGGTCATGATGGATCTGAGCAAGATGGCAGGGGATTTTTCGGTCAAGACCGGTGAAATGGAGGCGCTGGTCGTGCACAACGCAAAGGCGCGCTTTGACATCACGGTTTCCGCCGTGTACTGGCGCATCAATGCAACGATCGCGCTGAGCAAGACCGTCCCTTATGCGCCCGAAGCTTCGGTCGTCGTGAAGACGGACCTCAAAAAGGCGCCTGCGGTTCATGAATTGATCGAAGCCGATGAGATCGCGGCATTTCAACGCGCCCTGCTAGCACGCCACAGCGCGGCGGCGCCGCTGATTTCGCTTGATCAGGACGGCAGGAGCAGGGTGCGCAACGATGCTCGCGCCAAAGCGCGCAAAATGGCAGACAGCGAAACTTCGGACTCGGTGTCTCCCCGCTCGTTGAGCGGCACGCAATACGGCGAATTGAACTGATCCGACCCGGCTCAGGCGCCGAGTAAAACCTGCTCGGCCAACGCCAGCGCTTCGGGCTTGCCAGACAGCACCAGCGTGTCGCCATCCTGAAGCAGCGTGTCTTGGGCGGATTCAAAGGCTTTGCCATTTCCACGCCGCAGGCTGACGACGCGAACGTCTTTTCCAAGCGGCACTAACGCGTCGAGGCGCTGGCCCTGTACGCCTATGCCTGATGGCAGCGTGACGGTGCACAGGCGTTCCTGCTCCAGCTCGTCGGCGGTATCGTCATCGGCGCCCCGAAAGAAGCCGCGCAACAGGTCGTATCTTGCATCTCGCTGATCTTGCACCACCCGGATGACACGCCGCATCGGGACACCGACGAGCGCCAGCGCATGGCTGGCCAGCATCAGGCTGCCTTCGATGGCTTCGGGAACGACTTCCGTGGCGCCTCCTGTTTTCAGCGTGTCCAGATCGCGGTCGTCGACGGTGCGGACAATGACCGGTACCGTGGGTGCATGCGCGCGGGTGTTGGCCAACACTTTCAGCGCGCTGGCGGTGTCAAGGTAGGTGACGACCACCGCGCTGGCCCGCGCCAGGCCGGCCGCCATCAGGGCTTGAAGGCGGACCGCGTCGCCGAACACGACCGAGTTCCCCGCGGCGGCGGCTTGTCGCACCCGGTCCGGGTCCAGGTCGAGCGCAATGTAGGCGATGCCTTCGCGTTCCAGGATGTTGCCCAGGTTCTGGCCGCAGCGGCCATAGCCGCAAATGATGACATGCTTGCTGACGTTGATCGATTTGCTGGCGATCGTCGTCATCTGCAGTGATTGCTGCATCCACTCGCTGGAAACCAGTTTCAGCACGATTCGGTTGCTATGCGTGATGATGAACGGCGTGGCCAGCATTGACAGCACCATGCTGGCAAGGATCGGATTGATCATCGAAGCCGGAATCAGATTGCTCTGGTTGGCCAGCGCCAGCAGCACGAAACCGAATTCGCCGGCTTGCGCCAGGTAGAGGCCAGTGCGCAGCGAAACGCCAGCGGTCGCGCCCAACAGCCGCGCAAGCCCGGTCACCAACGCCAGCTTGAACAGCACCGGCAGCGTCAGCAGGAGCAGCACCAGCGCCCAGTGCCGCGCGACCTCGCGCCAGTCCAGCAGCATGCCGATGCTGATGAAAAAAAGCCCCAGCAGCACATCGTGGAAGGGCCGAATGTCGGTTTCGACCTGGTGCTTGTACTGGGTTTCCGAAATCAGCATCCCGGCGATGAAGGCGCCGAGTGCCAGGCTCAGGCCGGCCAGCTCGGTAAGCCAGGCCAGCGCCAGCGTGACCAGCAGAAGGTTGAGGACGAAGAGTTCCTCGCTTTTGCGCCGCGCCACGAGCGTCAGCCACCAGCGCATCAGGTGTCGGCCGCCGGTGAGCAGCAGACCGAGCAGCACCGCCGCTTTAAGGGCGGCGATTCCCAGTGCGATGAACAGCTTGTCAGGTGTCGAGCCCAGCGCCGGAATAAGTACCAGCAGCGGCACCACGGCCAGGTCCTGGAACAGCAGCACGCCCATCACGCGCTTGCCATGCTCCGAGGCGAGCTCGAGCCGGTCGGACAGAAGCTTGACGACGATCGCGGTGCTGCTCATGGCAATGGCGCCCGACAACGCCACGGCGGTACGCCAGTCCATCTTCCAAAGGGTGGGCGCCAGGTTGGCCAGAAAGAGCGAACCGCCCGTTGCCAGCAGGATAGTCAGCGCGACCTGCAGCAAGCCAAGGCCGAACACGTGGCGGTGCATCGAACGCAGCTTGGGAAGGTTGAATTCGAGCCCGATTACGAACATCAGGAACACGACACCGAACTCGCCCAGATGCCGCACCCCATCGGAATTTTGCGCCAGCGCCAGCGCATGTGGTCCGATTGCCACCCCGACGGAAAGGTAGCCCAGCATGGGCGGCAACTTGAACAAACGGCAGACGACCACGCCCAGTACCGCCGCCAGCAGGTACAGCAGAGTCAGTTCAAGCGCGCTCATGGCCTCGATGGTAGCCGATGGGTTTTGCCTGTACGGCGTCTCTTTTTACCCGGCGGCCGGCTGCTTGCGCACCGGCCGTCGATAGAATGCAGCTATGAGTTTTGACGCCGCGAATCTGAATGCCGAGCAGGCCCTGCGGCTTGCCAGAAAGACGTTTGAAATTGAGGCTGCGGCGGTGCTGGACCTGGCGGCACGGGTGGGCGGCGAGTTTGTGCAAGCCGTCGGTCTGATGCTGGCGTGTTCTGGCCGGGTCGTCGTGATGGGAATGGGAAAAAGCGGCCATATCGGCCGCAAGATCGCCGCCACGTTCGCATCGACCGGAACGCCTGCGCTGTTCGTTCATCCGGGCGAGGCCAGCCATGGCGATTTGGGAATGATCCAGGCCTGCGACGTGGTGCTGGCCATCTCCAACAGCGGCGAGAGCGATGAACTAGTGATGATTCTTCCAGTGTTGATCCGGCTGGGCGTGGCGCTCATCGCGATGACCGGGGGACTGCAATCGACCTTGTCGCGGCACGCCAGCGTGACTCTGGACAGCAGCGTTGCCAGGGAAGCGTGTCCGCTCAACCTGGCGCCGACGTCAAGCACCACCGCGCAGCTTGCCCTTGGCGATGCGCTGGCGATTGCCTTGCTCAATGCGCGCGGCTTCAGGCAGGAGGATTTTGCCCGCTCGCATCCCGGCGGCGCGCTGGGACGCAAGCTGCTGACGCACGTCAGCGATGTGATGCGCAGTGGCGCCGCGGTTCCGCGGGTGGCGCCGCAAACCTCGTTTACCGAACTCATGCGCGAGATGAGCGCCAAAGGCCTGGGGGCTTCAGCCATTGTGGATGAAAGCCAGCATGTGCTTGGCATTTTTACCGACGGCGACTTGCGGCGGCTGGTTGAAAATGAAGTGGATTTGCGCGGCCTCAACGCCGTCGATGTGATGCACACCGTCCCCCGTACGGTAAGGTGCGATTGTCTGGCTGTCGAGGCGGCGACGGTGATGGAGCGCCACCGCATCACCAGCCTGCTGGTGGTCGATGGCGAAGGCGTACTCTGCGGAGCACTCAACAGCAACGACTTGATGCGTGCCAAGGTAATTTGAGTATGGTTGTTTCTTTGACCGCCAGTACAGCCGTGCCTTCCGACGAGGCTGCGGCGGACTCGACCGGGCCTTTGCCGCGTTTGCCGGTCGTTCCCGCGCTGAATTTTTCGCCGGAGCTGCTGCTGCTGGCGCAGTCCGTCAAGGTGGCATTTTTCGATGTCGACGGCGTGCTGACCGACGGCGGCTTGTATTTTTCCGAATATCCCGATGGACACGAACTGGCTGCATTTCCGGGAAATTCGAGGTCCGCCGGCGAAATCATCAAGCGCTTCAATACGCTCGATGGCCATGGCCTGAAGCTGCTGCAGAAAGCGGGCATCACCCCGGCCGTTGTCACCGGTCGCGACAGCGCCGTGCTGCGCGCACGGTTGCAGGCGCTTGGAATTACGCATGCCTTTTTCGGCACCGAAGACAAGCGGCCCGCCGCCGAGACGGTGCTGCGGGTGCTGGGGCTGGAATGGAGCGCCGCCGTAGCGATGGGCGACGACTGGCCTGACCTGCCGCTGATGCGTCGCGCGGCGCTGGCCTGCGCTCCGGCGAATGCGCATGCCGAAGTCAGGGCGCAAGCGCACTTCGTCACGCGGGCCTGCGGTGGTCATGGCGCAGTGCGCGAATTATGCGATTTATTGCTCATTGCCAGTGGACGCTATGCCGTGCTGTTGCATGAGTACAGCCGATGACGGAAGCTTTGCCGCGAAAAAAAAGCAGCTGGCGGGCTTTTTTTCGCCTTTGGGATCGCGCAGCAATCTACATGCCGCTGCTTCTCATGGGTGCGCTTGCCTTGGGCACTTACTGGCTGGTGCGCAATACGCCAGTCTTCAATTCGCAGAAAACCATTCACGAGGTGCGGCATGAGGTGGATTACTTCATGCACCAATTCACCATCAAGAGCTTCGACGAAGGGGGCAAGCTCAAGAGCGAGGTACACGGCGCCGAGGCGCGGCATTTTGCCGACACCGACATCCTCGAAATCGATCAGGCAAGGATTCGCAGCATCGATGCCAAAGGGCTTCTCACGACGGCAACAGCGAATCGAGCCTACGCCAACGGTGACGGCTCGGAAGTCCAGTTGACCGGCAATGCCCGGGTCGTGCGTGAAGCCAGAACGGACGAACAAGGCAAGGAACTGCCGCGGCTGGAATTTCGTGGCGAATTCCTGCATGTATTTTTGAATGACGAGCGTGTCAAGTCACACAAGCCGGTGATTCTGATTCGCGGCAACGACCAGTTTAGGGGTGACGCCCTGACCTATGACAATCTAGACCGCGTCGCGCAGCTGACAGGACGTGTAAAAGGCGTGTTGATGCCGCAAAAAGGAGGCCAGGTAGACCGGCGGGCCGCGCCCGGCCGCACCCCCTTGCCTTGACAGGCGCGGCCCGCTATCCAGTGAGGCAAATAAAAAGGCTCCAAAACCTGGCCAAGCCTGGGTGTTGGAGCCTTTTAGCGCAATTCAGTCAAGGACCGAACTGGCTGGATAAATGAGTGTTATTGCTTGGAAAACGGCAAGGACTTAATAGCCGCCGCGTCCACCGCTGCCACCACCACCCGAACGGCCACCGCCAGCGCCGCCACCGTATGGGCTGCGAAAGCCGCCGCCGTCGCTACCGCCGCCGGAGGAACGACCACCGCCACCGAAGCCGCCGGTACGTGGAGGACGCGCTTCCATCGGACGGGCCTCATTCACGACGACGCTACGGCCGCCAAGGGGC
>Ga0136611_10001852_pt1 | contig 14687 bp, 14 predicted proteins | sample AntDrymUQ2232306_2_FD_106645 | JGI IMG/M metagenome (GOLD analysis project Ga0136611, IMG submission 106645) | Polar desert sand microbial communities from Dry Valleys, Antarctica - metaG UQ223 (23.06) | ecosystem: Environmental > Terrestrial > Soil > Desert | place: Antarctica: Dry Valley...
AAGAGCGGCGCAGCCGCATAGCGTGGAGTGTCAACTCCACCGGGGGAAGCCCACCTCAGGCCCGGGCGGGGCTGTGGTGACGACCAGCACTTCCACGAGCGGAAGGTGGGGTGCAAGGAGCGACCCGCGGCTTAGGGCGCCCTGGACTTCACGGTTGGGCACCCGCTTCTCACGCCTTGGTGTGCCGGGGCCGCATTGTCCAGACGGTGGGCCCCGGTCCCATCCGAGGTTGATCCACAAGGAGGAAGCGAAGTGAAGAGCCAAGAGACGAAGAGCAGGCGGCGGTGGGGCTGGCACCTCCCCGCCACAGCGCTGGTCGCGGTCATCCTGTCCGTGGCGCCGGCGGTGAACGCCTCGGCCAACACGCGGATCGAGGTCCCGACCGAAGGTCCCGGCCTCCCGGCCTACGCCAGGATCGGGCCCGACGCCGTCCACACCGACGAGTGGGCCGCCATCCCGTTCTACCGGGACCCTTCGTGTGTTCCCGCCGACTTCAACCTGCTCAGCTTCATCGACGCGCCACGGGCGTTCTCGTGCCCGCTGACGGTCGAGGGCTTCGAGGTGTGGGAGAACGGCCCGGGCATCGACCGGGCGCCCCTGCACGCCGTGACCCGAGAGGCGGATGCGGTCCCGGTCTGGTTCGTCTCGTGGCCGGAGCTCCAGGCCGCCATGGCCGACGGGAGGCTGACCATCACGGAGCTGGCCGCGCTGCCCTCGCTCGTCGTCGGGTCGGCCGACCAGTACCAGGAGGTGCTCCACCCCAACGAGATGATCCACCTCAACGCCACCGGCACGCTGAGCGACGGCCGAGCCTTCCAGGTCCATGGGACGTGCAGGTGTGGCGAGACGGCCTCGGGGTCCCACCCCGTGGTCCGTATCCGAATGGGTTGATCACCGTCATCTCACGCTGCGAGTGGCCATCGGCGGCGGCCTTCGTCTGCGCCGCCGGCGGCCTGGTCGAGGGGGACGGGAGCCTGAGACTGCTGGGGCGAGGCCCTGGTCGTCGTGGGCCGGCAGCCCTAATCGCCCCAGCGGATCGCAGCTCGCGGGTCGGGCACGTAGGAGGAGTGGGTGCCGATCCGCACTGCGGTCCGCAGATGGGCGCCCAGGGCGGGATGGGCGACGGCGACGCGGTCGATGGAGCTCTTCAGGGCTCGGGTCACCGCCTGACGGGTTCGCTCCGCGTCAGCTGCCGCCAGCTCGCCGGGGGCGAGCTCGATGGCCGAGAGCTGCTGGTTCGGCTGGCGCAGCAGCCGTCCGAGGTAGTGCATCCCCTTGCTGTCGACCAGGTGCACCTCGGTGCCCCCGTAGGTGACGGCCCAGCGCTCACCCTCCCGCGCCCAGCGGCCCTGCTCGGTGTGTTCGTCCCGGGCGGGGGCGGCCAGCCGGCCGAGTCGGGTGAGGTAGGCCGTCATCCCCAGGGTGCGGTAGGTGGCAGCTGCGATCCGGACGAGGTCGGCGGCGTGGTGGGCGTCACCTGGACGACCACGGCGGAGCCGCATCCGGGCCTCGTCGGCCTGGGTGTGGGCGGCCCAGACCTTCGCTCCCCACCGCTCGTGCAGGCGGTGGGCGGCCGCGAAGTGGGCCGCAGCCTCGTCCCAGCGCTCCAGCAGTGTGGCCATCTGGGCCAGGCTCCGGTCCGAAGCTCCCAGGGAGTAGGCGGCGATGCCGTCCACGACGTGGCGCCCGGAGTGCGGTAGCAGTGCGTCGTAGGTGGCTGCGGCCCGATCGCGGTCGTCCAGCAGCCAGCACACGTCGGCGACGACGCTCATCACGCGCAGGCCGCGAGCGGCGAAGCGGGAGAAGGCGGTGCCAGCGCAGCGATCGAACACCGACTGCGCCTCGTCCCGCCGGCCGAGCTCGGCCAGGACCAGGGCGATGGCGACCATGCGGCTGTCGTCCCCCTCCCAAGCGAACTTCTCGGCATGCCGCCGGGTCAGCTGCTCCAGCTTCTCGAGCGGCCCTGCTGGCGCCGGATGGCCATGAGCTGGCCGAGGTGGTTCATCTCCACCGGGACGAACTCCGTCCGCTCGCCTATAGCCAAGGCGGCGTCGGCGAGCGTCTCGGCGTCACCGAACCGCCCGTCGAGCAGGCGACGGCGACCCTCTGGAAGGTGGCGCCCCAGATCAGGAAGGGGAGTCGGAGCTGCTCCGCCTCGCGGGCGGCGACATCCAGGTCGCTGACCATGCCGGGGATGTTCCCGACCTCGAACCGATCCGCCGAGCGCCACTCGAGGGCCCAGATGAGCCACTCGCGGTTCCGGGTGCGCATGGCCAGGTCGACGAGCTCGTCAGCCACCCGGATGCGCTCCTCGAGCGTCTCGGGGATGAAGTAGGCGTTCCGGTGCCACTCCCACAGGACGGCTTGGAGCGTCGCTGCGTCCCCGACCCGCCGCGCCATGTCCAGTCCATGTCGAGAGGCCGGGCCGGCGAGGTCCCAGTTGGCTCCGTCGGCCAGCCGCCTGCCGGCCAGTGCCACCAGCAGCCGGGCTCGGAGTGCGCTGTCCTCCTCGGGCAGCCCGGTCAGCGCCTCCTCCAGCACGCGGATGCCGAGGTCGTCGACCGGGGCTATGCAAGTCCGTTCGATATAGTCCGCTTATGCCTTTTCCGGGGACTGCGGTTGAGTGTCGGCTCGCTTCTATGTTCCCATCATCCAGCCGCTTGATGAAGAACCCCGGCGCGCTTGGCGAATGCCTCGAGCCGGTGACCGCCGACGAGCCCGCCCCCAGGGCCGAGGTGGTCTGTTACACCGATCCGGTCGAGGGGTGGCAGGGCTGGCTCGCGGTGTGCGGCGACGGGCATCGTCTGGCCGCCGGCGGCCTGCGGATGCAGCCCGGCGTCTCGGAGTCAACCGTGGTCCACCTGGCCGAGGCGATGTGGCTCAAGCAGCGGCTGCTGGGCCTTGCCGTCGACGGGGCCAAGGCGGGCATGGACCGGGACCCGGACCTGCCCGGCAAGGGAGAGGCCCTGTGCCGGTTCCTCGGGTTCCTGCGCCCCCACCTCATGGACGGGCTGTCCCTCGGCCCCGACGTGAACATGACGTGGACCGAGCTCGAGGAGAGCGCCCGCCGGGTGGGGATCCCTTCGGCGAAGTTCGCGGTGGCCAGGACCCAGGGCCTGGACGAGAACGACTTCGGGGCTCGGCTCCGCCTGCTCGACGTCGACGTCGACGGGGCCACCATGGCCGAGCGGCGGGCCGGCCACGCCCTGGCCGCAGCCACCCTGGAGGCCATCGAAGCGGCGGGAATCTCTGGGCGGCGGGACGTGCGAATCGGGATCCAGGGCTTCGGCACCATGGGCCGGGCGGCGGCCATGTCCCTGACCGAGAGCGGCCTGACCCCCACCTCGGTCACCGACGCCCACACCTGCCTGAACGTCCACGAGGAGGACGGCGTCACCGTGCCGGATGCCCTCCCGCCGCAACGCCTCACCGACCTGTCCCTCGACGTCCTGGTGCTGGCGGCCTGCGAGGACGCCATCACCCTCGAGCGGGCGGCACACCTCGATCTGAGCGCGGTCGTGGTCGGCGCCAACCTCGGCCTGGCCCCCGAAGTCGAGGACCTGCTGCACCGCAGGGGGGTTCTCGTCGTCCCCGACTTCGTGGGTGGCTGCGGCGGCTCGGCGTCGGTCGACGCCATCTTCGGCCCGCCGAGGTGCCCGACCCCGGCTCAGGTGCTCGACTCCCTCGGCCTCCGGGTTCGTGCCCTCGTGAGGGAGATGTTCGAGCTGTCCCGGGACCGGGGCATCACCCCCCGCCAGGCCGCTCTGCTCATGACCCGGCGGAAGGTCCCTCCCGGGAAGCCCTATGGCACCGTCGGCAGGATCACCCCGGCCTCGGCCGGAACGCAGAATGGTGGGGGAACCACCGACGACGGGCCAGCCGGCGTGTCCGTGACCAAGGACGATGTGTGACCGACTGCGCCCACAGCCGCGCCCAGATTGGCGACTCGCGCTTTCACGGCCACAATTATTCGACGCCCGCCAGCCGCCGCATTTTCTGCGACGACTGCCGGATCCGGCGCTGGACCGGCGTCGAGGCCGCCCTGGCCGAGGCCGAGGCCGAGATCGGCCTCATCCCGGCCGAGGCGGCGCACGCCATCGCCGCCGCCGTCCAGGCCGAGACCATCGACCTCGACGCGGTGGCCCTCGGGATCCGGCGGACGAGCCATTCGCTCGTGGCCGTCCTCGGCGGCCTGCAGGAGGCCTGCGACGGCGACGCCGGCGAGTACGTGCACTACGGCGCCACCACCCAGGACATCCAGGACACCGGGCAGGCCCTCGAGATGCGCGCCGTGCTGGACGAGGTCGACGCCGAGCTGGCCGCCCTGATCGCTCGCCTCGTCCAGCTGGCCAAGGCCGAGCGCGACACGCTCATGACCGGCCGCACCCACGCCCGACCGGCCCTGCCCACCACCTTCGGCCTGAAGGTGGCGAGCTGGCTCGACGAGCTCCTTCGCCACACCGAACGGCTGGAGGCGGTGCGCCGGCGGGTCGTGGTGGCCCAGCTGTTCGGGGGCGTCGGCACGATGGCCGGCTTCGGCACCTCCGGGCCCCTGCTGCTCGACTCCTTCGCACGGCGCCTCGGCCTCGGTGTGCCGATCGTCGGCTGGCACGTGTCCCGCGATCGCGTGGCCGAGTTCGTGGTCAGCCTGGCCATGGTGGCCGCCACGTCGGCCCGGATCTCCGAGGAGATCAGCATCCTCTCCCGGCCCGAGTTCGGCGAGCTGGAGCAGGGCTTCACCCACGGGCACATCGGCAGCTCGACCATGCCCCACAAGCGCAACCCGGAGTCGTGCGAGCAGGTGGTGGTGCTGGCCCGCCTGGCCCGCTCGTCCGCCACCGAGTCCCTGGAGGCGATGATCGGCGAGCACGAACGGGACGGCCGGTCACTGCGGATGGAGTGGCCGGCGGTGGCCAACGTCTCCCACTCGACGCTGGCAGCGCTGTCCGTCGTGGGGCGGGTGCTCGACGGCCTCAAGGTGCACCGCGGGCGCATGGCCGAAGCGGCTCGGGGATCGGCCGACAGCATCTGCTCGGAGGCGCTAATGCTGGCCCTGGCCCGCCACATCGGCAAGCAGAGCGCGCACGCCCTGGTCTACGAGCTCAGCCAGACGGCCCAGACCTCGGGCGGGTCGCTGCAGGAGGCCCTGCTGGCCTCGCCCCAGGTCACCAGTCACCTCAAGGCCGAGGAGCTGGCCGACGTCTTCGACCCGGGCCGGTACCTCGGCTCCGCAGGGCCCCTGGTCGACGCCGCGGTCGGCGCCGCCGAGAGCTGGCTCAGCCGACAGGAGGGCGGAGGCGGTGGCGGCTGACCGGGCGGTTCCCACGGCGGCAACCGGGCCGCCGGCCGACATCGCCGACATCGGCGACATCGCCCACATCGGCTTCCCCGGCGTGCGCTACGACGAGCTGGTCGAGCACGGGCGGCGCAAGCTGGGCGGACGCTGGGTGGAGGGCGAGGAGCAGGCGCCCAAGGCCTACGGCCTGGTCGGGGGCCGGATCCACGGGGCATGGGTCGAGGTGACCCACGTGCTCCCGCTGCGCAACAACCTCCGCGACCGACCGGACCTCAAGGCCCACATCGACCGCATGATGACCGAGTGGGCCGTCCCCTCCGAGACCCCCATGGACCGGCGGGGGTGGGTGGCCGACCCTCGTGAGGTCATGGCCGCCGAGCGGACCTGTGACGAAGCCGGCTCCACGCTGTTCGGCGCCTACCACATGCACCGGGTGCCCTGGCCCGACGACCCCCTGCGGGACTCCTGCACCGCCCTCGACCGCGGCCTGGCCGAGGACTCGGGGCTCTGGACCCTCATCCTCTCGCTGGTCGACCCGTCCGTCCCCCGGCTTCGCGCCTTTTTCGAAGGGGACAACGACCGGGAGGCGGTCATCTGCATGGATGGCATCGCGTGCTGAGCCCCGACCGGGAGGCCGTGGCCGGGGCGTGCGCCGCCCTCGTTCGGGCCGGCGTGCTGTCGGCCTCGGGGCACGGCAACTTCAGCGCCCGGGCGGACGGTGCGCGGATGCTGCTCACCCCCGCCGGGATGTCCACGCCTCCTCCGCCCGAGACGCTGGCCCTGGTGGATTTCGACGGCGTCGTGGAGGAGGGCCACCTCAACCCGTCGGTGGCCGAGATCGTCACCATGCACGCCGCGGTCTACCGGTGCCGCCCCGACGTCGGTGCGGTCGTGCACACCCACTCCCCGGCCGTCACCGCGTTCGCCCTCGCCCACCTCCCCCTGCCCTGTCGCTACGAGGCCCTGCTGCGCCACGGCCAGGCCTGCGACGTACCCGTGGTGGCCTGGGCCCCGCGGGGCTCGGCCGCCTCCATCGACGGGATCACCCAAGCCCTGGAACGCCTCCCGGGCACCCTCGCACTGCTCCTGGCCAACCACGGCCTGCTGGCCATGGGTCCCACCCCGGCGGCCGCGGCTGCGCTGGTCGTCTCCCTGGAGGAGGCGGCGGCGGCCGAGGTGGCGGCGGCGGCGCTCGGTGGGGCCAAGGACTTCCCCACCGGCGCCCTTGCGGGCGTGCAGGCCTCGATGGCTGCCCGCCGGGCCGGCCCGGGATGACGCCGTGACCGTGCTCCGGAGGCGGCCGCGCCCGGCGTCGGACGACGCCTCGCCCGCACGCTTCGGCCCCCTCTACCTGGGAGCATTCATCGCCTACGGCGACCGCTTCCTCATCGGCCCGCTGCTCGTGCTCATCGCCAGGGACTTCCGGGAGACGCTGGGAGCGGCGGCCGGCGTGGCCACCCTGTACCTCCTGCTCTACGGGATCCTCCAGCCCGTGTACGGCTTCCTCTCCGACCGGCTGGGGCGGGTCCGGGTCATGCGGGGGGCCCTGATGGGCATCGTCGCGTCGAACGTGTTCTGCGCCCTGGCCCCGACCCTCACCTCGCTCGTCGTCGGACGCGGCGTGGCCGCCGCCTTCGCCGCCGCCCTCCTGCCCACCTCGCTCGTCTACGTGGGCGACCGGGTGCCCTTCGACCGCCGCCAGCAGGTGATCGCCAATGTGCTGGCCGCCGGGGCTCTGGGCACGGTGGCGGCCACCGCGGGAGCCGGACTGGCCGGCCGGTACGCCAGCTGGCGACTGGTGTTCCTGGTGCCCGCAGCGCTGGCCATGGTCGACGCGGTGGTCCTCGGACGCCTCCCCGAGTCCCTGCCCGCCGAGGCCGGCGCCGGACCCGTCACCCAGATGCGACGGGTCCTGAGCCACCCGTGGGCGGTCGCCCTCATCGCCATCGCCGTCGCCGAGGGCGCGGTGATGCTGGGCTTCCTCACCTTCCTGGCTCCCGCCCTTCAGGCACGCGGCGTCTCCAGCGCTCAGGCCGGCCTGGTGGTGGCCGTCTACGGGGTGGCCGTCTTCGCCAGCCTGCAACTGGTCAAGCGCATCCTGCGCAAGGTCGGCATGTCCCCGGTGCTCATGATCGTCACCGGCGGCACCATCCTGCTCGCCGCCTACGGCGCGGCCGCCTGGGGACAGGCCGTGCCCAACATCCTGCTGGCCAGCGCGCTGATCGGCGTCGGGTACTCCTTTTTTCACTCGACGATGCAGACCTGGGCCACCGAGGTGGCCCCCGAGGCACGAGGCACCGCCACCTCGCTGTTCGTCACCGCCGTCTTCACCGGGGCTTCTCTGGCCCACACCCGGATCACGCCCCTGGCCGGCGCCGAGCGGTTCGGTCGCCTGTTCCTGACCGGGGCGCTGGTCACCGTGCCCGTGACGATCATCGCCGCCCTGGCCCGTGCCCGCTTCCGCTCGAAGAGCCGGCCGCTTTCGGTTGCGCCCGCCCTGACCGTCCCGAAGGTCTGACCGTGGCGATCCACGACACAGCTGCGGCCGGGTACCGGCGGGCCGGCGACGACTACGAGCGGGCCCGGCCCGCCTACCCCGGCGAGGCGCTCGATGCGATGGTCAGCGGTCTCGGCCTCGGGCCCTCGAGCGTGGTGGTCGAACTCGGCGCCGGCACGGGAAAGTTCAGCCGGCTGATGGCCCCGAGGGTGGGGCTGCTGGTGGCCACCGAGCCGGTCGCCGAGATGCGGGCCCACCTGGTCGCCGCGGTGACGAATCCCGTGGTGGCGGCCACCGCGGAGGCGGTGCCGGTGGCCGCCGGGCGGGCCGACGCCGTGGTGGCGGCCACCGCCTTCCACTGGTTCCAAGCCGACGTCGCCCTGGCCGAGGCCGAGCGCGTCCTGCGGCCCGGCGGGGGCATCGGCCTGACCTGGAACAACCCCGACCGCCGCGTCGACTGGGTGGCCCGGGTGTGGGGCGTCGTCGACCAGGCCCGGGGATCGGTGCCCGGCAACCGCGACATGCGGTGGCAGGAGGCGTTCGTCGCCGCGCCCGCCTTTTCGCCCCTGGCGTCCGCCTCCTTCTCCCACGAGGTGGTGCTCACCTCCGACCAGCTCGAGGACCGGGTCACGTCCATCAGCTTCGTGGCCGCCCTCCCCGACGCAGAGCGAGAAGCTCTCCTCACCCGGGTCCGGGCGATCATCGCCACCGACGCCGACCTCAGCGCTGGCGCCACGGTTCGCCTGCCCTACCGGACCGACGTCTACTGGTCCACCCGGCGCTGATGGGTCCACCGACCACGACGACCTCCGAGCCGGTGGCCACCGTCGGCGCCGAAGTGGCCGGCCTGTCGCCGCCGGCGGGGAACGCTCCCTCGGCTTCCCGGCACCGCCCCCGGGTCCGGCTCCTCCTGTCCTACGTGGTGACCGTCCTCCTGCTCATCACCCTGAACTTCTTCCTGCCCCGGGCCATGCCCGGCGACCCGATCGACGCCTTGACCACCGAGGGGACCCCGAGCTACGTCCAGGACGAGGCGGTCAGGTCCGAGATCCGGGAGTACTACGGCCTCGACCGCCCCCTCCTCACCCAGTACGGCGGCTACCTGGCCGGGCTGGCCCGCGGCGACCTCGGCGTCTCCATCCGGTACAACGTCCCGGTGACGGACCTGGTGAAGGAGCGCCTGCCCTGGACCGTGCTGCTCATCAGCAGCGCCCTGGCCATCGCCGTGGCCGGCGGTTGGGCCGCCGGCGTCCACTCGGCGTGGCGCCGCGGCCGGGGGGTGGACCGGACGCTCATGGCCGCCTTCCTGGCCCTGCACAGCTTCCCCGTCTTCTTCGTGGCATCGGTCGCCGTGCTCGTGTTCTCGGTGAAGCTCGGATGGTTCCCGCTGAGCGGCTCCCGCACCCCCTTCTCCCGGGCCACCAACCCCCTGTGGTGGGCCCTCGACGTCGGCCGCCACCTGGTCCTGCCCGCCAACGTCCTGGCCCTGAACTTCGTCACCAGCCAGTACCTGACGATGCGAGCCTCGCTGGTCGGGGAACTGGGCTCGGACTACCTGCTCCTCGGCCGGGCCAAGGGTCTGCCGGAGCGCCGGCTCAAGTACCGCTACGCCGGGCGCAACGCGCTGCTGCCGGTGGTCACGCTGGCCGCCCTGCACCTCGGCTTCGCCGTCACCGGGAGCATCCTCGTGGAGACGGTGTTCGCCTACAAGGGCATGGGCCGCCTGGTCTTCGAGGCCGTGTCGTTCCGCGACTGCCCCACGCTGGCCGGATGTTTCCTGGTCCTCACCTTCGTGGTGCTGACCCTCAACTTCTTGGTCGAAGGCCTCTACAGCCGCCTCGACCCGAGGATCGCAGCATGACGCCGAGACCCGCCCTCGTCTCGCCGCTCACCGTCCTCGGGAGCGGTCTGGTGGGCGCCGTGCTGGTGGTGGCCGTGCTCGCCCCCCTCCTGTCGCCGTTCGACCCCCGTGAGCTCACCGGCGACGCCCTGGAGGCCCCGTCGGGCCGCCATCTCCTCGGTACGAACAACATCGGCCAGGACATCGCCTCCCAGCTCATCTGGGGGGCGAGGATGTCGCTGAGCCTGGCCGTCGGGGCAGCCGGCCTCTCCGTGGCCATCGGCCTGCTGGTCGGGGTGACGGCCGGCCTGCTCGGAGGTCTCCTCGACGTAGTCGTCCTGAGGACGATCGACGTCGTCCTGGCCCTGCCCCGGCTCCCCCTGCTGGTGCTGGTCGGCGCGCTGGCCGGCGCCGGACGGGTGACCCTGATCCTGGTCATCGCCCTGCTCACCTGGCCGGTGATCGCCCGGCTCGTGCGCTCCCAGACCCTCACGCTGCGCCGGAGGGGGTACGTCATCGCCGCACGGGGCTTCGGCGGGGGGCTCGGCTACGTGGCCCGCCGCCACGTCGTGCCCGCGCTGGCGCCGATCCTCGTCACCGGCTTCGTAGCCATCGCCTCCAACGCCGTCCTGCTCGAGGCCGCCCTGGCCTTCCTCGGCCTGTCCGACCCCACCGCGGTCAGCTGGGGCCTGGTGCTCAACCGGGCCCTGAACCATCCCGGGATCTACTACACCTCGGCGTGGGCCTGGTGGCTGCTGCCGGCCGGGTTCGCCATCACCCTCACCGTGCTCGGCTTCGCCTTCCTCGGCGGCGGCCTCGAGCCGGTGTTCAACCCCCGCTGGCAACGAGGGGCCACCGCATGAGCTCTTCCCCCGAACCCACCACACCCAACGAACCAAGGAGATACTGATGCAGAGGATCGATCGCAGACAGTTCCTGGCCGGCACCCTCGGAGCCGCCGGAGTCCTCGTCCTCGGTGCCTGCAAGGCAACCGAGGACACCACCGCTCCCTCCTCGGGAGGCTCACAACAGGAGCAGCCGACCGATCGCATCGTCCTGAGGCTGGGCGGCGGCGACCAGGGCTTCCCGTCGCCCTTCGCCTACACCCGCGGCGGCGGCTACATCCAGATGAGCTACATCTACGACACCCTCCTGTGGAAGGACTCGACCGGCAAGCTCGTGCCGTGGCTGGCCAGCAACTTCACCCAGTCGGCCGACGGTCTCACCTACACCTTCCAGTTGCGCGAGAACGTGCGCTGGCACGACGGCCAGCCGCTCACCCCGGATGACGTGGTGTTCTCCTTCGCCTACCACCGCGACCAGAAGCTGCCGGCCACGATCATCGCCCAGCCGGTGCCCGACATCGCCGAGGTCCGGGTCACCGGCCCCCGCACGGTCGAGTTCCGCCTGTCGAAGCCGGTGGCCACGTTCCTGCAGTTCGGCGGCGCCGGCGCCATCCCCATCGTCCCGAAGCACATCTGGTCGACGGTGGCCAACGCCGCCACCGCCACCGACCCGAAGCTGCTGGTGGGAACCGGCCCCTACCGGCTGGAGTCCTACACCCGGGGCGAGGGGTCCTACCTCTACACGGCCAACGACGAGTACTTCCTGGGCCGGCCCTTCGTGCGGCGCATCGAGAACCGCCCGGGAGGAGAGGGGCCTGCCGCAGGGCTCACGGCCCTCACCGCCGGCGAACTGGACGCGGCCGGTGTCAGTGGCGTCCGCCCGGAGGTTCTCGCCGCGGCCCGGGCCGACAGTTCCCTGGAGGTCCTGGCCGAGGAGCCGGGGGTGTCCCAGGTGGCCCTGAACTTCAACCTGGCCAAGGGCGGCGCCCTGGCCGACGTCCGCTTCCGGCAGGCCTGCTGCCGGGCCATCGACCGGGCTGACCTGGTGAAGCGGCTCTTCGGGGGTCAGGGCACGCCGGGCAACCCCGGGTGGATCCCGCCGGACAACCCGTTCCACGCCAAGGTCGAGCAGTACCCCTTCGACGTCGAGGCCGCCAACAAGATGCTCGACGACGCCGGGTACCCCCGCAGCGCAGGCGGAGGCACACGTCAGACACCGACCGGCCAGCCGCTGCGCTTCACCCTCCTGTCGTCCAACCCCGTGCCTCCGGTGGCCGAGGTGCTGGTCAACTCGCTCAAGGCCATCGGCGTCGAGGTGGTGCCCCAGGGAGTGGACACCCCGACGTTCAACGAACGGATGAGCAAGCTCGACGTCGAACTGTCACTGATCGGGTCCGGCGGCATGAACAGCGACCTGGCGCCCGACTACCTCCGCCTGGTCTACAACTCCAAGACCAGGCTGGCCCAGCACGCCCAGGGCTACGTGAACCCCGAGGTCGACGACCTCACGCAGAGGCAGCTGGCCACGCTCGACGAGGGCGAGCGCAAGAAGATCGTGGCCCGGGCCCAGGAGCTCATCGCCCGCGACGTCCCGATCCTGCCGCTGTTCTACCCGGACTCCTACACCGTGTTCCGCAAGGCGACCTTCGACCAGTGGTACGTGACGCCCGGGGGGGTCGCCGGGGTCGTGCCCACCGCCAACAACAAGCAGGCCTTCGTCACGGGCACCAAGACCGGCACGAAGGTGCGGGCCACGAAGGGCTGAGGCGCAGTCGGTGGCCAAGACCCTGTGGGACGAGCTGTCCTTCCTCGCCCTGCCCGACGAGGTGATCGACTGGCGCAAGGCCCTGCTCTACGAGGTGGCGGCCGACGCCGGGATCCTGGCCCGGCTCCCGGGGTCGGCGGTGGATCTGGGCGCCGACCTCGACCTCGATCCCCGGGCCGTGCGCGTCGCGCTGGACGCCCTGGCGGTGTGGAACGTCGTGGAGGCCGGCGGCGACGGTGTTTACCGATGGGGCCGAGACGCCCCCGACGCCGCCGCCTCGGCGGTCATGCGGCACCACGGCCGGGCCATCCGCCACTGGGCGACCTCGCTCCCGGACCGCCTGCGGGGAGCCGACCCGCCCCGCCGCCGGATGGACCCCCGGGCCGTCGAAATCATGCTCGAGGCGCTCGTGGTCAACGCCCGGGAGTCGGCCCCGGGCGCGGTCGACGCCTGCCTCGCCCACCTGCCCGAGGCCAGAAGGGTCCTCGACCTCGGCGGCGGCCACGGCGAGTACGCCCTGGAGTTCGCCCGGCGAGGCCTGGCCGCCACCATGCAGGACCGGCCCGAGGTCGTCGGGATGGCCGGCGACCCTCACCCCCTCACCGGCGCCGGTGTCGAGGTGTTCGCCGGAGACTTCTTCGAAGCCCTGCCCGACGGGCCCTTCGACATCATCTTCTGCGCCGGGGTCACCTACACCATGGGGGCCGACGCCAACCTGACCCTGTACCGGCGTGTAAGGCCCCTGATCGCCGGGGGTGGCGCCCTGGCCGTTCTGAGCTTCCTGGGCGGCACCGACGACCTCGCCTCGATCTTCTCGGTGCAGATGCTGTCGGGCGGCGGCGGCGGCGAGAGCCACCGGGAGAGCCACTACCGGGCCTGGCTGGCCGAGGCTGGCTACGCCTCGGTCAGCGTCCAGCGCCTGGAACGCCGCCCCGAATGGCTGGTGGTGGCCCGGCCGTGAACGCGGTCCTGCTCCCCCGAAAGAGCGGTCGCAGAGCGCCGCCCCCCGGGGGAGCAGGGTCGGTCAGTCGGTCAGACGATCAGGTCCGCCGGACAGGGGCGGCCACGACGGGCTCGACGGTCTTGTCCTGGAAGGTACCGACCAGGCCGGGCTGCAGGACACCGGGACCGGCGGAGGGGTCACCCCTGTACCCGACGAAGTCGGTGTAGTTGCCGCGGGTGGAGCACACGTTCGCAGCACCCAGGCAGGTGAAGGCGCCCTGGAGCGTCCCCTGGCCCTTGATGTCCTCGAAGGTCCCAGTGCTCTGGGTCGGCGAGAACTTGAACCGGCCGTCCACCGCCAGCACGTCGTTGGAGACCCGCTCGAACCTGACCCGGAAGTCGCTGACGATGGAGCTGGTGGTCTCCACCTGATCGGGATCCGAGCCCGGGTCAGGACCGTCAGGCACCGTGGTGCAGAGGACCGTGGTGATCGTCCCGACGATCATCCCCCTGTCGCCGTGCACCTGGGTGACGGTGCCCTCGACGTGGTGCCGGACGGCCGCGGTGTCATCGGCGTCCTCGTCCACGCCCGGGTAGTCCGGGGTGAAGTTGAGACCGAGATCGTTGAAGGGAGCCCGGCCGCCGCAGGTGCGCGACGAGTAACTGAATTCCTCGCCCTCGGTGAAGTTGTACGACAACCGGTCGGTGTCGAACAGGAGGCCCGGAAAGTCGGGGTCGTCGTTGCTGTGCGTGTGGATCGTCATCTCCACATCGCCCTTGAGCTTCGACTCATCGGCGTCCTTCGGCGCGGCTCCGGCCGGCCCGGTGGCGACGAGTGCTGCCACCATGGGCAGACCGAGCAAGGCGTAGCGCTTCTTCATGTGTGTCCATCCCCCAGTAGTCGGTTGATTGCAGGGGGGACCATAGCCGATGGACGGGGAAGTGAAACCCGGTGCACCATCGACGGCGGTTTTGGTGACGCTCTATGTTGTTGGTGACGTCGCGGTCGGTAGATGGTTCAGAACCGCGATCTCGGACTTAGATTGCAACCTTGAACGCATCCCGATGAGCGGGTGAATCTTGCTCATCGGCATCTCCTAGCCGATGCCTTGAGGGCGTGAACCCTTAGGTTAGGCGAGGTGTGGAAGTAGTTGATGCCGACAAGCGGCCCCATCGATGTCAACGAGGATGGCGGGCGCTCGCCGTGCATGGCCGTGATACTTCCGCACGATTGGCCGCTGTCCACCCCACAGGTCGAACCGCTTGCTTGCACTCGTTCCGCGGCGCTGCTAACGTCGGACCATCATGATCATGCCCTGACGTCAAGCGCCAGGGCTGGCACGACACTGGGGGTCGGCGGGCGATGAGAGCAACACCGAGGCCCTCCTAGAGCAATGCCCGGGCGGTTTCAGCCGGTTGGCTCCGGCTGACAGCCCCGTAGAGGCGCTGGATCGGCCGGGGGAGGGGTAGGGGTGCGGCCGATTTCGGCTGATCCTGACCGA
>Ga0136611_10001853_pt1 | contig 14683 bp, 11 predicted proteins | sample AntDrymUQ2232306_2_FD_106645 | JGI IMG/M metagenome (GOLD analysis project Ga0136611, IMG submission 106645) | Polar desert sand microbial communities from Dry Valleys, Antarctica - metaG UQ223 (23.06) | ecosystem: Environmental > Terrestrial > Soil > Desert | place: Antarctica: Dry Valley...
CCTTCGTAATTGGCCCGCTGGAACTGAATGCGGCACCAGAGCTGGTCCAGCGGGCTCATGCCCCACATGTCGCTTTCCTCGAGATCCGCCCTCGCCAGGGTATGGTAGGTTGAAAACGGCTGCGTCGGCGACAGGTTTTCCGGCTCGACGCCGCCTTGCGGCACCGGCCGCTCTTCGACGGGGAACAGCGATTCTCCCGTCCGCCGGTCGAGCACGAAGATGTCCCCCTGCTTGCTGGACACGATGACGGCCGGAACGGTTCCGTCCTCGCCCGGGAAATCGACCAGCGTCGCCTGGCTGCCCAGGTCGTAGTCCCAGACATCATAATGCACCGTCTGAAAGTGCCAGACCGGTTCTCCCGTTGTCACGTCGATGGCGACGAGCGATGTCGCATATTCGTTTTCCGCCTCGGAACGGTTGGCGCCGTAATAATCGACCGCCGAATTGCCGAGCGGCAGATAGACATGGCCGAGCTCGTCATCGCCCGAGGCGATGGTCCACATGTTCGGCGTGCCGCGGGAATAGGTCTCGCCCTCCGGCGGCGGCCCCTTCAGTTCGGGCTTTTCCATATCCCACGCCCACGCCAGTTCGCCGGTCAGCGCGTCGTAACCCCTGACCACGCCAGATGGCGAATCCTCGGCCTGACCGTCGAGCACCTGATGGCCCATGACGATGACGCCGCGCACGATGGTCGGCGGCGAGGTCACGGCGACAAAACCGGGAACCGTCTCGCCCATGCCCTCTTCCAGAAGCACCATGCCGTTGCGGCCGAAATCCGGGCAGAGCTGCCCGGAGCGGGCGTCGACCGCGATCAGCCGGGCGTCGAGCGTGCCCTCGATGATCCTGGTGGCGCACAGTTCGTCCGGGCCTGCTTCCGGATTCTCGTAATAGGCGACGCCCCGGCATGCCGCACTGTGCGGAATGGCGTCGTCCGACACCACCGGATCGTAGCGCCACTCCTCCAGCCCCGTCGCCGCGTTGAGCGCGATGAGGATGTTCTTGGCCGAACAGAGATAGATGTTCTCGCCGATCTTGATGGGCGTCGTCTCGGGCGAGTAGGGGACGTCCTCCCCTTCGGGCGGCAGGTCGCCTGTCCGGTGGGTCCACACGCGCTCGAGCTGCCCGACATTTTCGCGGGTGATCTCATCGAGCGGCGAATAGCGGGTGGCGTGATACGTACCGCCATAGGCCGGCCAGTCCGATCCGGTTTCGAGCATCGGCGCGGCGGCGCGCGGTCCAGGCGAATCGGCGGCCGCCGCCTCGCCTGCATCCCTCACCAGCGGAAATGTCTGTACGCTGCCGCCTGGCGCGGACGGAGCGACCGGCGGGCCGTCGTCCTCTACGGGGCCCGTATCCTGGGCGATTGCGGTCGAAGGCCGCGAGATGTGGTTCATCAGCGCCGCGCCGCCCACGACAAGCAACGCCAGGCCCGCCGCGACCGCGCCACCGTACCGACTCTCTCTACCCGTGCCGGAAGTGTGCCGGAGCGCCGGTATGCAGAGCACGATCAGCAACAGGAGCACCGTCGGCGCGACCACCCTCGGCACCAGCGCCCACCCGTCCATGCCTACTTCCCAGAATGCCCACACAAGCGTGAACGCGTAGGTGAGGAGATAGACCCATATACCGACCATGCGTCTCATGAAAAGCAGCCAGCTAGCGACGAGCAAGCCTATGCCGGCGAGTGCGTAGTACCAGGAGCCGCCGAGCGCAATCAGCCACATCCCGCCGACGACAAGCGGAAGCCCGACCAGGACGAGCACGACCCCCAGCGCCTTTACGGCCCAATAAGCGAAGCCGTGGCGAACATCTTCCCGACGCGGCGCATTGCTGTCCGTGGTCATGCGAGCCATCCCCCGGTCGATGTCAAATGTTCAAATGATCAATCGATTCCCAACGACAAAGATGCCCAGTGGTTGCATGTTCGAAAACACGGCGACACAACGCGGTTTTCGCTCTGATGGGGTTTTCAGAATCGAGCGTGCCTGGTTCGGAAAGAGTGGTCACGGGATTGTTTCACCGAAGTGTACCTATGCCGTCGCTTGAAGCAGCCGAGCTCGACGTCCTGGATGGGGAACGATGACGCAACTTTTCAGTCGACGGACGAGCAGGGCGCTGCGGGCCGCGCTTCTCATTTTACCCGTCCTTATCGGCGCCGTCGCGGCTGGACTCTACTTTTACACGCGTTCCGACCAGGCATGGAACGTCGGCGTCGCAGCGCCGCAGCCTATTCCCTTTCGCCATGACATCCATGCCGGCAGCCTGGGCCTCGACTGCCGTTATTGCCACAGCTCGGTCGAGACCGCCGCCTCCGCCGGCATGCCGTCAGCGCAGACATGCATGACCTGTCATTCCCAGGTCTGGAGCGGCGTGGCGACGCTTGAGCCGCTGCGCACCAGCCTGGCGCTCGATGCGCCGCTCGAATGGACCTCCGTGCACAAGCTGCCCGACCACGCCTTCTTCCATCACGGCATCCATGTCTCCAAGGGCGTCGCCTGCGAGACCTGCCATGGCCGCGTCGATCAGATGTCGGAGACCGTGAAGACCGAGACCCTGTCCATGGGCTGGTGCCTCGAATGCCATCGCGATCCGGGCCCGGAACTGAGCGCGCCGGAAGCTGTCTTTTCCATGGGCGACGCGACGCAACAGGCTGCCGGTCTGCCCGAAGACATGCTCAGATTGCACGACGTGCTGGTCGACAATCTCACCGACTGCTCCACCTGCCACCGGTAAGCCATGAACAAATACGACGCATATCGCACCGATTTCGCGGCTCTCACCGGACAGCAGGGCCCGCGTCTCTGGCGCAGCCTGGAAGAACTGGCCGACACGCCCGAAATGCGCCGCTTCATCGAAGCCGAGTTCCCCTATATCAACGAGGCGCGCACCGACCGCCGCACTTTCCTGCGCCTGATGGGGGCCTCGCTCGCCATGGCGGGTCTTACCGCCTGCGGCGATCCCACCGTAGCTCCCCTCTATTCTCAACCGCGCGGCAACTGGGCAGACGCGCTCGGCCAGGCCTCCACCTTTGCTTCGCTGTTGGATCTCGACGGCTACGGGCGCGGCGTCCTGGTCGAGACGCGCAATGGCCGCCCGGTCAAAATCGAGGGCAATCCGCTGCATCCCGCGAGCCTCGGCGCGACCGACGTCTTCGCCCAGGCGGAACTCCTGTCCCTCTACGATCCCGACCGCTCGCAAGGTGCGTTCTATAACGGAAAAGATGTTGACGATCGCGCGGCCCCGCGCGTTCTGGCGGAGGCGCGCGCAGCCTTCGCGCCGGGTGGAGAGGGGGTCCGGATTCTAACCGGCCCCGTCACCTCGCCCACTTTGCGCGCGCTTATCTCGGCCATGCAGCGCGAATATCCGGCGGCCCGTGCGCATGAATATTCCCCGATCGCCGACGACAATTCCCGTGCCGGCGCCGTGCTCGCTTTCGGCCGTCCGGTACAGGCCGTGCACGACTTTTCCCGGGCCGACGTCATCCTCACGCTCGGCGCCGATCCCTTCGGCGACATGGAAGGCCATGTCCGCCATGCCCGCGACTTCGCCGACCGCCGCCGCGCCGCGCACAGCGGCGGGATGCTGCCGCGCCTCTATGCGGCCGAGTCGACGCCCAGCCTGAGCGGCGCCCGCGCCGATCATCGTGCGGTACTCAGGCCGGCCGAGATCGGCTTCTTCGCCCGCGCCGTCGCATCCCGTCTCGGGGTCGTTCAGGACGGCCCGTCCGACGTCCATCCGATGGTCGAGACGGCCGCCGCCGATCTCAGCCGCGCCGGCTCCAATGCCCTCGTTGTCGTTGGCCGCGAACAGCCGGCTGCGCTGCACGCCCTGGCCTACGCCATCAATGCCGCCCTAGGTGCGTCCGGCACGACATCGCGATACATCGAACCCCTCACCGCCGCCGAGACCGGCCACATGGCCTCGCTTGCGGCCCTTGCCGAGGATATGGCCGCCGGCGCGGTCAGCCAGCTTCTCATCATCGGCGGCAACCCCGCCTACGACGCCCCCGCCGATCTCGACTTCGCCGATCTGATCCGCCGCGTCCCCGTCTCCATCCATCTCGGCCTCTACCGGGACGAAACGGCCGCCGCCGCCCGCTGGCATCTGCCGCGCAAGCATGCGCTCGAAAGCTGGGGCGATGGCCGCGCCTTCGAAGGCACGGCCGGCATCCGCCAGCCGGTCGCGACGCCGCTCTTCGACGCTTTCAGTGATGAAGAGGCGCTCGCCCTCTTTCTCGGCGCCGATACTCACGACGGCAACGACATCGTCCGCACTTATTGGCGGGACGCGCTCGGCGCCGCCGATTTCGAGCAAAGCTGGACCGCGATCCTCGCCGACGGCGTGGTTCCGAATTCCGCCGCGCCTGCGCTCGATGTATCCCTTCAACCCGATTGGGACCAGCAGTTACCAAGCGAGGCGCTCCCCGGCCTGACCGTTCTCTTCGCTCCCGACCCCTCTGTCTGGGACGGCCGCTACGCCAACAATGGCTGGCTCCAGGAACTCCCGCGCCCGCTGACCAAGATCGTCTGGGACAACGCCGCGTTGATCGCGCCGGCGACGGCCGAAACGCTCGGGCTGAAGACCGGGGATATCGCCAGCTTCAACGCCGGGGGCCGCTCGCTGCTCGCGCCTATCCGGCTCATGCCCGGCCATGCTCTCGAAACGGTCACTATGCCGCTCGGCTATGGCCGCCGCGCCGCCGGCCGAATCGGCACCGGCGTCGGCTTTAACGCCTATGCTTTGCGCACCTCTCATGCGCCATGGATCGCGACGGGCGTAGAGGTCGTCCGGACCGGCGAAGCGCACGCCCTCGTAACGACCCAGGACCATCACGGCATGGAGGGCCGCGACATCGTCCGCATTGTCGCGCCGGACCAAGCGGTCGAGACCCCTTCGACAGAACCGCAGCCCTCGTTCTACCCCGACTACGCCTATGAGGGTCATGCCTGGGGCATGACGATCGACCTCGATACGTGTCTCGGCTGCAATGCCTGCGTTATTGCCTGCCAAGCCGAGAACAACGTGCCGATCGTCGGGCGTGACGAGGTCGCGCGCGGCCGCGAGATGCACTGGCTGCGCATCGACCGCTACCATGCCGGCGACGTCGAGGACCCCGACACTTACTTCCAGCCTGTCCCGTGCATGCATTGCGAGAAGGCGCCCTGCGAGGTCGTTTGCCCGGTCAATGCGACCGTGCATTCGAGCGAGGGCCTCAACGAGATGGTCTACAATCGCTGCATCGGCACGCGCACCTGCTCGAACAACTGCCCCTACAAGGTGCGCCGCTTTAACTGGTTCGACTATTCACCGCCCGATCCGGAGCCGCGCAACCCGGACGTCTCCGTCCGCCCGCGCGGGGTGATGGAGAAATGCACCTATTGCGTGCAGCGCATCAGCGCCGCCCGGATCGACGCCAAGCTCGAGGGGCGCCGCATCGGCGAGGAGTTGATGACCGCCTGCCAGCAGGCCTGCCCGACCCGGGCGATCACTTTCGGCGACATCAACGACCCCGCGAGCGCCGTCAGCCGTCTCAAGGCCAGCCCACGCAACTACGCGCTTCTGGGAGAACTCGACACCCGCCCGCGCACCACCTATCTCGCCCGCGTCGCCAATCCGGCAGATCCGGAGGGCAGCGGATGACCGAGACGGACCGCGAAGCCCCGGCCGGCATCATCGCGGACATCCCGCTCGCGCTCAGCTTCGACTGGAGGTGGAAACTGGCGATCGCCTTTGCCGGAGCGCTCGTCCTTCTTCTCGTCTTCGGCATGGCCCAGCCGGTTCTGTTCGGCATCGGCGTCTGGGGCGCGAACGTTCCTTATGTCTGGGGCTTCGACCTCGTCAACTATGTGTGGTGGATCGGCATCGCCAACGGCGCCAGCCTGTTTGCCGCCATCCTGGTCATCCGTCGTCATGACCTGCGCACTAGCATCAACCGCTTCGCCGAGGGCGTCGCGCTGTTCGCTGTCATCTGCGCCGGCATCTTCCCGATCATGCATCTTGGCCGGCCCTGGCTATTCTACTGGACCTTCCCTTATCCGGCGACTTTCGAGGTCTGGCCGCAATTCCGCTCGACGCTGACCTGGGACTTCTGGGCGATCTCGACCCATGTGATCGTCACGACCCTTCTCTGGTACACGGGCCTCATTCCCGACCTCGCCACCTTGCGCGATCGCTCCCGCAGCCTTCGGAGCAAGACCGTCTTCGGCCTCTTCGCCCTCGGCTGGCGCGGGTCCGTGCGCCATTGGGCCTATCATCAGACGGCCTACCGCATCGTTGCGGCCCTCGTCCTGCCGCTGATCCTGATCATGCAAAGCACCGTCGCCTTCGAGTTCGCGACCACGCTGGTCCCTGCCTGGCACGACACCCGCAAGCCCCTGCATTTTGTCGTCACCGGCATCGCCTCGGGGCTCGCTACGGTCCTGTTCATCGCAATCATGCTCCGTCGCGGTCTGTCGTTGGAGCGCTACATCGACGACGAGGACATTGAACTGATGGCCAAACTCCTCCTTGCTGCGTCCCTCGTCATCGCCATCATCTATCTGGAAGAGGCGTTCACGTCGGTCCTGTCCGGCCCCCTCGCGCAAGAAACTCTGCTGGCGCGCCTGTTCGATCAGTTCGCTGGCGCCTATTGGGCCGCCATCCTGCTCATCGTGGTCGCGCCGCAGGTGCTCTGGTTCGAGCGCGCTCGCTCCAGCCTGCTCGTCTGCGCGCTCGCTTCGGCCAGTGTGCTGGTCGGCGTCTGGCTTGACCGCTTCTCCATCGTCATCGGCGGCATGCAAGGCGATTACCTGCCGTCCGTTTCCGGCACCTATCTGCCGACCTTCCCGGAATGGGCGCTGCTCGGCGGGACGCTCGGCCTGTTCGCCGGCTTCCTGCTCCTCTTCGTCCGCTTCCTGCCCGTCATCTCGATGTTCGAGACGCGCCACGCCGAGCACGGGGACGGATCATGAGCCGTGCCTACGGCATCCTCGCCGAGTTCGACAGCGCCGACGGGGTCGTCGCCGCTATTCGCGCCGCCAGGGCGGCGGGCTATACGCGGCTCGACGCATACAGCCCGTTCCCCTTGCGCGAGGCAGCCGACCTTCTTGAACAACGGACGCTCATCGTGCCCGTGATCGCCGTCACGGCCGGCCTCGTCGGCGCCGCCATCCAATATTACGCCCAGTACTGGATGAACGCCGTCGACTACCCTATCAATGTCGGGGGCCGCCCGCTTCATGCCTGGCCGGCCTTCCTCCCCGCTGCCTTCATCGTTGGGATCCTGTGGGCGTCAGCCGCCTCCCTGATCGGCATGCTCGCCCTCAACCGCCTGCCGCGCCTGCACCACCCGCTGTTTGACGCTCCGGGCTTCGAACGCGCCTCGCAGGACCGCTTCTTTCTGTGCATCGCCAGCGATGATCCGAAGTTCGATCGCGCCGAAACCATCCGGTTTCTGGAGCGTATGAACGCCGGCCGCGTGCAGGAGGTGGCGGCCTGATGCGATCAGCTCTCCTGCTCCTCCTCGTCCCGACTCTCGCTGCCTGCAATCCCGGCCCGGAAGATCGCGCCGATGCCGAGGCCCCAAGGCAGTCGCCACCTCACTCCGTATCGCGGGTGGAAAGCCGGACTGCCGCTGCCGTACCGCCCGAGCAACTTTTTAAGCCGGAAACGCTTCAACGCGGGCGCGAGCGCTATGACATCTTTTGCACTCCATGCCACGGCCTCGCAGGCTATGGCGACGGCATGGCCGTGCAGGGCGGCTTCCCCGCGCCGCTCTCTTTCCACCAGGACGCCCTGCGCGCCATCGAGCCGCCCGCCATCGTCGAGGTCATCGCAAATGGCCAAGGCTTGATGCTCCCAATGGCCGAACGCATCGCGCCGACCGACCGCTGGGCGATCGCGGCCTACGTCAAGGCGCTCCAGTTCAGCCAGGATCCGCCGGCCGATCTTCCGGCGTCGAGCCCGGAACCGGCACGATGAGCGCGCTCGCCCTCGTTCGGCCGTCGCCCGGCTCGCACCTGCTCCTCTGCGCCGCCGCCGCGATCGGCCTCGGCCTCATTGCCATTGCCTGGCGCGGCCCGGCCACGATGGAGGCGTGGCTCGTCGCCTACATCCTACTGACCGGCCTTTCGGTCGGGGCGCTCGGGCTCCTGATGATCGGGCATCTCCTCGGCGAGATATGGCTGCATCCCGTGCGCGACGAACTCGAACCGATCGCGCGCGCCATGCCGCTGGTCGCCATTTTCGGCGCGCCGCTCCTGTTCAGCCTCGATGACCTCTACCCGTGGGCCCGCGGCACGGCCGCTCTGCCCGAGTCGATTGCGGACTATTTCGATGTCCGGTTCTTCGTTGCGCGAAGCGCCGCCTATGTCGTCGTCTGGATCGTTCTGGCGGCCGTCGTCGCCCGCCCTGGCCGCCATCGCGCAATGAGCGCCTTCGGCCTCATGCTCCTCCTGCCCACGGTCGGCCTTGCATCCATCGACTGGATCGCCTCGCGCGAGCCGCAATGGATTTCCTTGTCCTACGGCTTCTCCTTCGCGGCGGCACAGGTGCTCGCCGCACTCGGCCTCGCCATGCTGATAACGCTCCTGCGACAAGGCCATCCTCCGGCCGCGCGGCTGCGCAGCCTGCAAACCGCGCTCCTTTCGCTGGCGCTGCTCACATTGTGGATTTGGTTCTCGCAGTTCCTCATCGTCTGGATGGCCGACCTGTCGCAGGAAACCGCCTGGTACCTCGCGCGCCTCGATGGCATCTGGATCGTGCTCCAAGCCGGCGTCGCCGTGCCGGCGCTTGCCGCCGCCATCGTGCTGTCCATCGCGCCGCGCCCTGGCTGGACCCGAATCTGCGCCGCTTCGGCCCTCGTCCTCATCCAGCATCTGGCCCACGCAATCTGGCTCGTGCGCCCGGGCTCAGGCGGTGTCACCATCACATGGCTCGACGCGGCCGCCCCCGTCTTCATGATTTTGATCTGGGCCGTCTTCGTCGCCGGAGAGATCAGTCGCCGGCCGGTTCTGGATCCCGAATATTAGACGGATCTTCAGACAGAATCTGCATCGCTCGCTCGATCGGGATGCGGTCTCCTCCCGTCTCGGTCAAGAGACGCTCCTGCGCGCGGCGCAGCGCCTCCACGGCTTCCTGTCCGCCCGAGGCCAGCTCCGCTGCCGGCTCGTAGGCCCGCGCTTCGGCCGCGCCTCCGAGCGTATATAAAAACGTTGCAATGTCGCGCGCCTCCGCCTCGCTCAAACCCATGTCGGGCATTGCCGTGTCCGGATCGATCGCCGGCGGGTCCATCAGCCAGGGCACGAGATTGCGCGGCACATTCGCCACGATGCCCGCCAGCATGGTTCGCTCCGCGAAGCGTTCGAGTTTCGGTCCGACGATCCCCCGCGCGGTCGGCACGTCCTGGATCGTGTGGCAGACGCCGCATTCATAGGCGAGCACCAATTGACGCCCCCGCTCCGGATCGCCGCCCGGTATCCGCAGATGTTCCGGCACCTGTACCTCCGAGCAGCCCGCCGCTGCCAGGCAGATCAGCCCCGCCACCACGACTTCCAGAAATTTGATGCTCCACGCCCTCATACCCTGCCCGCCTTGCCGGGAAGCCGATTACCCGCACGGGGTATCGCTTCGACCATGATGTAGCGCCCGGTGTGCCTCCAGCAGAGCTAAAATTGATCTCGCCGGTGCAAACTTTCTTGGAAAGCTGATTAAACCACCGTTCATCTCGCAAAGGGTAGCCGAGCAAAGGGCAACCAATTATTGTGCGTGCGAAAGGGGCCCTCTCATGCACGTTCCGGCGTTGAGTATGCCGGTCGTGAACGGCAGCATGTACCAACCATGAGATTGGCGCCTGCGATCCTGGCGGCGTTTGTGTCGAGCGGGCTGGCCGGCTGCGAGGGCATGCAGTCGGCCTGGGCGCCGGAGGGGCCGAACGCGCAGGCGGTCGTCACGCTCGGCAACATCATGTTCATCGGCGCGGCGCTGATCCTGGCGCTCGTGATCGGCCTGACTGCGGTTGCGATCCTGATGCCGCCGGAGCGCCGCCGCTGGCTGGCTGACCAGCGTGTGGTAGTCTGGGGCGGCATCGTATTTCCGGTCGTCACGCTTACGGCCCTGCTCGTCTACGGACTGGGCGTGGCAGGCAGCATGGTGCGCATCAAGGCCGAGCCCGCGCTGACGATCGAGGTGAGCGGCGAACGCTGGTGGTGGCGTATTCGCTATCTCGATGAAAACGGCGAGCCAGATTTCTTCACCGCCAACGAGATCCACATCCCGACCGGCCAGCCGGTCGAATTCCTGCTGACCAGCCCGGACGTAATCCACTCGTTCTGGGTGCCTAAGCTCGGCGGCAAGCTTGACATGATTCCAGGGCGCACTAACACGTTCCGGCTGGAGGCGGACAGGGCCGGCGTCTATCGCGGGCAATGCGCGGAATATTGCGGCAAGCAGCATGCGCTGATGGCCTTTGATGTCGTCGCTCTCGAGCCTGCGGGATTTGAAGCGTGGCGGGCGCAGCAGCGCGAACCGGCGGCGGAGCCGGCAACCGCTTTCCTGAACCAGGGCCGCGATCTTTTCCTCGCCAACGGCTGCGGGACCTGCCACGTTGTCCGCGGCACGCCCGCCGAGGGCATGTTGGGCCCAGACCTCACGCATGTCGGCGGTCGCCGGATGATCGCCGCCGGCACGTTCCCCAACAATGTCGGCACGCTGGCTGGCTGGATCTCGTCCAGCCAGCATCTCAAGCCGGGCAATCTCATGCCCTCCTTCGACGCGCTCGACGGTATCGAGTTGCGCGCCATCGCGGCCTACATGGACAGCCTGAAGTGAGCCTGCCGAACGCCACGCCCCGGCCGGAGGGCGAGTTGGAGCAACTCGAGGCGGTTTGGAAAGCGCCGACCGGGTGGCGCATCCTCGGTGCGATCAACAACACCTATATCGGCCTCTTCTTCGTCGGAGCGGCGCTGCTGTTCTTCGTGCTCGCCGGCATCCTCGCTCTCTTGATGCGCACGCAGCTCGCGGTCGCGGAGAACGATTTCATCGGAAGCGATCTCTACAACCAACTCTTCACGATGCACGGCACGATGATGATGTTTCTCTTCGCCGTGCCCGTGGTGGAAGCGGTGGCCATCCTGCTCCTGCCCAACATGCTCGGCGCCCGTGATCTGCCCTTCCCGCGCATGGGCGCCTACGCCTTCTGGGCCTATTTCATTGGCGGGCTGTGCTTCTTCTCCAGCCTGTTCTTCGACCTCGCGCCCGACGGCGGCTGGTTCATGTATCCGCCGCTGACCTCGTTCGAGTTCTCGCCCGGCGTCAATTCCGACATGTACATGCTCGGCATCGGCTTTATCGAAATCTCGGCCGTGGCCGGCGCGATCGAACTGATCGTCGGCATCATGCGCACGCGCGCGCCGGGCATGAGCCTCGACAAGCTGCCGGTATATGCCTGGGCCATGCTGGTCTTCGCCGTCATGGTCATCCTGGCCTTCCCCGCGGTGATCCTGGCGACGCTGCTGCTTGAACTGGAGCGCGCCTTCCAGTGGCCGTTCTTCATCGCCGACAAGGGCGGCGACCCGCTCCTTTGGCAGCATCTGTTCTGGCTGTTTGGTCATCCGGATGTCTACATCATCTTCCTGCCGGCTGCCGGCATGGTTTCGGTTATCATTCCGACCGTCGTGCAGGCGCCGCTCGTCGCCTATCGGCTCGTCGTGCTGGCGTTGTTGGGAACCGGCTTCGTCAGCTTCGGCCTGTGGGTGCACCACATGTTCGCCACCGGGCTGCCGCAGCTCTCCATGAGCTTTTTCTCGGCCGCCAGCATGGCGGTCGCGATTCCCAGCGGTATCCAGATCTTTGCCTGGATCGCCACCATCGCGTCGGGCCGCATTCGGCTGAATACGCCGGCTTTGTTCATCCTCGGATTTTTGGTCATCTTCACCATCGGCGGATTGACCGGTGTCATGGTCGCCATGGTGCCGTTCGACTTGCAGGTTCACGATACCTATTTTGTTGTCGCCCATTTCCATTACGTCCTGATCGGCGGCATGGTTTTTCCGCTCTTCGCCGCGCTGTACTACTGGATGCCGACGGTGAGTAAAAATGCCCTGTCGGAACGGGTCGGGCGCTGGGTGTTCGGGCTGATCTTCATCGGGGTCAACGTGACCTTCCTGCCGATGCACGTCACCGGCATCGTCGGCATGCCGCGCCGCGTCTATACCTACCCGGCCGAGTTGCCCTGGCAAGGCCTCAATCTCGTTTCGACGATCGGTGCCTTCACTATCGCTGCCGGCGTCCTGCTTTTCCTCATCGACCTGGCGCGCAAGATGCGTTTCAGTTTCGGCGAGAACCCGGGCAACATCTGGAACGCCAGCACACTCGAATGGCTGCCGAACGATGTCTATCAGACCCGCTCGATCCCGATCGTCACCAGCCGAGATCCGATCTGGGACCAGCCGAACCTCGCCAAGGATGTGGAGGCGGGCGCCTACTTCCTGCCGGGCACGAGGACGGGCCGCCGCGAGACGATCGTCACCAGTCCGATCGATGCCCGCCCGCAGCACGTCTTGCAGTTGCCGAACGAGCCGGACTGGCTGCCGCTCCTGGCCGCCGCCTGCACCGCCGCCTTCTTCTTCGGCCTGACGTTCAAGATCGTCCTGCCGTCCCTCGCTATCGGCGTTCTTGCCGTCGCGCTGATGATCGCCTGGGCCTGGAGCACCGATCCGGGTCCTGAACTCGGCCCGATCGATATCGGCGCCGATATCAGGCTGCCGGTCTACGCGACGGGGCCGGAATCCCATTCCTGGTGGGCGTTGATCACGTTTATCCTGTTCAGCGGCAGTCTCTACGCGTGCATGATCTTCACCTACTTCTTTCTCTGGACGGTCAATCCCGGCGAATGGCCGCCGCCGGACGTGACGCCGGTCTCCACCGGATGGGGCCTCGCCGCGGCCGCGAGCTATATCGCCAGCAGCGGCCTCGTCGCGGTCGCCGGGCGCGCGCTGATCTCCTCCGGAACCGGCGCGGGGCTGCAGGTGTCGGTCGCGCTCCTCACCGGTCTGGCTCTGCTCTTCGGCGGCTTGGCCATCGAGATTTACGGCCAATGGCAGTCCGGGCTAAACCCGACGGCGCATAGCTACGGCGCTGTGGTCTACGCCTTCTCCGCCCTTCAGGGCCAGTATATCGGCGCGGTGGCGATCATGGGCGGCTACACGGTTGCGCGCGCCGTATCGGGCAGGCTCGACGGCGTCAGGCGCTCCACGTTCGACAATACCATGCTGCTTTGGCACTACACGGTCGCGCAGGCGCTCGTCGGCCTGCTCGTGGTGCATGGCTTTCCGCGGGTGACGGGATGAGCGCGGCGACGGGTGGGGGCTTTGCGCCGCGCGTTCTTCTCGCGTGCGGGGGCCTGCTTATCTGGGGCGCGCATTTCCTGTTCATCTACGTCTTCGCCGCACTCGCCTGCGCCCGCGCTTTCGCCGGAATGCGCCTGATCGGGGTCGGGGTCGTGCCGTTCACGATCATGGCGTCGACGGTGGCGGCGCTCCTCCTGCTCGCATGGCTCTCGCGCCGCGCCTGGCGGGTTGAAAGCCGGGTCCACGCCATCGACCCGGACACGCCGCGCTTCCTGCGCCATCTCGGCGCGGCGCTCGCCGTCTATTCGGCGGCGGCCATTCTGCTTCAGGCTCTTCCCGTGCTCATCCTCCCCGTCTGCGTATGAGCGCTCGAATGATGCGCCGCCTGCATCTCATCGCGGTTTTCATCTCGTTCTGGGCCGTGCCGGCGCAGGCGCATGTGGCGGCCGCACCGGGGTCACAAGCGTGGCATGAATGGCGGCCGGACATCTGGATCGTCGCTGCGATCCTGCTGACGCTAGGCCTTTATCTGCTCGGATTGGTCCGGCTTTGGCGTGCATCCGCCATGGGCCGCGGCATCGGCACGGGCCGAGCCGCGTGTTTCGTCGCCGGCGGGCTGATACTTCTTGTGGCGCTCGCCTCGCCCCTCGAACGCCTCGCCGGCGCGCTTCTAACCGCGCACATGGTGCAGCATGTCATCGTGATCGCCGTCGCTCCGCCACTCATCGTTCTGGGCCGCGCCGAGGTGGCCTTCGCTTGGGCCATGCCGCGGGCAACACGTCGCGGTCTTGTACGGCATACCTTCGTCCGCGGTATCGCCCGCCTGCTGCATCCGCTGGTGCGCCCCTTGCCCGCAACGCTCCTGCATGGAGCGGCGGTGTGGATCTGGCATGCTCCCGGCTTGTTCCAGGCGGCGCTCGCCAACTCCCTGCTGCACGATCTCGAACATGCCAGCTTTTTCGTGACGGCGCTCGCCTTCTGGTACGGCACGCTCCTGGCCGTACGTTCCCCTACTGCGATCATGGCGGCGATGGTCTGCATGGTGATCACGCTCATTCATGGCGGCCTGCTGGGCGCACTCATCACGCTGACGCCGAGCGTTCTCTATCCGATCTACGCCGGATCGACCGGAGCCTTCGGCTTGACGTCGCTTGAGGACCAGCAACTGGCCGGGTTAATCATGTGGGTGCCGGCCAGCGCGATCTACCTCCTCGCCTGTCTGTACCTCGCCGCATGTCTGCTCGACGTCACGGGACAGCACTCGCAACGAAAGCCGGCAGCCATGCCGGCGGCTGGACATAAACTTACGGAGTCTTAGACACCGATGATTTCCTTTTGACTTGCTGCCTGGTGAAGGA
>Ga0136611_10001854_pt1 | contig 14674 bp, 14 predicted proteins | sample AntDrymUQ2232306_2_FD_106645 | JGI IMG/M metagenome (GOLD analysis project Ga0136611, IMG submission 106645) | Polar desert sand microbial communities from Dry Valleys, Antarctica - metaG UQ223 (23.06) | ecosystem: Environmental > Terrestrial > Soil > Desert | place: Antarctica: Dry Valley...
AGCTCGAACATCATCCAGAAACTGACGCCTTCGAGAAACTTTCGGCGTTCCGCCGCCGAAAACTGGTCAGACACCAGTTCAAGCGCCAATGGGTGCATCGCTTCGATTTGCTTCTGCAGTTGCGTCATTTTTCGAAGCCGACCAGCTTGTGTCATTCCTCATCCCTGGCTCGGACGCGGAAAAGATCCCCGGCCCCTTTTCCGCGCCAGTCACCACTGCGGCGCCGGCTTGCCGCTCCAGACCCAATAGAGAAAATCGACGAGTGGCGGCTCGCCGCCGATCTCCCGAATCCGCGTCGCCACCTGCCCGCGGTGATACGTGCTGTGCGACGCGACTTGCCAGACGCTCTCACTCAGGGTCGCGGGCAACACCTTGCCGAATTTCTCGGCGATCATCGCCGACCACGGAAAGTCCACCGGCTGGTTGAACGTCGATTCGTCCACGGTATCGGCAAACGCGCTGACCACCGGGTAATACGGGCGCGCCCACGCTTCGATAGCGGCAAGATCCGGATACGCGGTCACTTCCGTCAGCTGAAACGCATCGCCCCGCCAGGCCTGGAGATAAATCGATTGCACCAGATGGCTGTGATGGCACAGCCACTTGATGCGCTCGTCTGACCGGGCGGACGGCAGATTCCGGATGGCGCGCCAGGCCTGGGCATCGGCCCATTCCATGTGCGTCATCAGATCGCGGAACTCGTTGCGGTCCACCCGGAATGCCTGTTACTGACCGGGCTTGACCGGCGGCGTCACCGCTCGCGCGCCGCCTTTCGCGCGCGACGCATTCCAGCTCTCGACCACGCGGCGAAGTTCCTTGTATGGGTTTTCCTGATCGTCCACCTGGAAGCGCAGCACCGTATCGTTGTTCAACCAGACGCCGGCGCCCTTCTTGACGATCACCATCGACGCGGCCTGCATGCCTCGCGTGTCGCCGCCCGCCGCCTGTCCGGCTTCGAGCGCCGCCATCAATCGCAGCGACAAGTGGCCCTTGGTGTCCTCAAACGCCTTGACCATACCTTCGACGACCGCCGGCCCCGCAAGGATGTTGCCCTGTGCGGTGCAATACGTCCCTTGTTTGCCACCGGCCCAGGTCGTTGCTTTCGGTCCGGTGAACGTCGCCGTCTCACCTTTGAGGTTGATGACCGCGAACTGGCGTCCCTGCTTGGTCCAGCGATCCGGAATCGGGTCGGGATCGCTTTCCCAGATCGCCTTGATGATCGCGTCCGGTGTCAGCCCCTGTTTCAACAGCGCGATACCCTTGGGCCCGTAGCTGACATCGACGATCGCCTGCGTCGCGACGACGCCCGCGTCCGCATCGGCGGTGAGCACGCCGGTGAGCGTGAACACGCGCGATTGCACCGCGCCGCCGACTTCACCCGTCTCAGGGTCGTAGCCGAGGATCGAGAACGTCGCCACCGGCGGCGGCATCTCCTGGGCGATGGTCCGGCTAAAGCCGGACACCACACTTAGTAACAAGAGCACCAGCCCTACCAACCCCACCCGCCCTACCAGCCTTGTGTTCATCATCTCAATTCACCCCAGGTCGTCATCAATGCAGTGAGCGCCACAATCGGCACCGCGTCGGCGCGCAGCGTGCGGCTGCCAAGCGACATCAGGATAGCGCCAGAATCGTGAGCGGCGGCCACTTCCGACACCGCCCAGCCGCCTTCCGGCCCGATGATCAGATCAACGGCGGTGGATTTCGGGATCGATTGCACCGGGTGGACTTCGCCGAGGGCAGCGGCGGGCTCGACACACATCACCTTCGAAGCGGTGCGCTTTTCGGAGAAGTACCCGTCGAGCGGCGCCGCATCGTAAATCTCAGGAACCACGGCGCGGCCGCACTGCTTGGCGGAAGCCACGGCGATTCGCCGCCAGCGCGCGATCCGCGTGCCTCGCGCCAGCGCCGCCAGGCCGATCTCCGACCGGTCGCTGACCACCGGCCGCACGCTGGTCACGCCAAGCATCACCGCGTCACGCACCACATCGTCAAGCTTGTCGCCTTTGAGGACGCTGACCACGAGCGACACCTGCACGCCAAGCTCGCGCGCCGCCGTGCCCGGCTCGATCGGCCGCACCACCGCGGACTTCTTGCCGATCTGCACGATTTCGGCTCGCCATATGTTTCCTCGGCCGTCAAATATATCCACGTGGTCGCCAACGGCGAGCCGCATCACGCGCACGAGGTGCTCGGCTTCGTCTTCGGGCAGCTCGACGCGATCCACCGTGGAATTCATTGCCGGTACGTGGAAGCGCGGACGCACGCGGAGAGTATACTCATCGGCACCGATGTTCTTTCGCGGACAAACAGTCGGGAAATACCGCATCCTCTCTCCGTTGGGAAGCGGCGGCTTCGGTAGCGTGTATCTGGCGGAAGACACGTGGATCGACAAGAAAGTCGCCATCAAGGTTCCCCACCGCCAGAATCTCGACTTCGGCGAGCTGCTGCGCGAGCCGCGGCTGCTGGCCTCGCTCAGCCATCCCAACATCGTCACCGTCCTGACCGCCGAGAAACAGGACGATGTGTTTTTTATCGTGATGGAGTACGTGCCGGGCGACACGCTCGAGGCGGTGATCGAGCGCGACGGCACGCTCGACCTGGGGCGCGCGCTCGACTTCACCTGCCAGATCTGCAACGCGATGGACCACGCGCACAAGCAGGGCATCATTCACCGCGATCTGCGTCCCGGCAACGTGCTGGTCACCGACCAGGGTATGGTGAAAGTCGCCGACTTCGGCACCTCGCGATTCCTCGAGATCGCAGCGCACGGCACGACGGTGATCGGCAGTCCGTCGTACATGGCGCCGGAGCAGTTTCAAGGCAAGGCGGTGTTCGCATCGGACATCTATTCGCTCGGCGTCACCATGTACCAGATGTTCACCGGTGTCCTGCCCTACAACACGCCGATGCCGTCTGACATCGAAAAGCTGATGCGCGGGGAGCTGACGTCGCCGCCGCGGTTGAAGAATCCGAAGTTGCCGAAGGCGATCAGCGACATCGTCATGAAGGCGATCGCCGCCGACATCCCGTCGCGTTATCAGCGCGCGTCGGATCTGCTTGACGCCGTCCTCAATGCCCGCACCCCGGCGCCCTCGACGATCAAGCGGCCCTGGCGGCCGGCGCCGTCGGCGTCGAACGGCCCCTCCGAAGAAGTGCAGGACATTCAGGCGCGGCTCAAGGCGCGCGAAACGGTCCAGGCCAAGTTCTGCTGGAAATGCGGCAAGGCCCTGCCGGCGCGGGCCGACGCCTGCCCGTTCTGCTCTGAACGGCAGTAGAGTCCGGCTTTCGCCGGACCCGCATTACAATTCCTCATCATGGCATTTGCGGGCACTGGAAAAATCTGGATGAACGGGTCGTTGGTGGACTGGAAAGACGCCACGATCCATGTTGCCACTCACGCCTTGCACTACGGCACCGGCGCGTTCGAAGGCTTGCGCGCCTACGATTCGAAGACGGGCACCAACGTCTTCCGTCTCGAGCCGCACATGCGGCGCATGATCGACTCGTGCAAGGTCTATCGCATGGAGCCGAGCTGGTCGCAGGATGAGCTCTCGAACGCCGTGCTCGACACCGTACGGGCCAATGGCTTCAAGAGCTGTTACATCCGCCCGCTGGTGTGGCGCGGCTATGATTCCCTGACGCTCGATCCGCGGCCCTGCCCGGTCGAGGCGGCGGTAATCGTCTGGCAGTGGAACATGATGATGGGCGCCGAGGCGCTCGAGACCGGCATCGATGTCGGGGTCAGCTCATGGACGCGCCTCGCGCCCAACACGCTGCCCGCACTCGCCAAGGGCACCGCCAACTACGCCAATTCGGCGCTGATCAAGATGCAGGCGATGCTCGACGGCTACGCCGACGGCGTGGCGCTCGACGAGAGCGGCCTGTTGAGCGAAGGCAGCGGCCAGAACCTGTTCCTGGTCCGCGACAACGTGATCTACACACCGTCGCTCGGGTCCTCCGTGCTGCAGGGCATCACCCGCGATACCGTCCTCGCGCTGGCGAAGGACCTGAACTTCGAAGTGCGCGAGACGGCCATTCCACGCGAGTTCCTGTACCTGGCCGACGAGGCGTTCTTCTGCGGCACCGCGGTGGAAATCACGCCGGTGCGCTCGTTCGACCGGATTGTCGTCGGCAAAGGCCGGCGCGGGCCGGTCACGGAAGCGCTGCAGCAGCGGTTCTTCGCAATTTTGCGCGGCGATCACGCCGATACGCACGGCTGGCTGACGCCTGTTGGAAGCACCGTCGCAGCCCGATAATCAGGCTCTCCCCAAGAGGCCGATATGCACGTCAATGATCTTCTGAAGCTCGCGGTTGAAAAAGGCGCGTCCGACTTGCACTTGAAGGTCGGCAGCTACCCCATGGCCCGGATCCACGGCCACCTGGCGCCGGTCAGCGACGAGAAGCAGCTCGATCACGAGGACCTCGTCGAAATGGCGGCCTCCATCATGTCGACGGCGCAGCGCCAGAAGTTCAAGGACTCACAGGAAGTCGACCTGGCGTACAGCATTGCCGGCCTGGGCCGATTCCGTTGCAACGTGTTCCAGCAGCGCGGCACCATCGGCGTCGTTCTCCGCGTCATTCCCGTCAAGGTCATGAACCTCGACGAGCTCGGCCTGCCGCCAGTGCTCAAGAAGATCGCCGCCGAAGAGCGCGGCCTGGTCCTCGTCACCGGCACCACCGGTAGCGGCAAGTCGACCTCGCTGGCGGCGATGATCGATCACATCAACGTCAACCGCACCGCGCACGTGGTCACGATCGAGGACCCGATCGAATACCTGCATCGCGATCAGCGGTGCATCATCAACCAGCGCGAGATCGGCGTGGATACGCGCTCATTCGCCTATGCGCTGCGCAGCGCGCTCCGCCAGGATCCCGACGTCATCCTGGTCGGCGAAATGCGCGACATGGAAACCATCGAGACGGCGATGCACGCCGCCGAGACCGGCCATCTGGTGTTCTCGACGCTGCATACCCTCGATGCCACCGAGACGATCAACCGCATCATTTCGGTGTTTCCGCCCCACCAGCAGAAACAGATCCGCCTGCAGCTGGCCTCAGTGCTGAAGGCCGCCATCGCACAGCGCCTGATCCCGCGCCAGGACGGCCTCGGCCGCTGCCCTGGGGTCGAAGTGCTCGTCGCCACTCCCTTCATCAAGGACTGCATCGTCGACAAGGACAAGACCCACCTGATCGCCGGCGCCATCGCGCAAGGCACGTCGCAGTACGGCATGCAGACGTTCGATCAGTCGATCTTCAGCCTGTACAAGACCGAGCAGATCAGCTACGACGAGGCGCTGCGCTGGGCCTCGAACGTCGACGAGTTCAAGCTGAAGGTGCAGGGCATTTCAACTACCGCGGACGCGTCGCGCGACCAGATGGCCAACACCATCTTCAGCAAGGCGCCGGCTGCCAAACCGGGCACGCCGAAGCCGGCTGGTCCGCCGCCCAAGTCTCCCGAAATCACCCGCTTCGGTGGCTGACGCCTATATCACCGCGCTGACGATGCTCTCGGCTCGGGAGCTGTCTGAGGCGCAACTGCGGACCCGGCTCAAACGTCGTGAGCTCGACGCCGCCGAGATCGACGAAGCAATTTCTCGCCTCAAGGCGGACCGCACGCTCAACGACCGCCGGGTCGCGCTGGCGATCGCGCGGATGGAGAGCGCCATCAAACACCGCGGACGCTCGCGAGTCCTCCAGAAAATCCGCCAGGCCGGCATCGACGACGACACCGCGCAACAAGCCGTGCAGGCGGTGTTCGAAGAGGTCGACGAGGACGCGATGCTCGATAAAGCGTTCGAGCGGCGCCTGCGCGGGACAGCACCGAAAGAACTGGACGACAGGGGACGCGCCAAGGTGATTCGAGGGCTCGTCGCGCAGGGCTTTCGGTTCGAAGCGATCTTGAAACGCCTCAAGGGATAACACTTACAATAGGGAGATGCATCCCCGGGAAATTCGTGCGTCTTTCCTCAAATATTTCGAGCAACACGGCCATCGCGTGGTCGCGAGCAGCCCGCTGCTCCCGGGCGAGGATCCGACGCTGCTCTTTACCAACGCCGGGATGAACCAGTTCAAGGACGTGTTCCTTGGCCGCGAGAAGCGCGACTACACGCGCGCCGCCTCGTCGCAGAAGTGCATGCGGGTCAGCGGCAAGCATAACGATCTCGATAACGTCGGTCCGTCGCTGCGCCATCACACCTTCTTCGAGATGCTCGGCAACTTCTCGTTCGGCGACTACTTCAAGCACGACGCGATCGAGCTGGCCTGGAACCTGCTGACCAAGGAATGGGGGCTCGACCCCTCGAAGCTCTATGTGACCGTGTTCAAGGGCGAAAAAGGCATTCCGCGCGACGACGAGGCGCACCAGCGCTGGCTGGATTTCGTGCCGGCCGATCACATCGGCGAGCTCGGCATGGCCGATAACTTCTGGGCGATGGGCGACACCGGACCCTGCGGGCGCTGCTCGGAAATTTACGTGGACCGCGGCGCCGGCGTCCCCGGCTCCGACAATTTCACCGAGGACGTCGAGTCGGGCAGCGAGCGCTTCGTCGAGATCTGGAATAACGTGTTCATGGAGTTCGAGCGCGACGACAAGGGCACACTCACCCCCCTGCCCGCGCCGTCGATCGATACCGGCATGGGCCTCGAGCGCATCAGCGCGGTGATGCAGGGCACGACATCCAACTACGACACGCCGCTGTTCACGCCACTGCTCGAGGCGATCGGCAAGCTGTCCAGCCACGTCTACAACAAGTCGATGGTGCCGACCGACGTGTCAATGCGCGTCGTCGCCGATCACGCGCGCGCGTCCGCCTTCCTGATCGCCGACGGGGTGGTGCCGTCGAACGAGTGGCGCGGCTACGTGCTGCGCAAGATCATGCGGCGCGCGATGCGCCACGGCCGCAAGCTCGGCATGCACCAGCCCTTCCTGCACACGCTCGTCGACGTGCTGGTGCGCGAAATGGGCGATGCGTATCCCGAGCTAACGGCCGGACGCGACACCATCGCCCAGGTCATCAAGAGCGAAGAGGAACGGTTCGACGCGGTGCTCACCAGCGGATTGCCGAAGCTCGAAGACGTGCTCGAGCGCGCCGCCAAGTCCAACAAGGTGGTGCCTGGCGAAGAGGCATTCAAGCTCTATGACAGTTACGGGCTGCCGCGCGACTTCATCGAGGATCTCGCTGGCAACCAGGGCCTGCGCTTCGACGCCGAAGGGTTCGATGCGGCGATGGAAGGCCAGCGCGTCAAGGCGCGCGCCGGCAGCGCGTTCGACGGCAAGAAGGGCGAGGAATTCGCTTTCGGCTCCGACCAGGAGCGCGAGGCGCTGCAGGCCGCCGGCGATGTATTCGAGGGCTACACCGACACGCTGCTCAAAGGCGTGCCGGTCCTCGGCCTGTTCGATGCGAAGAAGAAGTCGGTGGATTCTCTTGAAGAAGGCACCTCCGGATACGTGGTGCTCGGCCGCACGCCGTTCTATGTTGAGTCGGGCGGCCAGATTTCCGATCAGGGGTGGATCGAAACCGCGAATGGCGGCCGCACGCGCGTGACTGGTCTCGCCCGCATGGGCCCCGGCCTGCCGCGCGCGCATCGGCTCGATGCGATCGAGCAGCGCATCGCTTCGCGCGACATCGTCACCGCCGAAGTCGACGCGTCACTGCGCGATGCGACGCGGCGCAACCACACCGCGACGCATCTCCTCCATGCGGCGCTGCGCAAAGTGCTGGGCGGACACGTCAAGCAGGCCGGCTCCCTCGTCGCGCCGGACCGCCTGCGCTTCGATTTCATGCACTTTTCCGCAGTGACGCGAGAGGAAGCGATCGAGGTCGAACGCCTCGTCAATGACGCCATTCTCAGGAATGAGCCGGTCAACACCAACATCCGCAACACGCAGGAAGCGATCGCCGGCGGCGCCACCGCGCTGTTCGGAGAAAAGTACGGCGACAACGTCCGCGTCGTGTCGGTCGGCGACGGCGCGTTCAGCACGGAGCTTTGCGGCGGCACGCATGCGCGCGCGACCGGTGATATCGGTGTCTTTCTGATTACCGAAGAATCCGGAGTCGCCGCGGGGGTCAGACGCATTGAAGCCGTCACGGGACTCGGCGCTTACGAGCTGGCCCGACAGTCGATCGATGAACTGGATGACGCCCTGGAAGATTCCGGCGCGAAGCGTGGTGAGCTCGGTCTCTGGATCGGCGGTCACCAGACGTTACTGGGCAAGGCACAAAAGGAAATCCAGCAGCTTAAGACCAAGCTCGCCCTCGGCGGCGGCGGCCGCTCGACGGACGATGACAAGATCCAGATCGGCGAGTCGACGTTGATCGCGCGCGAGATGTCGGAGGTGGATCCCGAATCGCTGCGAACCCTCGCGGATGCGCTGAAGTCCCGGCTCACAAGCGGGGTGGTCGTGCTCGCGGCGGCGATGCCGGAGGGCAAGGTGTCGCTGGTCGTGACCGTGACGCCCGATCTTGCGAAGAAAGCACCGGCTGGTCAACTCGTCAAGCACCTCGCGCCGATCGTTGGCGGAGGCGGCGGAGGCCGGGCAGATTTTGCCCAGGCCGGCGGCAAGGACGCGGCGAAAATTACGGAACTGTTGGCCGCTGCTCAGAAAGAGGTCATACGACTCCTGGGTTAATTTCCAACGGACGTGGTATTCGCCAGTAATTTCGCGCTTTCTCTAGGGCGCTGCGGGCGGGATCGAAAGTTGCCTTACGGTGGACTGAAGATCCTTGATCCGAAACCTTTTCGTTGTCATCGTCGTGCTCGGCTTTGCCTCGCCAGCCGCCGCCCAGATTTACTCGTGGCGCGACGCGGAGGGCCGTTTGGTCCTGTCGGACAAGCCCAACGCCGACAAGTCTGCCACCTACGAAGTGCACGGCGCCGCGACGGTTCGCGCCACCACCCCGTTGCGTTCGACTAAGAAAAGCGCACCATTTGAGGCCGCGATCGACGAGCATGCACGAAGTCAGGGCGTTGCCGCCGACCTCGTTCGCGCCGTCATCCAAGTCGAATCGGCCTTCAACCCCACCGCCGTTTCGGTCAAGGGCGCGATGGGCCTGATGCAGCTGATGCCCGCCACCGCACAGGAACTGGGCGTGAGCAACCCGTTCGACCCCGATCAGAACATCCGCGGCGGCGTGACCTATCTGAAACAGCTGCTCAATCGCTACGACCAGAAGGTCGAACTGGCCTTGGCCGCCTACAATGCCGGCATCGGCAACGTCACGAAATACGGCGCGGTCCCTCCGTTCAAAGAGACCCGGAATTACGTCGACAAAATCACCAGGGCCGCGCCTTCGGCGCCGGTCATCGTGAAAACCATCTACAAGTGGATGGAAATGGTCGAGGGCAAGCCGGTCACGAAGTTCTCGAATAAGCCGCCCGCCTCGGGCTCCTACCAAATCGTCGGCCGTAAGTAGCTCGGCGCCTTGGTCTTCAACCCTTTCGGGAGCCTGCGCCCCGTCGCGCCTCGGTAAGGCTGGCGCCAAGGCGCGTGTTACACTTACGTGTTCGGCTTCCTTTTGACATCGAGGTTCTAGTAGTGGCGAAGAGAAACAAATCGGCCCTCAAGGCCAACCGGCAGAATGTGAAGCGTCGTGAGGCGAACCGCTCGCTGCGCGCCAAGCTCCGCACCGGCCTGAAGAAGATCCGCACGTCGCTCGACGACAAGAACGTTGAGGGTGCCAAGACGGCCGTGACGTCGATGCAGTCGCTGGTCGACAAGATGGCCACCAAGGGCATCATCCACAAGAACACCGCGTCGCGTTACAAGTCGCGGCTCGCAGCCAAAATCTCCAAATAGATCGCTTTACCGGATTGGCGGCTTGGTGAGCTTCTCGGTGGTGGACACCGTGAAGCTCCGAAAGTCGCTGTACCGGGCCACGGCATCAATCGTCTCACCGGTCATGCTGTAGCGCTCCGTCATCTTGATCGGCACACTCGCCGGCGCGCTCGGCTCGGGCGACTGCAGCAGCTTGAGCAATCGCTCTTCGCGATCGCGCACCTGCCGCTTGTTCACGGTCAAAACGTCACGAAACCAGACCGAGCCCGCGCCATCCTGCAATTTCACCATCACCAGCTCCGCCGTCGTGACCTGGTGCTCAGCCGTGCGGATGCTATAGGTCGCATTCTGCACGTACTCTTCATACGCGACGAGCGCTGGCGTATCGCGGTGGTATTGCTCGGCAAATGCGCGGACGCTGGCGATCGCATCCGTAGCGGGCTGCGCCGCAGCGAGCGCCCCCGCGCCCGAGATCGACGCCGCTATGAGAACAAGTGTTATCGCGCGCACAGTTCGACGACGAGGCATTCGAGCAAGTACTGGGGTGTTCCCGCCGATGACTTGATCGCCAGGTCGGTGCGGAACACCGCCTCAAGGCCGCTCTTGACACGCAAATCGGGCCGCAGGCGGATCGACGCCGCGCGCAGTTGCCCGAGGATCATGGGCGGCTGAATGCCTGAGTCGATCAGCGCCGAGACTTCGCGTAGCGCGGTCACCGCGTTGGCATCGCGGATGGCATCCATCAGCGCGAACACTTCGCCTGGCTCGTTCTGCGGCATCACCAGGTCGCGCACGTGCGCCGCGGTGATGGTCGCCTCGCCCGCCGCATACAGCACCATCTTGTCGATCTCGGCGCGGATCCGTCCAAGGCTCAGGCCCGTGATCCCGAGCAACAACGCCAGCGCCTTCGGCTCGATCGTCAACTCGTCCATCTCGAGGCGCTTGGTAATCCACATCGCCGCTTCGCGCGGATTGGCCAGCGTCCCGCAGTCGACCACGTCCGCATGCTTGCGCAGCAGCTTGACGACGCGGCGATTCGCATCGAGCGGGCCCGACACAAACACCAGTGTCGTCATCGGCTCGGGTTGTTCGATGTAGGCCTCAAGCTCCTCCGCCGGGGTCGTGGCAGGGGCGCGCTTGCCCTTCTTGACCGGCTCAGGCTCCCTGGAGCTGTCTTCTTCCTTGGCGCGCTTCGGCGAAAGCAGCCGATCGGCTTCATGCACGATGATCACGCGCCGCGGCGACATCATCGGCAGCGTCCTTGCCGTTGAGATCAAAGAACCAATCAACTGGTCCCTGCCGCCGGCGTTGGTCGCCTCGTTGGCGTAGAAACTCTGCACGTTGAAGGCCTGCAGGCCCTCGTCGACCACGTTGGCGAACTCGATGGCGAGATCGTGGCGCGACTGCAGATCGTCGCCTTCGAGTAGATAGATCGGCGCGGTCTTCCCGCTCTTGATTTGCTTGCGGATGTCGGCGACGGAGCTCAAAAGGCCTCGAGGATGGCGCTGACGACGGAGCGCGCGAAGTCCGTGGACATCCGATCCATCGCGACGCGCTCGTTGCCGACAAACGCCGCCACGTCGGTGCCGGTCGTACTGCTGGTGAGCTCGTATTCGTCGGAGAACGACAGCGCCGCGTTCTCCCAGAGCGTCTTCTGCGCCTTGACGTCATCGAACCTGACCTTGACGATCACCGTGACGCGAAAACGCGACGCCAGCTGCGCGTCGTTGAGGCTGACGGGATTGAGGCTGATCGACGAGATCTCGCCGCGCACCACTCCGTCGACACCTTCGTCGCTCGGCACCACCGTATAGCGGCGGCTGCTCTGGAACTCGAGGCGCACCTTCTGTGTGAAAAGCTGCTCGACGCTCTGATACGGCGTGGCATTGCCGAACATCGGGATGCCGAGCGTCTTGATGTAATCGGGCAGGAACGAGCCGCGGCCGGCCAGCGCATAGCCGCACGACGCCGCGCCGACACCGGCGGCGATCATCGGAACGGCGGCCAGGAACCGGCGACGGCTGGTCATCATTTCGCTACGATCGACACTAGTTTACGCCCGGGAACGATTACCACCTTGGCAATTGTCTTCCCGGCGGTATGCAGCTGCACGTTCGCGCTGGCACGTGCCAACGCTTCGAGCTCGGCGTCGCTAATCGACGGCGATACCCGAACCACGTCGCGCAACTTGCCGTTCACCTGCAGCGGAATTTCCAGCTCCTCGGCCTTGGCGACTTCAGCATCGAACGACGGCCACTGGGACGCACCCAGTCCCGCAGCGTCTCCGTACATCTGCCACAGCTCCTCCATCGAGTGGGGGGCAAACGGCGACAGCATGACGATCAGCGATTCGATCGCCTCGCGCGCGACCTTGCCGGCCTGCGCAGAGCGCTCGCCTTTCTCCGTGAACGCGTAGAGCTCGTTGACCAGCTCCATCATCGCCGACACCGCGGTATTCATCTGCTGGCGCACGTCGATGTCGGTCGTCACGCGCTTGATGGTGTCGTGCGTCTTGCGGCGCAGTCCGCGCTCGGCGCCGCTTAGGGATGCGTGGTCGATCGCACCCGTGCCAGCAGCGATCGCCTCGTCGCGCCACTGATCGGCCGCTCGCCAGACGCGCGCCAGGAAGCGGAAACTACCTTCAAGGCCCGAATCGTTCCACTCGACTTCCTTCTCCGGCGGCGCCACGAACATCACGTAGAGACGCAGCGCATCCGACCCGTATTTCTCGATCATCGAATCCGGATCGACGACGTTCCCCTTCGACTTCGACATCACCGCGCCGTCCTTCAGCACCATGCCCTGGGTCAGCAGGTGCGTGAACGGCTCCTTGTGATCGATCATGCCGAGGTCGTAAAAAACGCGCGCGAAGAATCGCGAATAGATCAAGTGCAGGATGGCGTGCTCAACGCCGCCGCTGTAAAAATCAACCGGCCCCCAGTACGCCACCTTCTTCGGATCGAACGGCAACTGGTCGTTGTGCGCGTCGGCGAAGCGATAGAAGTACCACGATGAATCGACGAACGTATCCATCGTGTCGGTTTCGCGCTTCGCCGGACCACCGCACTTCGGGCAGCGGACGTTGACGAACTCGGACACGCTGGCGAGCGGCGAGTCGCCACGGCCCGTGAATTCCGTGACTTTCGGCAGCTCCACCGGCAGCTGCTCGTCCGGCACCGGCACGACGCCATCGATCGGGCAGTGGATCATCGGGATCGGCGTGCCCCAGTACCGCTGGCGCGAGATGCCCCAGTCCTTCAACCGGAATTGCACCGTGCCGTAGCCGACGCCGCGCTCTTCAGCCTCCGCGGTGATGGTCTTGATCGCCTGCTCGGCAGGCAGGCCGTCGAAGCGCGCCGAATTAAACAGCACGTCCGTTGGCGTGGTGTCGTAGAACGTTCCCTCGACAGGCGCGTCACCCCGCACGGGCCGGATCACCGGCACAATCGGCAAATCGTACTTCTGAGCGAAGTCGAAGTCGCGCTCATCGTGCGCCGCGACGCCCATCACCGCGCCCGTGCCGTATTCGCCGAGCACGTAGTTGGCCACCCAGATTGGAATTGGCTTGTTGGTGAACGGATTGATCGCGAACCGGCCGGTAAAAAAACCTTCCTTCTGTACTTCGCCGGTCATGCGGCCGGCGCGATCCTGCGCCCGAAACTTCTGCGCTTTCGCCAGGAAGGCCTGTTCGTCTTGCGACTCCTTCGCGAACGTCGTCACCAGGCCGTGCTCCGGCGCCAGCATCATGAAGGTGGCGCCGAAAATCGTGTCGATGCGCGTCGTAAACACTTCGATCGAATCGCCGGCGCCTTGAATCGGGAACTTGACGCGGGCGCCTTCCGATCGCCCGATCCAGTTCTTCTGCATGGTCAGCACTTTTTCGGGCCACTTCGACAGGCCTTCGGCCGATTGCAGCAGATCGTCCGCGTAGTGCGTAATCTTGAAGAACCACTGCTCCAGGTCCTTCTGGACCACGGTTGTGCCACAGCGCCAGCAGGCGCCGTCGACCACCTGTTCGTTCGCGAGCACGGTGTTATCGACCGGGCACCAGTTCACGGTTGAGCGGCGGCGATACGCCAGGCCTTTCTCGAACATGCGCGTGAACAGCCACTGATTCCAGCGATAGTAATCAGGCAGACAGGTCGCCAGCTCGCGTCCCCACGCGTAGCTGATGCCGAGGCGTTGCAGCTGCCCCTTCATATGGGCGATGTTGCCGAGGGTGGATGTTTCGGGGTGGATGCCGCTCTTGATCGCGGCATTCTCAGCGGGCAGGCCGAACGCATCCCACCCGAACGGGTGGAGCACGTTGAAACCCTGCAGCCGCTTCAGCCGGGCGACGACGTCGCCAATGATGTAATTGCGGACGTGCCCGACGTGCGCGTGCCCCGAGGGATACGCGAACATTTCGAGGCAATAAAACTTCGGCTTCGACGGGTCCTCGGTGACTTCAAAGGCGCCGGTCGCGGCCCAGTGGGCCTGCCATTTCTGGTCGAGCTCTTGCGGATGATATTCAGCCACGATGATCCATCAAGGATAGCGTACGGGTAAAATTCAGACGCCATGTCGAATAGCCCGGAGACACCGGTCCCGAGTGTGTCGGAGCAGATGCCGGCGCTCGCGCAGGAATTCGCGCAGGCGTGCAAGGCGAACGGCATGGTCCTGGACTTCCTTCCCCGCACGCTGCCGCTGGTCGATCGCCTGATCAAGAGGGTCCCCGCCTCGACCAGTCCGAAGGCGATCACGGCGTACCTGGGCGAGGTGATCGCCCGGGAGACCGGCGCCTTCTGGTACGACTTTGACGATCGGCCGTTCCTCAACGTCGGCGACTACCAGGCCGACCCGCTGACCGTGGTCACGGCACTGTTCGAGCGCGGCATGGCCCAGGAAGGCGACGTC
>Ga0136611_10001855_pt1 | contig 14665 bp, 11 predicted proteins | sample AntDrymUQ2232306_2_FD_106645 | JGI IMG/M metagenome (GOLD analysis project Ga0136611, IMG submission 106645) | Polar desert sand microbial communities from Dry Valleys, Antarctica - metaG UQ223 (23.06) | ecosystem: Environmental > Terrestrial > Soil > Desert | place: Antarctica: Dry Valley...
CGCGATATCGCGCAGCAGCACCAGGGGGTTCGCCGGTCGAGCGCGCTCCCCGTACAATGCGTTTCGCGCCTTCGCGATAACCGGGCGCATAGCGCGAACAGATACCAGCAACACCGTGGCTGTGGCGGCGATCTTGACCAGGGTTACACGCACGGTAGGCAGGTTCTCCTTGATGCTCAGAGGTGGGGGTCGGCCGCGTTTCGCCGGGAGGTACATGGTCGGGCGCGCTTCCGGCTCCGGCGCACATTATCGCACACCCGCACACGCCCCGGCAACGAGCGCGCCCGTTGCTGAACGTCACGAAAAACACGCTCGTGCGCCCGAAGGCGTGTGCTAGACTGAACGCGTCAAACCGGCCCATACTCGACAGGAGTATCCGTGAAAGTCGTTCTTCCCCGGCGGCGCCGGACCTCGCAACAGGCGACCGGCATGTCGCTCGGCCAGGGCACGCTATATCTCACGCTCGCCTCCCTCGTGTTTATCGTTTCCGGCTACATCATCCACGTGTGGCTCGGCCATTACCTCGGTCCGGAAGAGTACGGCGTGTACGGGGTGGTCATTCAGGTGATGACCGCGCTTAACATGATCCACTACGTTGGGGTGCCGCAGGCGGTTTCCAAGTACATAGCACAAGACGAGTCCAGAGCCGACGCCATACTGAGAAGTGGTCTTGTCCTACAAGTCAGTTCAACGCTCGGCATTGCGGTGGTGTTCTTCCTGCTGGCGCAGCCGGTAGCACGCCTGCTGAACGACGATGCGCTCACGCCATACATCCGAACCTCAGCCCTGGTGCTCGTACCGTACTCGGTCATGACGCTGTACATGACCGGTTACTACAACGGCCTGCACCAGTTCAAGCGCCAGGCATTGATGAATATTGTGTACTCTGCTGCCAAGACCGTCAGCGTGACCGGCCTCGTCTACGTGTTTCACGTCTACGGCGCGATTATCGGATTTGTCGTCTCGCCCATGGTGGGGCTACTGGTCGGGGTGCGTCTCCCCCGATTCACGGGCGAGCGTTTCCCGTACCGGCCGCTCATCCGATTCTCGGCGCCGCTCATCCTGTTTTCTGTGCTTTCCACCCTGCAGCTCAGTGCGGATCTGTTCTTCGTCAAGGCATTGCTCCCCGACGCTGCAGAGAGTGGCTACTACACGGCCAATCAGAACATAGCGCGCATCCCGTATTTTGCGTTCACCGGCCTCGCGTTCGTGCTGCTGCCTTCGATATCGCGCAGCGTCAGCCGAGACCATGTCGAGCAGACGAGGGAGCTTATCCGTCAGTCGATGCGCTACGTGCTACTGCTGCTCGTGCCCAGCACGCTGCTCATATCGGCGACCAGCGCGCAGATCCTCCAAGTTCTGTATGGAGACGCGTATGCTCCCGCCGCTCGCTCCCTCTCGCTGCTCGTAGCGGGACTGGGCTTCGTGACGGTGTTCGGCCTGTTGAGTAATATTCTGAGTGGCGCGGGCAGGCCGCGGTTGCCGATGACGCTCGCGGGCCTCGGCCTGCTTATTACGGCGCTGTCGTGCTCCGTGCTGATTCCCTGGCTGGGGCTTTCCGGCGCAGCACTCGCCACCGCGCTTGGCGGGCTGGTCAGCATGGCCGCGGCGGCACTCGCCGTGTACCGCCTGTTTGGCGGCATCGTTCCCATCCGCAGCCTGCTGAGGATTGCCATCGCCGCCGTGCCCACATACCTGCTGGCCACCAGCTTCCCGACGGCCATACCGCTCCTCCCAGTCCTGTACGGCGCATCGCTTGTTGTGTATCTGCTTATCCTGACCGCGCTGGGCGAGCTTCGGCAGCAGGACTGGCGGTGGGCGCAGGAAACGCTCCTGGCGAGGCTCCCGCCCGGCGCCCGATTCACGCTACGCGGTCCTCGCTAGTCGGGTACCGATACGCGGTACAATCTCAGAACCTTCTTCTCCACCACGATCTGCTTCGGTGGGGGGGTATTGGTCCATTCGATATACGAGCGCTGGAGCGCTACCTGCCCGATGCGCTTCCGCGAGATACCCTCGGCGCGCCAGCCGCCACGCACGATCACGGGAACCGACGTTTTCCCCGACTGCGCTTGCGTGCTGACCCAGGCGCCGAAAGCGCGCCTGCCGGGCTCGCTACTGAGATTCAGGGGAACAACCGTGCGGTCAAAGGCGAGATACAGCGGTGTCGGCCACGTCCGAAGTTCCCGCCTGCCAACCAGCGCGAGCACCACCTCGTCCTCGGGCAGTTGCGCCGCGAGTGCCCGCATCTGCTCGTACTGCCCTTTGTGTTCCGCGAAGTTGTAGATCAGTGCGTTGCTGCGTGCGATGAACCCGATCAGAAACAGAGCGCCTATGCCACTGGCCACCATGCGCGGACGGACCGGCATGCGGGCGCCGAGCCACGCTGCCCCGATACCCGCGAACAAGACCCATCCCGGCATGACCACCGGTAGAAAGCGGCGGATCGCCCAGTAGTGCAGCGGCGTAATTGTGGGGTTATACAGATAGAGCAGAGCGAAGCTCAGGACCACAACAATGATTGGCAGCAGGTATGGAGCGCGCCGATGGCGGATCACGTTCCAGAGCGCCACGTACCAGCCGAGGATGCCCACCCAAACCACGAGCGGCGAGAGATACACGGCCAGATTTACGAGAGAGTCTTCCGCGTAGCTCCGCCGACCCACAAGATGGGTGCTCGCTCCGAAGATCGGGGCGGTTGTGCTCGGCCGTATGAAGTAGGCGTACACCGACATCGCGAGCAGCAGCACCCCAAGGGCCACGACCGCCGCTCTACTCGTCAGCCATGGTCGTGCTACATCCAATACACTGGTGCAGCCCACCAGCAACACCCCAGCGGCGGCCAGGGCCACCAGGCAGAGGGGCAGGATAAGCGGCAGATGCTCATCAAAGTACGGTCTGCTGTAGAGTGCGTAGTATGCCAGGTCCAGCGCGAACGCTGGTAGCGCCGTGGTGTACAGGGCGAGCCAGACGCGAGTCGACCGCTCTCCCGGCGCCTCGACGAGCCGCATCGCCAGGTGCGCACCAAACAGCAGCGCAACGAGCAGCAGGCTATCCACCCGCACCGTCGCGGAAAGTCCAAAGAAGATGCCCGCCCATCGGGCGTCGCCGAGGCTGGCGTCCTGCAGCGCACGTAACAGCAGGAACAGGCCAGCTACGATAAACGCCTGCGTGATCATCTCGGTGAGGCTGTTGCGCGCCAGCCAGAGCTGGCTGGTGTTGAGCGCGAGCACGAGGGTCGCGATGACGGCGAGCGGTTGCGTCAGCAGGCGGCGGCAGAGCGCGTAGAACAGCCCGGCGGACAGCAGCGCGATGACTCCGTTGAGCCGGAAGATTCCCGCTGCGCCGAAGGTGGCAAACGCATGCGCGAGCCACACCTGAAACAAGTGGCCAAAATAAAACGTGTACGAGTCTCCCGTCTTGAAGGCGCCGGGGGGGCGCAGGCCGACCACGCCGAACACGGATTCAGCGGTATCCGGCCATGGATACGGCGGGTGGAGACTGCCGTGGTTCGCAACGTAGATGCCCTGGTTGATATACATCCCCTCATCGTGCTCGGGGATGATGTTCTCCGACGGCCAGCCCAGGTACAGCACCGCCGTCAGTGCGAGCCCGGCAACGAGCAGCCCATCCCACCACGTGAACGACGGGCGCATCGTTCGGAGCCGGTCGCGGCGCGGCCACAACAAGACCGCCCCGGCCACCGTCACCAGCCACCCCAGCAGTCCCACAACGGCGGCGTTGTACACCCCGGCCTCGGCCAATAGCAGGAGCGGCAACGACCATACGGCGACACCGATTGCGGTTTGCAGCGAGAAGGCGCCAACGGAGCTTTCGGAATCCTTGGAAGGGTATGGTGCATCCACCGTCTGGCCTCGGCGGCGCGCGTATAACCAGTACCCGGTCATGGGCAGGGCGGGCCAGAGGCCGAGCGCTGCGACTTGTGAGAGCGCGCTCACCCGCGACGTGCTAGAACGTGCGCCTCTCGCCGATGGGATCCCATGCGCGGGCGACCCACGCCCACGTATACAAACCCAGCATCGTGCGCCGCTGCAGCGTTGAACACGTTTCGTCCGTCGATCAACAGCGGCGCGTACATCAGTGCGGCGACCCGGTCGAGATCGATGCTCTTAAACTCCTTCCACTCGGTCAGGAGCAGGACGGCATCCGCACCCTCCGCCGCGTCGTACGGGTCCCGGCACATCGTTGTGGCGGGCAGCTTCGGCGCGGCCTTGAGCATCGCCACCGGGTCGTGCGCGCGCACGTGCGCCCCCTCCTGTTCCAGGAGCCGGATGATCTCGATTGCCGGGGCTTCGCGCACGTCGTCCGTGTCCGGCTTGTACGCCAGCCCCCACACGGCAACCGTCGCGCCGTCAAGGCTTCCTAGTTCCGCGCGCAGCTTGTGCAGTACCCGCTTGAACTGATGGGTGTTGACATCCATCACCGCCCGCAGCAGCTTCGGATCGGCGCCGTGCATCGCTCCCAGGTGTGCCAGTGCCTGGGTGTCCTTGGGGAAACACGAGCCACCATAGCCGACACCGGGCCGCAGAAACGACTTGCCGATTCGCCGGTCCAACCCCATGCCGTCGGCCACAAGTGAGATGTCGGCGCCCACCCGCTCGCAGATGTCGGCAACCTCGTTCACAAAGCTGATCTTCGTCGCAAGGAAAGCGTTAGACGCGTACTTTATCATCTCCGAGGTCGCCGAATCAGTCGTCAACACGGGGGCGTCCAGCGGGTCATACAGCGCCCGCACCGCATCGGCTGCGGACAGAACCTCGGCACCGAGCACGACCCTATCCGGGTTGAGGAAATCGGCAATGGCGGAGCCTTCCCGCAAGAACTCCGGGTTGGAGACGATCGCGACATGGGCCAGTGCGGGATCCAGCTTCTCCAGCAAGCGCTGCAACGAGGCACACGTGCCCACCGGCGCGGTGCTTTTCACGACGATCACCGGGTACGGCTCACACAGCAGGGGCGCGAGCGTTTCCAGAGCGGATCGAAGTATGCTCGTGTCCGCCGCGCCGTTCGGGCTAGGTGGCGTCGGGAGGCACAGAAACAGAAACTCCGCGCCGCCCACGCCCTCGGCATACTCCGAGGTAAACGATAACCTCTCCGCTGCGGTGTTGCGCCGCACCAGATCCTCCAGGCCCGTCTCGAAGAAGGGCAACTTGCCCTCCTGGAGCGACGCCACCCGCTCGATGTCGGTATCGAGGCAGACGACCCGGTTGCCGAGTTCCGCGAAGCACGCGCCTGATACCAACCCTACATAGCCGGAACCGATCACACATATCTGGTGCATCTGGGTGTTGGATCTCCTGTTCAAAGCGCCTCGAACTCAGACGCTCCCGGTGCGCTGGCCACGCTGCTTCAGCACGCGCATCACCAGGGAGCGGTTCCAGTGTGCTCGATTGTACCAGACCCGCACTGCGCCTCAAGGCCGCACGGTGCGGGAACGGCGCGGGCGCAAATGTGGTTAAATCCTCGTATGCGACGCATCGCCATTATCGCCGACGACCTGACGGGCGCTTCCGACACCGGTGTGCAGCTCGCCCGGCGCGGCCTGCACACCATCGTCGCCCTGGACCCACAGCAGCCGGCCAGCGTTCCCGATTGCGACGTGCTCGTGGTCGACACGGATAGCCGCGCGCTCACCGGTCCCGAGGCATACGCGACCGTGGCGCGGGCCGTCCGGAAGGTGATGACCGCCGGATACCAGCCTGTGTATAAGAAGCTCGACTCAACCCTGCGCGGAAATATCGGCGCGGAGCTTGATGCGGTCATGGACGAGGGGGGGTTCGCGCTCGCCGCGCTCGCGCCCGCGTTCCCAGCGACCGGACGGACGACCGCAGGGGGACAACACCTGCTGCGCGGCGTACCCGTCGCGGAAACCGAGGCCGCGCGCGATCCCCGAGGCGGCGTTCGGGACTCCGACCTCCTCCGTCTGCTTGGGGGGCAGTCGCGCAGAACAGCGGCATTGATTGGGCTCGCCATCGTGCGGGCCGGGACGGACGCCACCCATACCGCTGTCGAGTCCCTCCACGAGCGGGGAGCGGGGATCCTGGTGTTCGACGCAGAAACAGACGAGGATCTCGAAACTATCGCTGCGGCCCTTAGCCGCTGCCCGCAGCGCGTCCTCTGGGCCGGGTCCGCTGGACTCGCGGCGCATCTGCCGGACACCCTCGATCTGCCAGCGACAACACGGCGGTCGCCAGCGTTCGCACGGGTCAACAGGCCGATCCTGATCGTGGTGGGCACGGCGTCGCACATCACCCGCGCGCAGGTAGCGCGCCTCGCCCAACTGCCGGAGGTCGCCATCGTCGCTGCGGAACCCGCTGCGCTTGTTTCGGGTCGGGACACGGCGCGACTCCACGCGGAGGTTGCGCGCGTCCTCACCGCAGGGCACAACGCCGTGCTCACGCTGAGCACCCACCCTGCAGCAGAGCTGCTCCCCGCGCAAATAGCCGACGCGCTCGGCGCCCTCGCTGCATCCGCGCTGGGTACGGGGCTGCCGCAGGGTGTTATCCTTACCGGGGGAGACACAGCTCGGGCCGTTTGCCACCACCTTGGGGCGACGGGTATCCGGCTGCTTGACGAGTTGGAGCCGGGAGTGCCAGTAGGCACGCTTGCAGGGGCGCCGCCTCTGCTTACCGTCACAAAGGCGGGAGCGTTCGGCACACCCGACACCCTCGTCGATGCTCTCCGGGCGGTACAGGGTATCGGTGCCGGGCGTCAGCCGGAGGCTATAACCGGAGAGACCGGGTAGGTGCGGCAACTTGCCGGACCTTCGTGTCTGTCGCGGTGACGGTGGCAAACGGACCGGAAGGGAGCATCGTATGGACAGACCGATCATCGGCATCACGATGGGTGATGCGGCGGGCATCGGGCCGGAAATCATTATGAAGGCGTTGGTCGACCCGGCCGTTTTTGCGTTATGCCGGCCACTCGTTATCGGCGACGCGCAGATGCTGGAGCGCGCCGGGCGGGTCGTGAACACCGCGCTGTCCGTCCATTGCGTCGCGCGCGCCGCCGACGCGAACTTCGCCGTGGGCACCGTGGACTGCCTCGACCTCCACCTCCTGCCCGCCGATCTGCCGTACGGCGTGGTCTCAGCAGCGGCCGGCGACGCCGCGTACCGGTACATCGAGCGCGCTGTCTCGCTCGCCTTGACTGGGGAGATCGCCGCAATCTGCACTGCGCCCATAAACAAGGAAGCTCTGCACAAGGGCGGGCATCACTATCCCGGCCACACGGAGATCCTTGCGGAACTCACTGGTGTCACGGACTTCTCGATGATGCTCGCTGCCCCCGGCCTGCGCGTCATCCACGTCACCACCCACATCGGGCTCCTCGACGCGATCGAGCGCATCGAGCCAGAGCGGGTGTACCAGGTGATCCGGCTCGCGCACGAGACACTCACCCGAGCCGACACGGCATCACCCCGGATCGGGGTCTGTGGCATCAACCCCCACGCGGGCGAGAACGGCCTGTTCGGGCGCGGCGAGGAGGAGACGAAGATCGTGCCGGGCGTCGAACGGGCACAACGCGAGGGCATCGACGTGACCGGACCCCTGCCGGCAGACACCCTTTTTTATCGCGCCGGCAGGGGCGACTTTGATGTCGTCGTCGCGATGTACCATGACCAAGGTCACGGACCCATAAAGGTACTCGGGCTCGACGCTGGCGTAAACATCACGGTCGGGCTGCCGATTGTACGTACGAGCGTCGATCACGGCACCGCGTTCGATATCGCCGGCACCGGCAAAGCCGAGGAGGCGAGCTTGAAAGCCGCCCTGCGCCACGCCGTCGAGCTTACCCCGGATCCGCAGACGGCTACCAAGTAAGCTCCCGTTCTGATTCAGTCCTGAACATGGTCTCGGTCAACGAGCGAGAAACACACGAAATCCGCGTGAATCATGCTGCATGTTATCCCGAACGGAGTGAGGGATCCGTACCGCAAGGCCACGAATTCCTCGCACGCTCGGAATGACAGATGCTCTACCATTCTATCCGAGAGTATCACCGGGGCGAAGCGTTGGGGTTCCGGCTTGACTAACCCAAACGCCTCGCGCCGAATGCTTCGCCGCTGCCCGTTATCGGGCGTTCTTAAGGGGCACGCTGCCCGCGCTGCAGAACGAGCCCTGGGTGTGCGCGGCGTGCGCAACCTTGAGTTCCACGTCCTCATCGCCCGATGGAACCGGACGAAACTCGTCGGACGCCTGCCATGCAAAGCGGCTCGCGTCGGGATACGCGCTCTCGTAGCGGTTCAGTGCGGGCGGGAGCAAACGCAGGCGCCGATCCACCCAGTCGCGATCCCACGGTCCTTCGGCAACGATCTGCTCCGCAGCCCGGAACTCGTAGTAGATCGTCCGCCGGAGCGCCTTGCCCTCGACCGGCGGCGAACCGTGGACAACCATCACGTCGTGCAGCAGCACATCACCGGGCGACATCTCCACCTCGACCACGCCAGGCGGATCCCAGCCGTGGGACTCCGCGAGCGCGCAGATATCCTGCGGCTGTTTCTGCGTGCCCGGTATCACGCGCAGCGCCCCTGCGCCGGAGTGCGAGGCGTCCAGGTACACGTCGTAGTTGAAGATACGCCACTCGCGCGGGTGTACCGCATCCTGGTGCCACGCGATCTTCTCGCCGTCGCCCTCCTGCTTGAACACCATGGATTCGTACGTCGGTACGAAGTTGGGTCCGCACAGGCTCTCCGCAACGCCGAGCACCTCGGGAGAACCAAGCAACTCCAGAGAGGCGGGTTTCCCCTTGTTGTGCACGTAGTTCACGCGGTACATGGTTCGGCCCCATGGACGCTTCGCGAAGTTATAGTCAAAGTACCGCGGATCCTCGCGCGTGATCCCCTCGCCGTCTTTGATCCACTGGTGGCCCGCCTCGCGCAGGCGATCCAGCAGATCGGCAGGGATGTGATCGCGGAGCACGAGATACCCGTTCTCATCGAAAAAGCGGACCTGCTCTTCGGTAAGGTGGTACGCCGCGCCTGTGACGGGCTGCTCAATGGTAGTCACCTGCTCGCCTCCTTGTACTTTCGCTGCGGTCCCTTCACGATATGGGGAGCGGTGGCTGGCTATGCCTTTCCCTCCGCCTGATATTCGCGCAGGAAGCCCTCAAACATGCGCATGTGTCCCTGCTCGTCGCGCAGAACGTCAATGACCATATCGTTCGTTGCGGGATCGACCTGTTCGGTCATCTCGATGATCTTGTTGTAGTGCTCGATCGCACCCCGCTCCGCGTCGATCACACCCTTGATGAAGTGCACCGTATCCGTCTGCTCCCTGGGTGGCTGGAGGGCCTTCTGCTGGGGCTTGAAGTCCATCGAGCCGGGCACCACGCCGTACAGATCCTTGATGCGCCGTGCGAACAACTGGCCGTGCGCCAACTCCTCCTGAATGTCTGTCTCCAGCGCTTGCGCGATCTCCCGTCCCCGCACGCCGTCCGGGTTCACGGAACTACTGACGTAGTTCATGACGGTCTCCATCTCCATCCAGTACGCTTTCTTGAGGAGATCAATGATCTCCTCGCGCTTGGCGGTGTTCTGCTCCGCGAGAATATCTCGCGCGCTCGCATTTTGCATCTTTTCGTTCCCCTCTCACCTTGGTCGTGTGTTTACCTCGATTGTGATCCGCCGCCCAAGGCGACACACGCACGCGTTGCATTTACCGTGCCATTTAGCTCCCCTGGCCGAGCCGCCTGGCCTCCGCACCCTCGGCGGCCCGGCACACGAACACCGTTGCCTCCCGGCCGCTGCGTAGTGGGTACGCCGTGGCGAGCGCCTGCTGGAGGGCATCGACCGCCGCGTCCTGGACCAACGCGACGGCAGCGCCGCCGAACCCTCCGCCGGTCATCCGCGCGCCGATCACCCCCGCCGTGCCCATCGCGATCTCCACAACGGCGTCAAGCTCGGGTGCGCTGACCTCATACAGGTCGCGCAGGCTCTCGTGCGACCGCTGCATCAGCGCCCCGATGCGCGGGGCATCGCCCGCCTCCAACGCCTCCGCAGCCTCCTGTGTGCGCGCGTTCTCCGCGACCACGTGGCTGGCGCGCTTGCGCTGCGTTGCATCGAGTAGATCCGCGTTTGCCTCCAAGTCCTCGGGCGCAACATCGCGGAGCGCCCGAATGTAGGGCAGCCGCGACCGCAGCCGCTCCACGGCGGCCTCGCAGTCCGCGCGCCGCTTCCGGTACTCGGAGTTCGCCAGCTCCCGCCGCACGCCGGTATCCATCACCACGATAGACACGCCGGGCAGATTGATCGGGATGTGCCGATACTCCAGCGAGCGGCAGTCCAGCAGAAGCGCGTGCCCCTCCTTGCCGAGCGCGGAGATGAACTGATCCATCACCCCCGTCGGTACGCCCACAAACTCGTTCTCCGCGAGCCGGGAGATCGTCGCGATCTCCGAACCCGACAGGGAAATGCCCGCAGCCAGTGCGAAAGCACCGGCGAAGGCCACCTCCACGGCCGCCGAGGAACTCAGCGACGCTCCGCGCGGCACGTCCCCCGCGTATACGGCGTCCAGGCCAGTGAGCTGATGCCCTGCTGCCTGCATCTTCACCGCAATCCCCTGCGGGTACCGTTGCCACAGTTCCTCCGACGGCTCGGTGTCATCAAGCGCGAACGTGGCCTCTTCCTGAAGGTCGTGCGCCACGAGGCAAACCCGCGCATCTGTTCGGGGCGCCGCGACAACGTTCACCTCATACGGGATCGCGACCGGCAGCACCCAGCCATCGTTGTAGTCTGTGTGCTCACCGATGAGGTTGACCCTGCCCGGCGCGCGCGCGGCCAGCGCCGGAGGCTTCCCAAACCGCTGCTCGAACGCCCGTGTCAGCGCCTCGACGTGCCGATATCTGTCGTTCATGAATGCGTTGCTCCTGCCTGCTCTCAGTTGACTTCGCGGGTGACGCGTTGCTATCGGGCCCCGGTGGCCGTCTCATATTAACTCCGGCTGAACGATAGTGCATTTGTCCTTCCGAGCCTTCGAGGAATCCGTTGTATGGGTTACGGATCCCTCACGGTGTTCGGAATGACAGGCAGCAGGGTTCAAGCGGAATGCGTATCAGACATCAGACGGGAGCGCCGCACGCAGCTCCGCTGCCTTCTCTTCCGGTAGCGAGTCGTTGATGAAGCTGCCCGCGCCCGTCTCGCTGCCCGCGAGGTACTTGAGCTTCGTCGCCGTCCGGTGCGGCGGGTACAGCTCGATGTGCAGGTGCGCGTACGGGTGGACTCCGCCATCCGTCGGCGCCTGATGCATCGCCAGGATGTATGGCATGCTGAAGGCGAAGAGATTGTCGTAGCCCACAAGCACGCGCTTGAGCGTGCGGGCCAGGCTCCACGCCTCCGCATCCGACAAATCCAGCAGGCTGGCCCGATGCTCCTGAGGCGTTATGTGCACCTCGTATGGCCATCGCGCGTAGAACGGAATGACCGCGGTGAAGGCATCGTCCTCGGCCACCACCCGCTGGCCGTCCTCCCGTTCGCGCGCCAGCAGCTCGCAGAAGAGGCAACGCTGCTGCTGCTCGTAGTGGGTCCGCGCCGACTCCAACTGCCGCTGTGCGATCGGCGGCACGAACGGGTACGCGTAGATCTGACCGTGTGGGTGATTCAGCGTCACGCCGATCACCTCCCCCTTGTTCTCGAAGATAAAGACGTACTCCACGTACGGCAGTGCTCCCAGCTCGCGATACCGGTCCGTCCACACCGCGATCAGACGCCGGATGTGTTCGACGCTCTGCTGGGCGAGCGTCGTGTCGTGCTCCGGCGTGTACACAACCACCTCGCACACCCCTTGTGCTGGCCGGACATCGAACGGCCCCTGCGGCGCAACTGCTGGCTCTGGCGGCTCCCGCCGCAGGGAGGGGAAGCGGTTCTCGAACACCGCGATCTCATAGCTCGAGCGCGCGATCTCCGTCGCGAACCCGCCGAGCCGGGTTGGACAGAGCGGACAGTAATCGCGCGGCGGCAAGAAGGTGCGGTCTTGCCGCTGTGTTGCCGTGATCACCCACTCGCGCAACACCGGATGCCACCGAAGCTCAGACATCCCCGGCCTCCTCACTGCGCTCCCTTGTTTCTGCGCGAAGCGGCTCGTTCTGCGTCGCGCTTGCGGCTGCGTTCGCAGCAAATGAATAGTAGACGACATAGCGGCCGTCCGGCTGTGTTTCTTCTTCCCTGGTGAACCGTAGCGGTGTTTTGTGCTGTGCCAACGACAATACCCTCCCGGACCATCTTGCGGAGCCCTCGCACGCCGAGCCGAACAGGGTGGCCGGATCCACGGTCGGGCGAGCACATTATCGCAAACTCTGGCCCGCCTCGTGCAGGACTCCAAACGACGGGATATTATCGGTAACAAAGGAGGCTTTATGACGACGATCCGCGTGCTCACGTTCAATATACGAGGCGCGACCCACGACGACGGGGAGAACATCTGGGAGCGCCGGAGCGACCTGAACGTGCGCACGATCCAGCGATATGCGCCGGACCTGATCGGCTTCCAGGAGACGCACGCGGTCAACCACGAGACCTACGGCCGGGAGCTTGGGGGGTATCGCAGCGTGCTGGGACCAAAGGCAGAGAACGAGCCGCCGCACCAGCACAACGCGATCTACTGGAATCCAGCCAGGCTGGAGCTGCTCGACCAGGGCGGCTTCTGGCTGAGCGAGACGCCGCACACATGGTCCGGCTCGTGGGACACCCGTTGCATCCGGGCGGCGAACTGGGCGCGCTTTCGGCTCGCGGACTCCAGCGCGGAGCTGCTCCATCTGAACACCCACCTCGACCATGTCAGTGAGCGGGCCCGTGTGGAGGGAAGCAAGCTCATCGCGGCGCACTTGCGGGAGATAGCGGGAGACCACGGCCCCGTCATCGTCACGGCGGACTTCAATTGCAACCCTGGCTCCGAAGCATATCGGACCTTCATGCAGGCGGGATTCACGGACACCCACCTCGCCGCTGGCAACGCCCCGGAAAACACCTTCCACGGCTTCGAGGGCGACGCGTTCGAGCCGCGGTACCCGAACGAAGAGGGGCGCATCGACTGGATACTGCATCGGGACAACAGGGCGGGCAACACCGCCGGGGTGCGCTCGTGTGTTGTCCTCCGAGCCGCCGAGCCGCCGATCTTCCCGAGCGATCACTATCCGGTGCTCGCCGAGATAGCGATTCCCGCCTGACGGTTACACCCGTGCGGCCGCCATCGCGGTATGTATCCTGCAACCGTTTGCCGCATCGACAGGACATGAATCAGAGCGGAAGGGCGGGAAATGGACACGCTTCGCATCGGGATCATCGGCGTTGGCTGGCCGGGGCAGAGACACATCGAGGGATACCAGAAACACGACCACGCCCAAATCGTCGCGCTCTCCGACGTGAACACCGAGGCGGCCGAGAACGTCCGGGCGGAGTACAACGTGGACGGCGCAAGGATCTTCGGCGACTACCACGAGTTGCTCGCCAGCCCGGAGATTGACGCGGTAAGCATCTGCACGCCAAACTTCCTCCACGGCCCGATGGCCACGGATGCTCTTGATGCGGGCAAGCACGTCCTGCTGGAGAAGCCGCTCGCACACACCCTCGAAGAAGGAGAGCGGATCGCGGAGAAAGTTGCCTCCTCGGATCGGGTCTTTTCGATAGCGTTCAACAACCGGCACCGGCCCGACAGCATCGTGCTCAAGCAGCAGATCAAGCAGGGCACACTGGGCGACATCTACTACGCAAAGGCCGGCTGGCTGCGCGGCGCTTCGAGCTTCTTTCTGCGTGGCTGGTTCACGCAGAAGGAGCGGTCTGGCGGCGGGCCGCTCATCGACCTGGGCGTGCATATGCTCGATCTCACGTTGTGGTTCATGGGAAATCCGCGTCCCGTCAGCGTCTCTGGCTCGGTGTATCACCGGTTCACGGATGTCATGCGGGAGTACGCAGGAGAGACCGCGAACGTCGAAGACCTTGCAACCGCGTTCGTGAAGCTCGACAACGGCGCGACGATCGTGCTCGACGCGAGCTGGCTCTCGCACATTGAGCAGGGCGACCTGGTCTACTCGCAATTGTTCGGCACGAAGGGCGGCGCGAAGATCGACCGCGGCGGTGGAACGGATGATCTGCGGATCACCACTGTCGGGGGCGAGGGCGCCTCCCGCACCACGATGGTGAACTCCCCCACGTTCAACACCTGGGCGGCGCGGCAGCCGGGCTTCATGTTGTACGAGTCGTTCCGAGGAGAGATCGCCGACTTCGTGGACAGCGTGCGCGAGAACCGGCAGCCGGGCTCAACGATCACGCACGGTCTTGATGTCTTGCGGGTACTCGACGCGATCTACCGCTCTGCGGAGTCCGGACGCGAGGTGGACTTGCGCCAGCCGACGCCGGCGGACGCCGCCCCTGAGCCGGGAAAAGTGCTCACGACATAGGGAACGCATCCAACCGGTTGCGGCGCGGGGCGCGGCATGCCGTGCCCTGCCAACGCCACGCGGTCCGTTCCGGTGATCCCTTACAGCGGTGAGCAAGAAGATTGAACCTCCGGAATGGCAGGGGGCGGGCTGCGGCCCGCGGGCAGGCACGGAGACCTGCCCCTACCCGGCTCAAGGGCGGTGCTCACCGCTGTAATACTACAACGAGACTTCGGTTCAGGCTCCGGCTTGAGTCGCCCTTTATGTGTAAAAC
>Ga0136611_10001856_pt1 | contig 14665 bp, 11 predicted proteins | sample AntDrymUQ2232306_2_FD_106645 | JGI IMG/M metagenome (GOLD analysis project Ga0136611, IMG submission 106645) | Polar desert sand microbial communities from Dry Valleys, Antarctica - metaG UQ223 (23.06) | ecosystem: Environmental > Terrestrial > Soil > Desert | place: Antarctica: Dry Valley...
ATCGAAAATTATTATAATGCGCAACGTCCACGATGTCATGTGTTGTAGAAGGGTGCCATGTGATATGCAGTACTGTAGTGGATGATCATCCTCACCATTGGTTACGCTCGGAATGCCGGAGATGCGATGACGGCACATCGCCTCGCTCGCGGTCGGGATGGCTGGTGTGATATCGGATACGACGGCGCTCAAGGTGCTCTTCTGGAGCGCGATTGGCACCATCATCTATACCTATGGCGGCTTTCCGATCCTGCTGGCGGTTCGAGCGCTGGTGAATCGCAGGCAAGCTGTAGTCGGCGACGATATGCCGCTGGTGTCAATGATCGTTGCTGCATACAACGAAGCCAATGGCATCACCAGGAAGCTGGAGAACGTACTCGCACTGGACTATCCCGTGTCACAACTGGAACTCATCGTCGTGTCCGACGGATCGGATGACGGAACGGATGAGCTTGTCAGACGATTCAACGCTCCTAACCTGCGTCTCCTATCGCTCCCCCGGCAGGGAAAGAATCTAGCGCTCAACGCTGCCGTCGCGATAGCTCGGGGGGAGATCCTCGTCTTCAGTGACGCTGACTCAATGCTTGAGCCGGACGCTCTGCGTCGGTTGATCTCTCCTTTCGCCGATGCCGAGGTCGGCGCAGTTGCAGGCGACTATCGCCACACGCGGCTGAGCGCGACATCCGAGAGCACTGGGGAGCAGATGTACTGGAGCTTTGACAGAATCATGAAGGAGCTCCAGAGCTGCGGTGGAAGCGTCACGTCGGCTTCAGGCCAGATCTTCGCAATCCGCGCCTCACTCTGTCCGGTGTTGCCGGTCGGCGTAACTGACGACTTCTATATCTCGATTCAGGTGCCAGCGAACCACAAGCGACTGATCTTCGAACCCCGGGCCATTGCGCGTGGCCCGGTGGCCCCATCACACGCGGAGGAGTTTCGGCGGAAGGTGCGGGTCATGACCGCCGGCCTGCGCGGTGTCTGGCACGTTCGCCGGCTTTTGAACCCGCTGGAGTACGGATTCTTCGCAGTTCAGCTCTTTTCGCATAAGGTACTCAGGCGGCTGACGGTACTTCCGCTCATGATCCTCGTGGTAACATCGGTGATATTGCGACGACAGAGTTGGTTCTTCCGGCTTGTCATGCGAATTCAGATGGTGGCGCATGGATTAGCCGTGGCTGGGTATCTGTTCCGGGGAACTCGATTCGCCCGCGCGAAGGTGTTCAGTGTTCCCCTGTATATTGACACGGTCAATCTGGCGAGTCTTGTGGCGCTGCGCCAGTTGATGCGAGGCGAGCGACAGGACAGTTGGGCGCCACATCGTGCGAAGCCGGATATGGTGTCCGCGCCTCAGCAGACGCGACTGGCAGCGGACATGAGTACATTGGGTTTGGATGATGGTCAGTGAGTTATCGGGCGGCGAGCGTGCCGCACTCGTGCTCGATACGGACAGTCTGCGGTCCGCTCCGGCCCATGTCGCGTATGAAGATGACGACAAAGGAGCGCAGTGATGCTCAATAGAGCACCGATCTTCATTAATGGGTTCCCGCGAGGCGGCACGACCATCCTCCAGAACCTGATCGTGTCTCACCCCAATGTGTGCCTATTGAGTGGAGAAACGCATCAGATTTTTTATGGCAAGCCGGTTGAGCCTATCAAGAAATGGGTTCACCGGGCATCTTACCTGCCGATTCTCGCAACATCTCGCCAGCATATCTTCAGACCCGCCCTTCTCGAACAGCGCAACAGCATTCCGCGTCCGCTTATGCACTATGTTGATCTGTTGTTCTATGTCAGCAAGATGTCCCGTGGAGGTAACGTTCTATTCAATGAGACTGAGCGGCGTTCCTGGAAAGATATCTCGCAGGCTCGATTGCTCTGCAAGAACATGAATGGGCTCGCGCTGGTAAGCGATGTCTTCGCTGACATGTATCCCGATGCAACCTTCATTGCATTGGTACGCAACGGATTTGCGGTCTGCGAAGGGTGGATCCGACGCGGACGGACGGCAGAGTACGCGGGGCGTATGTACAGCCGGGTCTGCGAGCGGATGATCGAAGACTCGCAGCGAATGCCGAACTACCATATCATCCATTTCGAGGACATGATCTCGGATCCGGTTTCCACTGTTCAGCAGGTCTATGAATATGCTGACCTGGATGTTAGTCAGGTCACCAGGTTCGGCCTTCGTGCACGTGAGTCAATGGACAAGGACGGAGTCCGGCGCGTGACCGTTGGGCAGAAGCGACAGACAATCTGGCTAGATACTGAAGCGCTTGGATCGTACTTTCGGAAAGATGTGAATCAGAATCAGATCGCTCGTCTGAAGGAGAGTGATCGAGAGGTCTTCCTGGAGCACGCACGTCGGCCGATGGAACACTTCGGCTATTTGAACGAGTGCCGGAGCGTACAGGCCGGATAATCGGGCAGTCCGTGGATGTGGATTCCGCCAATGACGGTCCGGAATCTGTAGACGGTTCGGCAGTAAGGAGATGTAATCGTGAGACAGGTTGAGAAGGTGTCGTTGATCTCGCCGTACGGCGGGACGCTCGTGAATCTGAGCGTCGAGGATAACGCTCGCGAGGATCTGAAGGCGTATGCCTCGACGTTGCCATCATTGCAGCTATCCGCCCGATCACTGTGTGACTTCGAGCTCCTCGCGACTGGTGGCTACTCCCCGTTGGACCGGTTCATGGGCCAGGAGGATCACCAGCGAGTCCTCGACGAGATGCGACTGACGAGTGGTCATCTGTTTCCGATTCCGATCACCCTGCCTGTCGATCGGTCGACTGACATCCATCTCGACCGAGACATCGCTTTACGGACCGCGAACAACGATCTCCTGGCGGTGATGACAGTTGAGGAGATCTACGAGTGGAATATGGACGAGGTTGCGACGAAGGTGTTCGGAACGAACGATACTCGGCACCCACTCGTCGCTGAGATGCATGCTTGGGGGTCGTTGAACATTTCCGGCCCGCTCCGCGTTGTGCAACTGCCACGGCATTATGATTTTCAGGAACTGCGCCTGACACCTGCGCAGACACGCCAGAAGCTATCAGAGACGGGCTACGCGAACGCGGTCGCCTTTCAGACGCGTAACCCACTCCATCGTGTGCATGAAGAGTTAACCGTGCGCGCCGTTCAGGAAGTCAGCGGCGTCTTGCTGCTTCATCCAGTTGTTGGCATGACGAAGCCAGGTGATGTTGACCATTACACGCGCGTCCGCACCTACAAGGCACTGGCGGCCAACTACTTCGATCCCGAACGCATCATCCTCGCCCTCTTGCCGCTGGCGATGCGAATGGCAGGCCCACGGGAAGCGCTCTGGCATGCGATTATCCGCCGGAACCATGGTGCCAACCATCTGATCATCGGCCGTGATCACGCCAGCCCAGGCAATGACTCCACCGGCATGCCATTCTACGGCCCGTATGACGCTCAGGAGATCGTCGAGCGCTTCAAAGACGAGCTTGGCGTGACACCGGTCCCATTCCGAGAACTCGTGTATCTGCCTGAAGAGGATCGCTACGAAGAAGTATCGAAGATCGGGCCTGATCTCCAGACGGCGTCAATCTCTGGAACGCAAGTTCGCGAGGAGTTCTTGAACCGCGGCAGAATATTGCCGCCGTGGTTTACACGTCCCGAGGTTGCCCGGATTCTGGCCGAGACGTATCCGCCTCGCCATCAGCAGGGTGTCTGTATCTGGTTCACTGGCCTGAGTGGCTCTGGCAAATCGACGACGGCAGAGATCATGACCGCCATGCTGCTTGAGTACGGACGCCAGATTACGATGCTTGACGGCGACGTCGTCCGGACTCACCTGTCGAAGGGACTGGGGTTCAGCAAGGAAGATCGGGACACAAACATCCATAGAATTGGTTTCGTTGCGTCTGAGATCGTGCGCCACGGAGGCGTGGTGGTCTGTGCCGCGGTAAGCCCATACCGCGCGACCCGTGATAATGTCCGCAGGATGGTTGGTTCCGACCATTTCATTGAAGTGTTTGTCGACACGCCGGTCTATGTCTGCGAGCAGCGTGATGTCAAGGGCATGTACGCGAAGGCGCGACGTGGAGAGATTACTGGCTTCACCGGCGTCGATGATCCATACGAAGCGCCGGAGAATTCAGAGATCACTCTCAACACGGTCAGCCATTCCGCCGAGGAGAACGCCCGCAGCGTCATCCGCTATCTCCTGGATCAGGGATTCATCCGAGGTGACAGCTGAGCACCGGCCCGCTGAGGGGACACCCTTTGTCTGGACGGCTAGCTGGTCGCGACCGGGTGAGCACAGAGACGGTTTTCCCGTCGCGATCCGCTAGATGCTCTGACGACCCGAGAGGTAGAAGGGAGTACTCGTGCAGCAACCGCGTATCGTGATTCTGCTATCCATCGATAGTTTGCGAGCCGATCATCTGTCGTGCTACGGCTACCGCCGCTCAACGTCCCCGACGATCGATCGACTCGCGATGGAGGGCACGCGGTTCGAAACTTGCTATCCGCAGGGCGTCTACACGTTTCCTTCGCATGTCTCGCTGCTGACCTCGATTCATCGGGCCACTCATCGTCTCACGAATGGAGACGTGTTCAAGTACAGTGTTGATACGCTTGCCGATTACCTGAAGACACACGGCTATGCAACGGCAGGCTTCGTCAGCAATGGCATGATCGCGGGCGATCTTGGGTTCCGAGAGCACTTCGATATCTATGATGATGGTTTGTCGTATCATGATGGTCAATCGGCGACATTTTCCCGGCCAGCGGATGTTACGACAGCCGCCATGCTGTCATGGCTGGACCAGCATCACACGCAACCGGCGTTCATCTTTCTGCACTTCAATGACTGCCATGCTCCGTATCGGACACCGGCTCCGTATTCGACTCTCTTTGAGAATGATAACCTGGGTGTACAGTCGGAGAACCTTCCAATTCGACCGGGTATCACCCAAGTGATTACGCCCGAGTATGCGCTCGATGGCCACACTGACACCAACTATTACGTCTCTCAGTATGATAGCGCAATCCGCTACATTGATGACCACGTCAAGCTGGTGCTCGAGTACCTCAGAGACCATGAACTCCTCGATAATTCGCTGATCGTTCTCACCGGTGATCACGGTGAGGCGATGGGCGAGCACGACGTGTATTTCATGCATGGGAAGGGGTTCTACGAGGAGTTCATCAGGATTCCGCTGATCTTCAGCGGCATGAGCATCACTGAGCGGAAGACGGTGACCGTGCCGGCCAGGCATATCGATGTATTACCGACGATCATGGACGTACTAGGGATCATGGATCTTCCGGAATACGTCCAAGGTACGTCATTGCTGCCCCTGATGCAAGGGGCGCGAGTCTGGTTGCCAAATATCGATCTCTTCGATATAAAGGTGACATCTGCCTACATCCGATACAAAAACTGGAAGTACATCACGACCAATGATTATTCGCTCGCGCTGCCGACAAAGGGTACCGCTGAAGCCAAGCGGTACATCAAGCGCATGATTCGACACCGCAAAGACGAATTGTACCGGCTGGATTCCGATCCTGGAGAACTGTTCAACGTTGCCGAACTGGAGAAGGAACGGACAGCGGATCTGCGTCGTCGTCTTCAGTCCCTTCTGGTCAAGTATGATCCGATCGAGCTCTCGGAGCACATCAGTGACGATGCTCCGGTTGTTGATGAGGCAGTGATTAATGAGCGGCTTCGCATGCTGGGATACATCGATTGATGCGGCGGCAGTGGGTCATCTCGAGTAGAGACTTTCCAAAGCGAGACCAACTCGTTGTCAGGATTGTGGATCGCGGCACGCCGACACTGAGGACAAAGACGATGACATCGGGTGGATACGTATGTCGGGCCGCCTGGCAGAAAATCGGGTAGAGGTTGTTGATGTTCAAACGACGCAAATCGGTCGTGCCGAAGGTGCTGGTGATCGGGTTAGATTGCGCAGATCCTAGCATCGTGTTCAACGAGCGCTACGATCTTCCGCACCTCCGATCGCTGATGGATCGAGGTATCTGGGGGCCACTTGAGAGTGTCGTGCCGCCAATTACCGTTCCCGCCTGGAGTTGTATGATGAGCGGTCGCGATCCCGGTGAACTCGGCGTCTATGGATTTCGGAACCGATCCAACTATTCGTACGACAAGATGACGGTCGCGAACTCCGACGCGATCAAGGTTCCTCGTGTCTGGGAACTGCTCTCGGATGCTGGCAAACAGGTCGCTGTCATTGGCGTGCCGGGGACCTTTCCGCCCAAGCCAGTCAACGGACACATGATCACCTCCTTCCTGACACCGTCGACTGACCATCAATTCACCTATCCGGCGGAGTTTCGCAATCAGGTGCTCGATTGGGCCGATGGCGACTATATGTTGGATGTCCGAAACTTCCGGACCGACGATAAGGACTGGTTGCTCGAGCAAATCTACCTGATGACCGACAAGCGCTTTACTGTTGCAGAGCATATGCTAACCGAGTTGCCGTGGGATTTCTTCATGATGGTTGAGATGGGCACTGACCGAATCCATCACGGGTTCTGGCGTCACCACGCGCCCGATCATCGCCTCTTCGAACCGGGCAACCCCTACGAGCACGTGATTCGCGACTACTATCACCATGTTGACGCTCGGATCGGCAGGCTCTTGGCAGCTGCCCCGGAGGACACGATTGTCCTGGTCGTCTCGGACCATGGAGTCAAGACGATGCATGGTGGGATCTGCATCAACGACTGGCTGCGCAACGAGGGCTATCTCGCTCTTGCCGAAGAGCCTGAAGGAGTCATTCGGTTCGAAGACGCGGTAGTTGACTGGTCGCGGACCCACGCTTGGGGCGAGGGTGGATACTACGCGCGGATCTTCCTGAACGTGTTCGGTCGTGAGCCTGATGGCGTCGTGCTGCGGGCAGACTATGACTCGTTGACCGCTGAGCTGAAGTCCAAGCTTGAGGCGCTAACGGACGAGGACGGACAGCCCATCGGGACGCGTGTTTTCATGCCACATAATATCTATCAGCAGGTCAACGGGATCGCCCCAGATCTAATTGTCTACTTCGGAGACCTGAGTTGGCGTTCGATCGGGAGCGTCGGCAATCAGACGCTCCATGTTCGAGAGAACGACACCGGGCCAGACGATGCAAACCATGCTCCGTACGGAATGTGTATCTATGCGAATCCGGCTTCTAATAGCCGCGGGCCACGCAATGGTCTGCACTTGTTCGATATAGGGCAAACGCTGCTGGCGTTGTTCGATGTTCCGCCTCCACCGGGAATGGGCGGTAAGGTGATACACGGCTAGCGGCTGACGTGCCACTAGGGCTCCTGCGACACTCCTCCCGAATGACACAGGATTGGCAGACGACGAACATGTCACGAGACCAGCGTGAAATAGCGCGCATCACCGTCAAGGGCACCTTCTGGACTCAGGCATCCAACCTGTGCGGTAAGGTCTTGGTGTTCTTGAGCACAGTCATCCTGGCGCGTGTTCTGATGAAGGATGAATTCGGTGTGGCTGCCTACGCCATCGTCGTGATTGGTCTGCTGGATGTCTTCAGTGACCTGGGAATCGGTCCAGCGCTCATTTACCACTCCGACGACGAGGGGATAAACGACACCGCGTTCTGGCTTGGATTGCTCGTTGGCGTGACGCTGTTTGGCGTGACGTGGTTCGTGGCGCCACTGGCGGGGCTGTTCTTCGATGATGACCGCGCGGTCTCTGTCACGCGTGTCCTGGGTCTAACATTTCCGTTGTCCGCGCTGACGAACATCCATAGCACGCTGCTGGAGAAGCAGCTGAACTTCCAGCGAAAGTTCATCCCTGATCTCGTTCAGTCTGCCGGGAAGGGTCTGATCTCGATTGTACTGGCGCTGGCAGGATTCGGCGTCTGGAGTCTCATCTTCGGTCAATTGGGCGGCCTGTTGGTCGCAATCATCGCGTACTGGTGGTTCATGCCTTGGCGTCCGTCGTTGCGGTTCTCGCGCCGATTCGTCGCCCCGCTGCTCTCCTATGGTACGAGCATTGTCGCAAGCAGCTTTCTCGGCGTACTCCTGCTGAACGTCGACTATCTGTTCGTGGGACGACATCTTGGCGCGGTCGCACTGGCAACTTATGTACTGGCGTTTCGGATCCCCGAGTTGCTGATCAAGCAGTTCTGCGGTGTGACGAGTCGGGTCATCTTTCCGGTCTATGCGTCAATGCGCAATAACCCGGCGGGTGTTGCTCAGGGATTCCTGGCTACCATGCGCTACGTGACCATGATCACCGTGCCGATGGCGCTTGGTCTGATGCTCGTTGCTGATTCGCTTGTGTTGACGATCTATGGCAGCAAGTGGATCGACGCGGTGCCGGCGATGCGGGCGATCGCGGTCTATACGTTGCTCCTGTCGCTGAGCTTCAATGTCGGATCGGTCTACAAGGCGCAGGGGCGTCCGCAGGTGCTGACACGGCTTGCGCTGCTGCGGTTCGTCATTCTCATGCCGGCCCTGTGGTGGGCGGTGTCTGGACCCGGCACACTTGCCGCCGTCGGCTGGGTGCAAGCGGCAGTGGCGTTCGGGCATGTGTCGTTGAGCTTGTTGGTTGCGGTGCGGTTGTTACGCACCCCGTTCGCCCGGATTGTCGAGGCGCTAAGGCCTGCCGTGATCGCCGGAGGGCTGATGGCGCTTGCCGTGCTGAGTACCCAACTCGTGTTCGAAGGTATGCCAGCACTCACGGATCTGATCGTCAGCGCCTGCACTGGTGTGCTGGTCTACAGCGGTGTTCTTTGGTTGCTGCACCGAGACGTGATGCTGCTGGCCGGACAGACGCTGCGGACGTCGTTGGGGCGGAGGTAGGCGTGCACGTCGTGCATCTCATCGACGTGCTGCGGCTGGGCGGGGCGCAGACGCTGCTCGCCACCTTCGCTGAGGCCGCCCCCTGCTATGATGTCCAGACGACCGTGATTGCCTTGCGGCACGACCCGGGCTTCGTCGTTGCTGACGATCTGCGAGCGTTTGGAGTAGACGTTCATTTCGTTTCTTCCAGGAGTCTGCTGGATCCGGTGCCGGTCGCCAAGATCGCGCGGCTTCTTCGCCATGGTGAGTACGACGTGCTGCACACGCATCTCACCTACGCGAACATTCTCGGGCCGCTCATCGGACGACTCGCACGTTTGCCGGTTGTCTCAACCCTCCACAACGCAGAGCCTGACAAGCTGCGCGGTCGCGATCCACTCGAGGCATGGGCGCTACGCTATGGTGCGAACCGGATCGTCGCCGTCGGGGACATCGTGGCGCACGCCAACCGGCAGCGCCTGCGCGGCAGGCAGGTCGAGGTCGTTGCCAACGCCGTTCCATCGATGCCACGACTGTCGAATGCGGAGCGCGAAGCCGTCCGCGCTGAGTTTGTAGATGATGCAACGACGACGATCCTGCTCGCAGTTGGACGGCTCACCCAGCAAAAAGGCTACGATGATCTGCTGACAGCATTTTCGATTGTGCATGCATCGCATCCGCGTGCCATTCTCCTCATCGCTGGAACAGGTTCGGAACACGATGCTCTGGCCAGCCAGATCGAAGAACTTGGTTTGGAACGTTTCGCGAAACTGCTCGGTCCACGAAGTGATATCCCTCGCCTGCTTGCCGCGTCTGACATCTTCGTCAGCTCCTCCCGCTGGGAGGGTCTGCCCGTCGCGGTCCTGGAAGCAATGGCGGCGGGGTTGCCAGTCGTCGCAACCGCTGTCGGTGACATACTCACGGTGCTCGACTCCTCAACCGGGATCCTCGTTCCGGCACAGGAGCCGACCCGCCTAGCGGAGGCACTTCGCAGCCTGCTGGATAGCCCGGATCTGCAACGACAGCTTGGCGATGCTGCACGATCGCGTGCGGTCGAGTGCTTCGGGGTCGACGGCTGGATGAGGCGACTGATCGCGCTCTATGCCGACATTCGCAATACTCCCGCGCCTGAACGTGGCCAGACATCACCAACTCCTGAGCAGATACGCTGAGCAGGCTATCGCGCAACGTTCCGTACGTGAGAGTGACACGTCTCATCATCAGCGAAGGGATGCATTGCAAGGCATGGCAAGTTCGCGAACAGATTCGAACGTATCGCGTTCGTTGAAACGCGGGACAAAGCGCGCGATCTACGCGACTCGTTCACTGACGGCACCCACACGGGTGCTGCCCGATTTCCTTATCATTGGTACTCAGCGTGGTGGCACTACATCGCTGTTCAATATACTGTCCCACCATCCGAATGTTTGCACATCGCGCACGAAAGAGGTCCACTTCTTCGATAATCAGTTTCATCGCTCGGTTGGATGGTATAAGAGCCAGTTTCCAACGTCCGTATACAAAGTGGTGTGTCGCACGATGGGTCGTCCCATCATTACCGGCGAAGCCAGTCCGTACTATCTCTTTCATCCAAGAGTACCAGCACGGGTTGCGACACTTCTGCCACACGTGAAGCTGATCGCATTGCTGCGGAATCCAGTTGACCGAGCCTATTCGCACTATCAACATGAGGTGAGCTTAGGAGTTGAGAAGCTGTCGTTCGCAGATGCGATCGAGCATGAGCAGGAGCGCATCGGTGGTGAGGAGCACAAGCTGCTGACTCAGGATCGATATTACAGCTTCAATCACCAGCACTATTCCTATCTCTCGCGGGGCGTCTACGTCGATCAATTGCAACGCTGGGATCCTTATTTTCCCGCCGAACGTCTGCTGGTTATCAAGAGTGAGGATTTCTACGTCGAGCCAGGAGCAGCCATGAGCCGCATCACGCAGTTTCTGGAGATACCGGATTGGACGCTCGAACAGCCATCCAGATACAACGCCTTACCGTACGAGCCGATGGACTTGGGTATGCGGAGTCGATTGCAGGATTACTTCGCACCCCACAACCAGCGGTTGTACAATCACCTTGGGGGCGACTTCGATTGGGACGGTGATCGCGCGTGAACGAACCTACCGTCCTGGATACTGAATCGCGGCTGCGAGTGGCGATGCTCATTCAGGGCTACGCTCCACTGGTCGGGGGGGCGGAGCGCCAGGTCGGAGCACTCGCTCCGTTGCTTCAGGAGAGCGGGATCGAGGTGAACATCATTACAAAGCGCTACCGGGGGCTGGCTGCCTTCGAGGTGATCGATGGTATCCCGGTTCACCGCCTTCCGATCCCGGGGCCAAAGGCATTTGCCTCAATGTCGTATACGCTATCCGCCCTCCCGCTTCTGCGTCGGCTTCGACCGCACGTGATCCACGCGCACGAGCTCTTTTCCCCGGCGACCACGGCGGTAGCTGCCAAGCGATTGACCGGCAGCGCGGTCGTCGCGACCCCGCATCGTAGCGGCACGCTCGGCGATGTATACAGGCTTGGCCACAAGCGATTCGGTAGCCGACGGTTAGCACGGATTCGGCGAACTGTCGATGCCTTCATCACGATCAGCCGTGAGATCGATCAGGAGTTGGTAGATATCGGCGTTCCGGACGGGCGTCGTCATTTCGTGCCGAACGGCGTTGATGTCAGGCGCTTTCAACCGGTGACGGCGGGTGAACGGCAACGTCTGCGGGCGTCGCTCGGGCTGCCGGAAGGAACGATCACGATCTACGTGGGACGGCTGGCTCCCGAAAAGCGGATCGAGCACCTGCTCAGTCTTTGGCCGGATGTCCGGTCCATCCACCCAGACGCAACCCTCCTGATTCTCGGCTCGGGGGTGTCGGAGCCACGATTACGCCAGGCGGCGGGGCCAGGAGTGCTCTTCGGCGGCAACATCGACGATGTGGCTCCCTGGCTTCAGGCCGCCAACCTGTTCGTGCTGCCGTCGTCTGCCGAGGGGCTCTCGGTCGCCCTCCTGGAAGCGATGGCAACCGGTCTACCAGTTGTTGCTACCGCAGTCGGCGGTGCCCCGGACGTGATCGATCATCATGTCAACGGCTGGCTGGTGCCACCTGACGACGTTCCGGCGCTTCGGCAGGCGGTGATCACCCTGCTGGATGACGGACCCCGGCGCTCGCAGCTTGGCGGCTACGCACGCGAGCGTATCGTGGCAGACTACGCCTTGTCCGTCGTGGTCGCGCGTACATGTGCGGTGTATCGTCAACTAGCGGGCGAGATAGCCGGTTCCGCTGGCGTGGTCGAGAGTCACCGTTGATGAGCGATCAACTCGCCCCGCGCATCATGGCAACACTGGCCGGAAATATCGAACGGCAGCCAGGCATCCAAGCGAAGTATGGACTCTTCCTCGAGGCACTCGCCAGAGCGTACCCTCTAGCCGGGGTCATTGATGTGTCGCTGCACGGCCTGCCGCGTGTGCTGAATGCCATCTCTGTTGCACACCCGGATCGGGCCAAGTGGCGCGAGCGGTTCTATCAGAACGTGCCGGCCTTTCGATCTCGATCGCGCCGGGTCGCTCGGTGCCTGGCGCGTGAGCGGGCAAATGTGGACGTCACGCTTCAGATCGGTGTCCTCTACGACGCATGCTGGCACGATGGGACGCTGCCGAATGTCATCTATACCGACTACACGGCACTCCTGTCTGCCCGCAGCCCTGACGCGGGTAGATCTCCCTTCACCGATCGTCAGCGAGAATCCTGGGTGACGCTTGAGCGACAAGCGTACGAGCGTGCGACGCATGTCTGCACGCGCAGTGAATTCGTTCGCGCATCGATCGTGGAGGACTACGGTATCTCTCCGGATCGAGTGACGGTCGTCGGGGGAGGATTGAACTTCTCTCCGTTTCCGGACCCGCCCACCCGTCCGCCCACATCATCCCCGACTGTGCTCTTCATTGGCAAGGAGCTGTACCGCAAGGGCGGGGATGTCCTGTTGCAGGCCTTCTCGGTGGCGCTCGCGAGCGTTCCAGAGGCGCGACTCATCCTCGTGACCTCGGACTCGATCCCTTCCAGGCTACCGCTTGACAGTGTCGATGTCATCAAGCCAACATGGGATCGCAAGGTAATCGCGACACTCTTCCAGCGCGCGGATGTCTTCGTCCTGCCTTCTAGGCTCGAGACCTGGGGAGACGTTCTTCTTGAGGCGATGGCCTTTGGGTTGCCCTGTATCGGAGTCGCCGGTGGAGTGATGGAAGAGATCATCCAGGATGAGACAACCGGCTCCATCGTCGCGCCCGGCGATCGTACCGCGTTGGCTGCGACCCTGACACGGCTATTGCAGGACGAATCGCTGCGCGCCTGTTGGGGCGCGGCAGGCCGCCGCCGGGTTGCTGAGACATTTACCTGGGATCGTGTGGTAGGACGGATTGCTCCTGCGATTGAGGTAGCCGCGTCCAGGCATCGGTCGCCGACGTGAAGTCGCCGCCAGAACGCAAAGGAACGTCGTGATGAGGTCGAAGACGTTACCGCCGGATATTGTCATTGAGTCGCGCTCAACCGAGGACATCCTGCTTTCGGTCATCGTCCCGGTCTACAACGAGCAGCGCACGATCGCCGACATCCTCGCCCGTGTCCGGGCCGTCGATATCCCCAAAGAAATCATCGTCGTCGACGATTTCTCAACCGATGGCACACGCGAACAGCTCGCGATCGAGGCAGAGCAGGCCGACACGATCGTGCATTACCATCCCGAAAATCGCGGCAAGGGTGGGGCGGTCAAGACTGGCCTGGAAAACGTCTCGGGCGACATCATCATCATCCAGGACGCCGACCTTGAGTACGACCCGCGTGATTACCATGTTCTGCTCACGCCGATCCTCGAAGGCAAGACGACGGCGGTCTACGGATCGCGCTTTCTCGGCGAGCACAAGGCGATGTACTTCTGGCACGCGATGGGGAACAAGGTGCTGACGCTCGTCACGAACGTCCTGTTCGACACGACGCTGACGGACATGGAAACGTGTTATAAGGTCTTCACAGCCGACATCGCCCACTCGCTGGACATCCACCAGATGCGCTGGGGGATCGATCCGGAGATCACCGCCAAGATCCTGCGCAGCGGCGTGCGTATCTACGAGGTGCCGATCTCGTACAATGGTCGAGAGTTCTGGGAAGGCAAGAAGATCTCCTGGAAGGACGCATTCGTCGTGCTGCGCACGCTATTTCGCTACCGCTTCTTCAAATAGCGACACAATCACCTGTTTGACGCATCGGTCCTACCGTTACACAGGCTGGATGTGTCGCGCCAGGCGGATCAGGCGAGGGATCGCTCCACTGGTGAGATCGAGTGCGAGACCAAGTAGAAGCGCTGGCGCCGCACGTCCGGAACGGTCAGGGGCGTCCAATCGTCGCTCGGGATCCCGGCTTTCTGCCAGCGTGCCTGATCCTCAGCCCATTCCTGTGGCAGGGAACGTGCGCAATCGCGGCAGCGTCGTCTGTTACCACGGGCAGCGGCCAGGAAGCCGACGATCTACCAGCGTCGTGCCGCACGTGTGCCAACGTTCTACCGCAACTGAGTCGTTGCCTGGGGAGTCACTGGCACGGTCGGGAGGACGACAACCAGAAAGCTGATCTCCATCAACATCGGGAAGTTAGCCTTGAGTGAGCCGCGAAGGACTCGAACCTTCAACCCGCTGATGAAGAGTCAGTTGATCCACCAATTGGGCTAGCGTCTCGTTCTCTAAGTACTACAGTTGCACATGCAGATTGACCCCTGCCAGCCGTCGTTTGTAATGGCTTCGCCTGGCGCTGGCTTGATGCCTTCTGCGCCAGTCGGACCAGGCCAGCGTCTGCGCGGGTGACGGGA
>Ga0136611_10001857_pt1 | contig 14661 bp, 14 predicted proteins | sample AntDrymUQ2232306_2_FD_106645 | JGI IMG/M metagenome (GOLD analysis project Ga0136611, IMG submission 106645) | Polar desert sand microbial communities from Dry Valleys, Antarctica - metaG UQ223 (23.06) | ecosystem: Environmental > Terrestrial > Soil > Desert | place: Antarctica: Dry Valley...
GCGGGACTAGCACGCTGGGCCGGTGTGATCTCTGCGGAGATGTGCGACTTCTCACGTTCACGCGAGCATCTCGAGAAGTCCCGGTTGCTCTTCACGGAGCTTGGAGACCGGCGGGGTACGGCGGCGGTCCTCAACAGTCTGGGTGTGATCGAGCGCGAGATGGGCAATGCCGCTCGGGCGCTTGTGCTGCTGAGGGAGAGCCTGGCAATCGAGCGTGAGCTCGGAGACCGACCCGGCGTGTCCACCACGCTTGGCAACCTGGGTGTGGTGGCTATCGACCAGGGGGAGTGGGCAAGCGCCAGGGAGTACCTGGAGGAGAGTCTGACGATAGATGTCGAGATGGGGAACGCGTGGGGGGAGGCGGTAAGCCTGCACAACCTTGGCGGGCTCGCCCTCGGCACGGATGACTATGCGGAGGCCGACCGGATGTTCCGCCGAGTACTGCCGCTCCTGTGGGAGCTCGGTGACAAGGACTCAGTGATCCGTTGTATCTGGGGGCTGGGGATCGTAGCCAGCGCGACGGGTAACCACGCATGGGCCGCGCGCCTGTGGGGAGCTGCGGATACCCACCGGACGGCCATCGGGACCGCCGAGTCTCCCGTTGATGTGGAGGAGAGTCGAAGACGGCAGGACTCCACCCGGTCACAGCTCGGGGATGGGATGTACGAGACAGAATGGCGGATAGGGCAAGCCCTGTCGCTGGAAGCCGCCATGGCTTACGCGCTGGCCAGTGAGGTCAAGCCCTGACATGAAGTAATGACGTCACGGACGGTGCGAATGTCGCTCGGGTAGATTCGCACCAGACTCTGATGTGCCGGACACCGGGATATGACCAGCGAAGATAGTGGCTCCAGTTCCGCCGCACGAGAAGGACCGAACTAGAGCCTGTCATGCACTTTGCGGAAGACCGCGACTTATATGGGGTTACGGCGCCGCCAGGAGCGTCACCTCGGCCGTGAAACCCTCGTCCTGCCTAGGGTTCACTAAAATTCATAACAGGCTGGTGATAGCCCGAAACCTCGGCGAGGGAACACGCGGACCGAGAGCCCGATCGATAAATCCTGGTTGCTGTCAACCGTGCTGTCAATGTGGCTTGTATTACTGTCGGCTGACAAGCGGAGAAGATCCTAGGAGCAAGAAAAGTGAACAATGACGCCGATTCACGGGTATTCTTCTACACGCACAATCACTGAAGCCCATGTCGGGTGGTGAGAGAGTTTCTCTCCGAACGATCAGTATCGTACGTGCTGCGCGACGTGGTGCGCGACCCGAAGGCGCTCGCCGAGTTCCTCGCGCTAGGCGCGCCGCTGCCGCCGGTTGTCGCGTATGACGGGCGGTGGGTCGCGGGCTACGACCCGGAGCGGCTGGACGAACTGCTGGAAGATGTGGTCGGCTGAGACGGAGTCGACGCGGGGCGCGGTGCGCCGTCCCAGCCGCGCAGGCGATTCAGCAGCGCGCTGGTCTCCTCCCAGCCGTATGCGACCTCGCCGATGGGCGCGCCGTCGATCTCGAACTCCTGCGCAGCCACGGCCGCCCCTCCGATCTGCTCGTAGAAGGCGCGGGCGCGGCGGTTCTCCGTCAGCACCCAGAGCAGCATCGAGGAGCGCCCCGCGCGTTCGAACGCTGTCGCAAGCGCCGTCACAAGCCGCGCGCCCACACCACGACCCTGGTGCTCGGCGCAAACGTACACCGCCTATAGCTCCGCAGCGTATCGCTCGGGGCCGTTCCAGCGCGGTCCGCCGGCCACGATCCCCACTACCCGGTCCGCCTCGTCCGCCGCGACGTACACCCAGCACGCGGGATTCGCGATGATGCGCGACCAGTCCCCGGCGTGGGCGGCGTACGACATCCGGTCGAGGTAGCCGTCGGGCGCCATGCTGCGGTACGTCGTGCGCCAGGTGTCTACCTTCACATGCGCGATCGCATCGGCATCCCCGGCAGTGGCCTGTTGCACCTGCACCACGGCGGCCCCATGCGTCTCAGGCGCCGTTCCCCTCCTCCGTCGCGCGACAACACCAGACGGCCCGAGTATACTCCACAGCCGACCGCAGCCAAACCACTCGATGGTTCTGCGACAATAGCGCCGAGCGATGTCGGACGTTGTGGGGGACGAAGTGACTGATATAGCAGTGACGAACCTGGTCAAGACGTACACCTACCACCACAAGGCGCCAGGTCTTCGCGGCTCGTTTCGGAGCCTCGTGCGCCGCCGAACGCTGGAGAAGCGAGCGGTCGATGGCGTCTCGTTCCAGATCGAGCCGGGGGAGGTGGTCGGCTTTCTGGGGCCTAACGGCGCGGGGAAGACCACCACGCTTAAGGTGCTCTGCGGCCTGCTTTATCCGACGGGCGGCGAGGTCTCCGTGCTGGGACACGCCCCCGCCCGCCGCGAGCCGGCGTTTCTGCGCCGGATCGCGCTCGTAATGGGCCAAAAGAACATGCTCTGGTGGGATGTGCCCGCGATGGAGACCTTCCTGCTCCACAAGGAGATGTACAGCTTGCGCGACCCGGATTTCCGCACGACCGTCGGCGAGCTCGCGGCGATGCTTGATGTCGAGCGGCTTCTCGGCGTGCAGGTGCGCAAGCTCTCGCTGGGCGAGCGCATGAAGATGGAGCTGATGGCCGCGCTCCTCCACCGGCCCGCGGTGCTGTTTCTCGATGAGCCGACGATCGGGCTCGACGTCGTCTCCCAGCAGCGCGTGCGCGAGTTCCTGCGCAAGCTCAACGCGCAACACGGCACGACGATCCTGCTCACGAGCCATTATATGGACGACATTGAGGCGCTCTGCCCGCGCGTGCTGGTTATCGACCACGGGCGGATCGGGTATGACGGTGCGCTCGCGGCCCTGGTCGAGAGGACCGCCCCGCGAAAGATCGTCCGTGCGGTGTTCGCGGCACCGGTGGCGCATGCGGCGCTCTCAGCAGCCACGGGGAACGCGACGCTGCTCTCCCGCGACGACCCCTTGAAGGTGGAGCTCTCCGTTGCCCGTGAGGAAGTCGCGGAGATAGCCGGGCGATTGCTCCGACTGGGACGGGTGGCCGACCTGGGGATCGAGGAGCCGCCCATCGAGGACGTGATCCGGCAGGTGTTCGGCGGGGCGAACGGAGAGGGCGCGGAGCCGTGAATCTGCGGGTTCTGTGGCAGGTCGTGCTTCGCACCGCAGTGTGGACTCTTGAGTATCGGGCGACCTTCTTCGTTCTTACGACCGGCGGACACCGCCATAAGGCCAGTGGACATCGGCATGGCTTTAGCGCATAATCGTATCCGGCCGGGGGACTAACGCTCGAAGCGTCCGACCCGGCTGCTTTCGAAATGCCCCGCGCGGTTTGCATCAAGCTTAACGTCGGGTTAATCAGCCTTAATGACGACTTAACATGGGGCTGATACTCTGTCTCGCGTAGTATGATGAGAACCTTCACGGGACGGGCATGAATCGCTCCGGCGCGCACGCCGGGCGAGTACAGAGACCAGAGCTGATTCGATTTCGTCCGAGCCAAGGGAGCGATTTGAACCTCACAGCGAAGCGAACCGCTAGAAACGGAAACGCCGGCATCGGCGGGAAGGGTCGCGTGCACCGTGACCACCTCATCTTTCTCGCGTTCATCGCGCCGAACTTCCTGCTTCTGGGGTTGTTCACGTACTGGCCGATGGTGTATCAGTCGTACCTGAGCCTCACCCGATGGGACCTGATCTCTCCGACCAAGCAGTTCGTTGGCTTGGAAAACTACGCCGTGCTGTTCGGCGGCCGCGATTTCCAGCGGGTGCTGTTCAATACGTTCTATTTCACGGGGACTGTGCTGCTGGGCAGTATCGTGCTCGGCCTGGGCCTGGCGGTCCTTCTGAATCAGAGGCTCCACGGCAGGAACATTGTACGCTCCGTAGTGTTCGCTCCCGTGATCCTCAGCGGCGCGGCAATCGGCCTGGTATGGGCATACATCTTCGATCCGACGTACGGGCTCATGCGTGTTGTACTCGGTTCGGTCGGGTTGCCGTCCCCATCGTGGCTCACGGATACCAAGTGGGCGATGCCCGCGATCATCATTGTTTACCTGTGGAAGAACCTCGGGTACAGCGCAATCGTGTATCTCGCGGGCCTGCAGAACATCCCGCAGGACCTCTACGAGGCGGCGCGAGTGGACGGTGCGACTCCATGGCAGTCGTTCCGCAACGTCACGTTGCCGCAGCTCTCGCCGGTGACGTTCTTTATCGTTGTCACGACCATCCTCGGTTCCTTCCAGGCGTTCGACATCATCGCGGTGATGACAAAGGGAGGACCGGTCAACGCCACGACGACGATGGTATGGTACCTGTACGAGGAGGGTTTTGTAGCGTTCCGGGCGGGCAGGGCCGCTGCCGCCGCCATGATCCTGTTCGTGCTGATGCTCGCGGTGACGCTCGTACAGATGCGCTACCTGCAGCGCCGGGTGCACTACAGTTGAGGGATAAAGTGTGGACATAACGGCTGAGGAGACGAGGAGCCGTTCGCGCGGCGTCCAGGAGACACGGCGCCGCTGGACCGGAGTGGGGATGGCGATCCAGTACGCGCTACTGCTGCTGACGGCGCTCGTGTTCGTGGTGCCGCTATTCTGGATGGCGACGGCATCGCTCAAGGGGCTGCAGGAGATATACACCTTCCCGCCGGTGTGGATACCCACGCAACCGAAGTGGGAAAACTACCCGAACGCGTGGAACGCGGCGCCGTTCGCCCGCTTCTACGTCAACACGCTCATAACCACCTTCTTCGGGGTCGGGCTGGAGATTGTAAACGCTGCGCTGACGGCGTACGCACTGGTGTTCCTGCGCTTTCCCGGCAAGAACCTGATCTTTATCGTGTTGCTCACGGCGCTGATGATCCCGGTGCAGGTCACAATCCTGCCCAACTACCTGACCATAGCGGCCCTCGGCTGGCTGAATACGTACCAGGGTATCATCCTGCCCGGAGCGTCGGTCGCGTTTACCGCGTTCCTGCTGCGGCAGCACTTCCTGACGCTCCCGACGGAGATACTGGAGGCCGCCCGACTGGAGGGTGCCGGGCACCTGCAACTGCTGTGGCGCATCGTGCTGCCGCTTTCCAGACCGGTGCTCGTCACCGGAATCCTTATCTCCGTCGTAGCGAAGTGGAATGACTTCCTGTGGCCGCTGATCGTGACCAACCGACTGAACATGCGCGTCCTGCCGATAGGACTCTCGTACCTGTTCGACCGCGAGGGCAACAACCAGTGGGGTATCATCATGGCTGCGACCATCTTCGTCGTGATGCCGATAGTTATATTGTTCGTCTGGGCCCAGCGGCATATTATCTCGGGCCTGATCGCCGGGGCAACAAAGGGCTAGACGAAACCAGCGGATAGTATCAAGTGAAAGGAACATCATCTTGGACAGGCGTACATTCATCATCCAGTCCGGCGGCGCGGTAGGCTCGCTCATCCTCATTGGATGTGGCAACAACTCGGGCGGCAGCGGCGATGTGCAACAGCCGGCGGCGACCGGCCAGGCGGCGAAGGCGGCCGAGGGCAAGACAAGGGTCGTGTTCTGGTCATCCTGGAGCTCATCGAGCGGCGAGGCGCTGCAGAAGTTTGCCGACGACTTCAACGCCTCGCAGAACGAGATATTCGTGGACAATCAGTACCAGGGCACGTACGAGGAGACGGCCCAGAAACTGGCCACCGCGCTTGCGGCGCGTCAGGTTCCCGACATGGCGAGCCTCTCGGAGGTGACGTGGAACAAGTTCTTCCTGAACGACTCGCTCCAGGATCTGACGGGCTACTTCACGGAAACGAAGCTCGATCCGAAGGACTATGTGGAGTCGCTGATCAACGAGGGGACGAAGGACGGCAAAATCTGGTGGGTCCCGTTCGCGCGCAGCACGCCGCTCTTCTACTACAACCGCGACATGTTCAAGAAGGCCGGCCTGCCGGACCGCGGCCCCAAGACGTGGGACGAGCTGCGCGAGTGGGGCAAGGACCTCATGGGCAAGGGCGGCGCGAAGAAGGTGTTCGCGTTCACGAACGCGAAGAACTACAACGCGTGGCACTTCCAGGGAAACGTGTGGCAGTGGGGCGGGGCGTACTCGGATGAGGACTTCAACATCCTCATTGACGAGGGCAAGGCAGTGGAGGCCGGCGAGTGGCTACGCAAGTTTGTGCATGAGGACAAAATGGGCTACATGGCCGAGGACCAGTCAGTAGATTTCGGCAACGGGCTGTGCGCGGTGACACAGCAGAGCACCGGCTCGCTCGGCGGAATCGTCGAGACGGCGAAGTTCGAGGTCGGCACGGCGATGCTGCCCGAGCAGGAGAAGTTCGGGTGCCCGACCGGCGGCGCGGGCCTCGGTATCCTGGCCAGCGCTTCGGATGAGCGCAAGCGGGCGGCCTTCGAGTTCATCAGGTTCCTCGCGAAGCCGGAGAACGCGGCGTCCTGGGCGAAGACCACCGGGTACATGCCGGTCACCCAGTCGGCGCGCGAGTCGAAGGAGATGCAGGACTACTTCAAGGAGAACCCCAACTACAAGGTCGCGGTGGAGCAGTTGCCCAAGACGCAGCCGCAGGACACGGCCCGGCTGCTCATCCCCAACGGCGACCAGACGATCGGCACGGGACTCGAGCGCATCCTCGTGAACAACACCCCCGCGCAGGAGGCGTTCAAGAACGTGGCCACGCAGCTCGAGGACGACGCGAAGGAAGTCAAGGAGAGCGCCTAGCTCGTTCTCTTGTTATACGAACTGCGGCTGAAAGGTAGCGCATCGGTCATTCCGGGCCTGCGAGGAATCCGTGGTACGGGCTACGGATCCCTCACTGCATCCGGGATGACATGCACCAGGGTTCAAGCGGGCTGATGGCCGGCCATGCGGTGCCATCGGCCCGCTCTGTCTCGCCGTGGCGGCATAAGGGAGGGGATCATTCCACCGGCTTCGTAGCACTGGAGGCACGAGCATGAATGCGCATGTGCTGCGGCGGCTCGTCGCGATGGATTTCATCGTGACGCTCGAGTACCGTGGCGCGTTCCTGATCTACATGATCGGCAACGTCGCCGTGCCCGTCATCTCGCTGCTCGTGTGGCTCACGGTTAGCGAGCAGGGGGTGGCGATGCCGCTCAATCGGCGCCAGCTCGTCACCTACTATCTCCTGCTCAGCGTGGTGTCCATGCTCACCTCTACCTGGCTCGCGGAGTGGCTCGGGCAGAGCATCCGGCTGGGGGAGATCTCCCCGTGGTTGCTGCGCCCGGCGCCGTACGTGCTCAGCCAGATATCGAACAACCTCGCGGAGAAGGCGTTCTTCTTGTTGCCTATGGTGCTCGGTGTGGGCGTATTCTTCCGCGACGACTTGCGGTTGCCCACGGATCCCCGCACCTGGGTTCTGTTCGCGCTCTGCCTGCCGATGACCGCCGCGACGGCGTTCCTGCTCGACTTCGTGATCGGCTCACTCGCATTCTGGATGGAGGACGTGAATGGGATCAGCCGGGTGCGGACGCTCGTCGCCGGGTTCCTCTCGGGGCAGGTGATCCCGCTCGCGCTCTTCCCCGAGCAGTACGCTGGCCTCCTTGCGGTGCAGCCCTTCCGCTACATCCTCTCCTTCCCGCTGGAGGTGCTGACCGGCAGCGTCCGGGGCGGTGCGCTCGCGCTCGGCTTCGGGCTACAGGTCGGCTACTGCGTGCTCTTTTATGGTCTGTATCGTCTCGTGTGGTTCCACGGCCTGCGCGCATACTCCTCCGCAGGAGGGTGAGCGCCGGGCATCCGAAGCAGCCTCCGTCAACCGTCGATGTGGCATAATCGGTGGCTGGCGACGCTTCCCCTCGAGGACGAAGGGCCGGTGATCCGGGCCACGGCGGATACGTCTGCCCTCCAAGAAGCAGCCTCGGACCGCCCGGCTTGGCGCCACGAAGGGATACGCAGTTGAACATCCTCACTGGTGCAACCCTGCCGAGGGTGCTCTCTCCCCTCCGACAGCGCTCGTATGCGCTGCTGTGGGCAGGCCAGACGGCGTCCGTGCTCGGCGACCGTGTGTATGCCACGGCCCTGCCGTTCCTCGTGTTCGCGCTCGGCGGCGCTGCGGGACAGCTCGGTACGGCGTTCGCCTTCTCGCTCGTCCCGCAGGTGATCTTCCTGCTCGCCGGAGGTGTGCTGACCGACCGCCTGCCCCGACGTTCTGTGATGCTCGCCTGCGACATGGCCCGTGCGCTGATACTGATGGTTATCGCCGCTATGCTGCACTTTGGAGTTCTGCGAATACCACACGTCTACGCCGCCTCTGCCGCCTTCGGATTCTTCAGCGCGTTCTTCCACCCAGCCGCGACCGGGCTGCTGCCGGAGGTCGTCCCGTCGGACCGCCTGGTCGCCGCGAACGCCCTGCGGTCCCTCTCCATCGATCTCGCCGGCATCTTCGGGCCGATTCTCGGCGGCGTGCTCTCGGCCGGTGGTATCGTCGCGCTCGCGCTCGGCTTCGACTCGCTCACGTTCGTGGTGTCGGGGCTCTGCTTGCTCGCTATGGGCCGAATGCGGCCCCGCCAACCTCGGGAAGGGCGCCGACGAGGCGGCTATCGGCGTGATCTGGTGGAGGGGTTCCGGCTGGTCGCGGCCTCGCAGTGGCTCTGGGTAACGATCGCGCTCTTCTCGCTCGACAATGTCTTCTTCGCGGGATCGCTTCAGATCGCGCTGCCCTTGCTCGCCCAGCAGGAGTTGGGCGGCGCTCGTGCTTTCGGCTATGTGCTGTCCAGCTTCGCCGCCGGCTCGCTGCTCACGGCCCTTGCCCTCGGCCAGCTTGGGACGCCGCGGCGTCGGGGAGTGCTTGCGTATAGTGGGGTTCTCGTCTCTGGCGTAACGCTCGTGCTGCTTTCCCGTGCCACAGAGGTCTGGCACGCGAGCCTTGTCGCGGTCGTGTTGGGTGGGAGTATCGTCGCCTTCAGTCTCGTCTGGGAATCGACGCTGCAGGACCTCATCCCGCACGAGGCGCTGGGCCGCGTCGCGAGCATAGACCTGCTCGGCTCCATTAGCCTGATGCCGGTCGGTTTGATTCTCGCAGGCGTTTCCGTCGACCGATTTGGGCCGGGCGCAACGATTCTGATCGGCGGATTCGGTTCCATTGTGATAGGAGCTGCGGGACTGAGCCTCGGCTCTATCAGGAACCTGGCGTAGAAACCAGAGAGCGGAGGGGAACGTCCATCATGTCTCGCGTGCTGGCTGACCTCGTGTCCTCCCTCCCGCGCTACGCGCGGCTCTGGTGGCGGTTCGTCGTGATGGCGTTCGTCCGCGAGATGGAGTACCGCGTGAACTTCCTCGTAGGTGTGCTGGAGGGGATTGCGCAGCTCGCCCTTGCGGTGCTCACGTTCGCACTGCTTTACTCATACACCGAAGAGATCGCGGGCTGGACACAGGCGGAGGCACTGATGCTCGTCGGCATCTACCGCGCTGCAGACGGGTTGCTCTCCCTGCAGGTCCGCCCAAACATGTTCCGGATTCCGGAGTACGTGGCGCGGGGCGACCTGGACTTCTACCTGCTGCGGCCCGTATCGAGCCAGTTTCTTGTGAGCCTTCGCTGGCTGCGGTTGCCGGAGGCGGTCAATGTGCTGATCGGACTCGGGCTCGCGGTGTACGCCGGAGAGCGTGCTGGCGTGGACTGGAGCGTCGCGAGCTTGCTCTCCGCAGGGGTGCTCGTGGCGTGCAGTCTGGTGATCCTGTACTCGATATGGTTCGCGAGCGTGACCCTCTCCCTCTGGCTCGTGAAGCTCGATCAGCTCGCGTGGCTCTTCTACGCTGGCTGGGAGACGGCGCGGTACCCAGTGAGTTACTTCAAGGGGCTCGTCCGCACGCTGCTCACCTTCGTCTTTCCCGTCGCCTTCGCAACAACGTTCCCGACCGAGGCCCTGCTTGGTCAGTTCGACTCCCGGCTGCTCCTCGTGGGCGTCGCGCTCGCCGCCTCGTCACTTTTCCTCACGCACCGGTTCTGGACGTACGCCCTGAGACACTACAGCAGCGCGAGCAGTTAGGTCCGCCATGTCGGCAAAGAATCCGTGGCCGCCGCGTACGGATCCGGCACGCTGGGTTCTGCGGTCGCAGGGCGCGGTGTTGGGACAGTATGTGACAACACTCGGACGGAACGATACGACGCGCCGGTGCAAAATGCGGACGCCAGCAGCAGTCTGGTTGTCTCACCTAACCTCTGACGGTGCGGCATAATACGGACAGGCAACAGCAATGCAGGAGGACACGACCGTTGGACGAGCTAACGATTTTGGGAAGAGAGGTGCGCGAGCCGGGCAAGACGCTGGAGACCTTTCCCCGGCCTGAACACTCCCGGTACGTATCTATGCAGTCCGACGAGGTGACGAGCCTGTGTCCCATCACCGGCCAGCCGGACTGGTACACGGTGCGTATAGAGTACGCGCCGGATGCGTTGTGCATCGAGTCCAAGAGCCTCAAGCTGTATCTGTGGAGCTTCCGGGAGGAGGGGCACTTCTGCGAGAAGCTCGCGGATATCATCGCGCTGGATGTTCGGGACCAGGTGCGTCCGCACTGGGTTGAGGTCACGCTCGTGCAGAAGCCGAGGGGTGGGATCACCATCGAGGCACGGTCACGGATCGGCGAGCGCGAGTAGGCCGCCGCCTCAGGCGTGCAGTCCCGGCCTGCTCACGCGCCCACGCCGCCACAGCGAGATGAGCAGCACCGCAAGCAACGTCATCCACGCCTTGCCGACGATCTGCCCCGGCAAGAACTCCAGCGAGCCGAACGCCAGCGTGAGGAAGAGCAGCGAGTCGAACACGAGCCCAACGACGTTCGAGGCGGCGATCGCCCCCAGCCAGTGCCGCTCACGCAGAGGCGTGTACACCGCGAAATCCGCAAGCTCGGACACCAGGAACGCCACGCCACTCGCCAGGGCGAACTCGGTCGAGACCACGGCGGAGAGCGCCGCGCCCCCCACGATCGCGACCACCACCCACACCCGGCCCAGCCGTTCCTGGGTCAGGTCGCGCAAGGTGAACGCGATGCCCGCGAGGTACACCCCGGCGGGCGCCATGAGACCGAATCCCACCGGCACCGCGCCGAAGCGTGATATCGCCCAGTTGGCCGCGAAGATCGTCAGTATGTATCCAACCAGAAACGGCACGCTTTACCCTCCCATGCACGTTCTCTCCACCTTGTCCGTCAAGGGTAGCAGGCGTCAGCCTGGACTGGGAAGGGTAGCTCGCTCCACCGCACTAGCCAGGCGTGCCGGAGATGGAATCTGTAATCGGGAGTGTTCCGTATAGTACATGCCAGGTGTGGCGAGGGGTGACCAATGTGCTATTACGCACGCCGCATGGTGTTGATACGATTCGGGCACGGACAGCGACGTTCGCCGTAAAGAAACGTTTCCGAAATGGTGTGCATGGTACGGTCCCTGCGTTACTGTAGGGTGGACAAGAGAGTTTTTCGAAGGGTCATTCTGGGAATGGAAACACGGCGAGTACTGTTGGTTGATGACGATCCAGACGCGGTGAAGCTCGCGGTATCGCTGCTTCGCGAGGAGCCATACCGGCTGCTTTGGGCGACGTCTGCGCGCGACGGGCTGCGCCTCGTCCGGCAACATACTCCCGACCTGATTATCCTTTCGTGGACGCTGCCTGAGATGACTGGCGACCAGTTCGCCGAGATCCTCGATAACGACCCCGCAACAGCCGGAATCCCGCAGGTGCTCTTCAGCCTGGAACCCTGGGTGTTTGGCGCGTACCACCGCACCAGAGCCGCGCAGGTGGTGAACAAGTCGATGATGGACGAGGATCTCGCCCCCCGCGTGCGTGACGCGCTCGGCCTCGCCCCCGCCGCAAGCACCTCGTCTCTGGCCCTCGCGCAGATCCGGGATCGCTCGCAATGGTGGATCGGCGAGCAGGAGGTCGACTGGCGGCTCGCCAATCGCCGCGAACTCCGCGCCACGTACGCCCTCCGAGCGTAGCACGACCCCGACCGTCCCCTCACTAGTCCAGTTGCTAACGTGCAGAACCACGCTGCGCTTCCCCCAAGCCGTGCTCATTACCGGCCTGCTCATACCAACACCGGCGTAATAGTAGTGCATCGGTCATTCCGAGCCTGCGAGGAATCCATGGTTCCAGGTTACAGATCCCTCACGGAGTTCGGGATGAACATGCATCAGGGATCAACCGGATTGCGTATTACGACGCATCTGGCGCGGCGGCGTACCTGCCCTCTGAACGGTCAAGTACCCCCCAGCCGCCCAGTATCCCTCGGCGTTTTGATTACGCTTTCGTTACCTCTCTACCTTTGACGTAAACGTTAAGTACTGGTACACTAGAGGTGGAGGGGCTTGCCCATGACGAAGGTTGCCGAGCGCGCCGAGGCGGCGCAGGAGTTTATCAGCATCGGAGAGGCGGCGGAGCGCAGCGGCCTCACGCAGCGCACCTTGCGCTACTACGAGGAGCTTGGTCTCCTCAAGCCCCCCGCGCGCGTTGCTCGCGGCCAGCGGTTGTACGCCGTTGCGGACCTGGAACGCATCGCCCAGGTGCGGCGCATGAAGGACCTGCTCGGCTTCACGCTGAGCGAGATCCGGACCGTGGTCGAGGCCGAGGAGGCGAAGCAGCAACTGCGCACCGGATACAAGCAAGAGCGCAGCGTCAAGCGCAAGCTGAAGCAGATGCACGACGCCGCGCAGATTACAGAGCGTCAGCTCCGGCTGGTCGAGGAGAAGATCGCGCAGATGCAGGCGATGAAGAAGGAGCTGGCACGAGATCTGTCCGGCTTCAGAGAGCGGATCACGCAAATGGAACAGGACGTACAGACGCAATGATAACGACACTGGGAACACGACTGCGGGCGGTGCGAGCGGGCCGGACCGGCGCCGATACCACCGGCGCGCCACAAGATCTCCGGGGCGGCATATTCACCGCGCTGCACAACCCGGACTACCGCCTCTTCTTCGGTGGAGCGATGGTCACAAACGTCGGCATGTGGATGCAGCAGGTCGCGCAGGGCTGGCTCGTCGTGTCCCTTACGGACTCCGAGTTCCTCGTTGGTCTGGTCGCGTTCTGCGCCATGATCCCAACGCTGTTCCTGTCACTCTTCGGCGGCGTGCTCGCGGACCGGCTCCCAAAGCGCCGGATCCTGCTGGCGTCGCAAATGATCTCCATGATACTAATCGGCTCACTCGCGACACTGATCAGCACCGGCAAGATCGAGCTGTGGCACCTGATGCTCATCTCCGCAGGCAGCGGGATCGTGCTCGCGCTTACTGCGCCATCCTTCCAGGCGATCGTGCCCGAGATCGTCGGCAGGCCGAACCTGATGAACGCCATCGCGCTCAACTCCGCGCAGTTCAACCTGACCCGGATCATCGGCCCCACCGTTGGCGGGCTTATCCTCAATTTTCTCGGCGTCGCAGCGGCGTATTACTTCAACGCCGCGAGTTACCTGGTCTTCTTTTTGGCGATGCTCGCCATCCGCCCAAAGCACGGGACGGTGCGCAAGCAGAGCAACCCCGAGGGTGTGTTCCGCAGCCTCGGCGTGGCGCTCCGCTATGTCCGCAGCCACGCGGTGATTCGCCCGGTGTTGCTGCTCGCGATGGTGCAGACTCTCTTCCTGTTCCCCTACGGCACGTTGCTGCCGGTGTTCGCGAAGAACGTCCTCGGGCTGGAGGCCAGCGGGTTCAGCCTGTTGCTGGTTTCCGCGGGAGTGGGGGCGCTCTGTGCGTCGCTGATGCTCGCCCGGCGGCGCGATAGCGTGCAGACCGGGGTGCGATGGATGCTGCGGGCGCAGGTCGGCTTCGCGCTCGCCGCGACCGTGTTTGCCAGCTCACGATATCTGCCGCTGTCCATGCTTGCGCTGGTCTTCATTGGGTGGTCACTCGTGACGTTTATGGCGACGGGCAACACCGTGGTGCAGGCGCTGGTCCCGGACGAGATTCGCGGGCGGGTGATGAGTGTGTGGATGCTGGTGGGCCTCGGCTTTATACCCCTCGGCAGCTTGCAGGCGGGCGCGGTGGCCGCGCTGGTCTCGCCGTCGTTCGCGCTGATCTATGGTGCGGCGGTAACGCTCATTCTTTCCGCCGTCATCCTTCGCCGCAACCGGGCGCTGCTGGCGGCGGAGCGAAACCCGTTTATCGTGGCGCCGGTGCTCGCCCGCTAGGTTGAGTCTTTCCGATTCCCGTGATGCGATGTCGTTCACCCCGGCCTGCGCGAGACTCCGGCCCGATCACGCGGGCTCGGCGCGGTGCAGGAGGCACACGGCCTCGGCGGCGATGCCCTCCTCGCGGCCCCAGGGACCCAGGCGGTCGGTTGTCGTCGCCTTGACGCTGACCTGCTCGACGCGCACGCCGAGCGCGGAAGCGATCCGCTCGCGCATTTCCGTGGCGTAGGGCGCGAGGCGCGGGGCTTGGGCGATGATGGTGGCGTCCACGTTGCCTACCGCCCAGCAAGCGTCGCGCAGCATCCCGGCCACCTGCGCCAGCAGCCGGATGCTCACCGCCCCGGCCAGCGTCGGATCGTCGGAACCGAAGAAGCGCCCGATATCGCCGAGCGCCGCAGCGCCAAGCAGCGCGTCCATGATGGCGTGCGTCAGCGCGTCGGCGTCGGAGTGTCCTTCCAGGCCGAGGTGATGCGGCACCGTCACGCCGCCGAGCACGAGCGGCCTGCCGGCAACCAGCCGATGTGCGTCGTAGCCGGTGCCGATCCGCACGCTTTCC
>Ga0136611_10001858_pt1 | contig 14660 bp, 18 predicted proteins | sample AntDrymUQ2232306_2_FD_106645 | JGI IMG/M metagenome (GOLD analysis project Ga0136611, IMG submission 106645) | Polar desert sand microbial communities from Dry Valleys, Antarctica - metaG UQ223 (23.06) | ecosystem: Environmental > Terrestrial > Soil > Desert | place: Antarctica: Dry Valley...
ACCACGCAGGACGCCGCCGAGGGCGTTGGCGCGTTCCTGGCCAAGCGCGAGCCGCGGTGGACCGGCCGCTAGGAGTGCCGATCCTGCAGGTGTGACCCGCCCCGTGAGCGTGTGGACGGTGCCACGACTGCATGATCGGCAGGGTGACCGGGTGGTCGTACGCTCGGGCGCATGAGCGAGACGACCCCCAACGGCACCGCCAGCCACGACCCGGACCGGCCCGCCGCCCTGCTGGAGTTCATGACCACCGGCTGGGCGCCGCGCGAGCCGGACCTGCCCGACGAGCACCCCGCCGCCGGTCACCGGGCCCGCCGCCGCGCCGCGCTCGCTCACCGCTTCCACGGCGAGCGCCTGGTCGTCCCCACCGGTGGCTTCGCGACCAGGAGCAACGACACGGAGTACCGCTTCCGGCCCGCCACCGAGTTCGCGCACCTTGTCGGCAGCCACGAGCCCGACGCCGTGCTGGTGGTCCAGGACGGCCGCAGCGTGCTCTACCAGGCGCCCGTCATGGACCGCTCGACACCGGCCTTCTTCACCGACCGCGTCTACGGCGAGCTCTGGGTCGGGCCCCGGCCCTCCCTGGAGGCGACGCAGGCGCTGCTCGGTCTGGAGGTCCGGCCGCTGGAGGAGCTCGACAAGCTCTCAGGACCGGCCCGCGTGGTGCGCGGCCACGACGCGCGTGTCGAGGCTCTGTTCGAGACCGACGAGCAGGCCGATGCCGAGCTGACGACGTTCCTGGCCGAGCTGCGGCTCGTCAAGGACGCCCACGAGATCGGTGAGCTGCAGCGCGCCGTCGACGCGACCGTGCTCGGCTTCGAGGACGTCGTACGCCAGCTGGGCCGGGCCAAGGCCACCAGCGAGCGCTGGGTCGAGGGCGTCTTCGGGCTCCGCGCCCGGGTGGAGGGCAACGACGTCGGCTACGGCAGCATCTGCGCGTCCGGTGCGCACGCCTGCACGCTGCACTGGACCGACAACGACGGACCGGTGCGCGACGGCGACCTGATCCTGCTCGACATGGGGGTCGAGAGCCGCGAGCTCTACACCGCCGACGTCACCCGCACCCTGCCGGTCAGCGGCACCTACACCCCGCGCCAGCGCGAGGTGTACACGCTCGTCCTGCAGGCCCAGGAGGCCGCCATCGCCGCGGTCCGTCCGGGAGTGGACTTCTTGGATCCCCACCGGGCCGCGATGCGCGTGCTGGCCCACGGGCTGGTCCGGCTGGGGGTGCTCGAGGACGCCGAGGCGGCTCTGGCCGAGGACGCCCAGCTCTACCGTCGCTACACCCTGCACGGCGTGAGCCACATGCTGGGGCTCGACGTGCACGACTGCGCGCACGCCCGCCAGGAGACCTACCGCAAGGGCCCGCTCGAGGTCGGCTACGTCCTCACCGTCGAGCCGGGATTGTACTTCCAGCCCGACGACCTCACCGTGCCCGAGGACCTCCGGGGGATCGGCGTGCGGATCGAGGACGACCTCGTCGTCACCGCGGACGGCTGCCGCAACCTCTCGGCGGCCCTTCCGCGCGACCCGGACGAGGTCGAGGCCTGGATGCGCGGGCTCAGCACGTAGTAGAGGGCCAGGGAGGTCAAGGACAGCCGCCCTCCGACCGAAGCACTGGGCGTGACCAACTCGATCGAGCCCTTCCTGCGCGCTCTGGTGGAGTGCGGCGGTTCCGACCTGCACATCAAGGTCGGCTCGCCGCCCCGGGTGCGCATCGACGGCAAGCTGCGCAAGCTCCAGACCCGCGACCTGACCGCGGCCGACACCATGCAGATGGTCAGCGAGGTGCTGCGCGAGGACCTCGTCGAGGAGTTCCACAAGAGCAACGAGGCGGACTTCGCGTACTCGCTGACCGGCATCGGGCGCTTCCGCGTCAACGCCTTCCGCAGCCGCGGCTCGTGCGGCCTGGTGTTCCGGCGCGTGAGCGTCGGTGCCATCCCGCTGGTCGACCTCGGCCTGCCGCCGGTGCTGGCCTCGCTGGCCATGGAGCCGCGTGGGCTGGTGCTGGTGACCGGTCCGACCGGCTCGGGCAAGACCACGACGCTGGCCGGGATGATCGACCACATCAACGCCAACCGGGAGGTGCACGTCGTCACGATCGAGGACCCGATCGAGGTGCTGCACTTCGACAAGATGTCGATGGTCAACCAGCGCGAGGTCCGCGTCGACACCGAGGACTTCGTGACCGCCATGCGGGCCGCGATGCGCCAGGACCCCGACGTCATCCTGGTCGGCGAGATGCGCGACCACGAGACCGTCAAGGCGGGCCTGGCCGCCGCCGAGACCGGGCACTTCGTGATGTCCACGCTGCACACGACCGACGCCGCCGAGACCATCAACCGCCTCATCGACTTCTTCCCGCCCCACGAGCAGAAGCAGGTGCGCCTCGCGCTCGCCGGCACCCTGCGCGGCATCATCTGCCAGCGCCTGGTGCCCCGCGCCGACGGCGAGGGCCGCTGCGTCGTCATGGAGATCGCCGTCAACACCGGGCGCATCGCCGACGCCATCACCGACCCCGACAAGACCTCCAGCATCAGCCAGCTCATCGCCGAGGGCACCTACTACGGCATGCAGACCTTCGACCAGCACCTGGTCTCGCTCATCCGCGACGGGGTGATCACGATGGAGGCCGCGATGGCCGCCTCGACGTCCCCGCACGACCTCACCGTCGAGCTGCGCCGCCTGGGGCTCGTCGCCTGACACCGCTTCAGCCGGCGATGCTCCCGTGCTCGCTGCAGCGCGCGGTCCAGCCGGACGGCAGCACCTGCACGACCATCCGTCGACGGCAGTGGGCGCAGTGGCGGGGTGGCTCCAGGGCCCGACGGCACGACGCGTGGCCCTCCGGGGTGAGCGCCAGCCCGCACTGCCCGCACCACGGGACCAGCGGCAGGGCGTAGGTCCGCAGCTCCAGTCCCGGCACGGTTAACCAGTCGAAGGACGGCGTACGGGTGAAGCCGACCCGCGCGTAGAGCCGGTGCGCCGCGGTCATCGTCTCCTGCGAGGACAGGCGCACCATCGTGCAGCCGTCGGCGCGGGCCCGGTCCAGGCAGGCCTGCACGAGCGCCTCGCCCGCCCCCGAGCCGCGGGCCTGCGCGCAGACGACCAGCATGCGGACGACCGCCTCGCCGGGGCTCGCCTGCTCGGCCCACGGCCCGCCGCTGGTCGCGACGGTCACCGCACCCACGAGCTGCTCCTCGGGCAGCAGGGCCACCAGCACGGTCGCGGACGCCGCCCGGGAGCCGACGTCGCGAAGGGCCGGCTCGTAGTCGGCGGAGCTGTAGCCCTCCCCGCGGTAGACCGACGCCGTCAGCTCGGCCACCCGGGCGTGCTCGTGCGGCCGGATCTCGCGGACGGTGGTAGGCACGGCAGCGTGTCTACCCCAGCCGGTCTGAACGGGCTGGCCCGCGACGTCGTGCGCGCCACGCGCGGGCACGACCTGGCCCTGTACGCCGCCGGCGTGACGTTCTACGCCGCGATCGGCGTCGTCCCGCTGCTGCTCCTGACGCTCTACCTGGCCGGCCTGGTCGCGGGTGAGGCGACGGTCCGTGGCCTCGCCGACGGGCTGGCTGGGCTGCTGCCGAACGACCTCGGGGCCGAGCAGGCAGCCCGCTTCCTCGCGCGCGCAGGGACGGGACTGGGACCGCTCGCCGCGCTGGCCGCCCTGGTCCCGGCGAGCCTGTACGGCGAGGGGCTGGTCCGGGCGTTCGACCGGCTCTCCGAACGCGGTGACGGTCGGCGTCCGCTGCGCGGCCGGCTCGGCTCCCTGGTGCTGCTGGCCATGACCCCGGTGCTGCTGCTCGGGGGGCTCGTCGCCTCGGGCGAGCTGATCGACGGGCTCGGCGAGGGCGCGGGGGACCGGGTGCTGGGCGTATACCTGTCCTTCGTCATCGGCTGGCTGTCGGTCAGCCCGCTCCTCGCCTACCTGTACCGGGGCCTCGCGCCGGAGCGGCCGGGCAGGCGCGCGCTGCTCTGGGGCTCCTTCGGGACCGGCTCGTTCCTGGCCGGGACGGCGCTGGGCTTCGTGCTGTTCCTGTCCCTGGGCATCGACCTGGGCGGTGCGTACGGCGGCCTGGCCCCGTTGGCCAACGCGGTGGCCGCCTTCGGCTGGCTGTTCGTGCTGCACCTGATGGTGCTCGTCGGCTACGTCACGACCCTGTGCCTCGACGCCCGGGCCGGCCACCCGCTCGGCGCCCCGGTCGAGCCGGACCGCGTCGCCGCGGCGGCGTGACGGCGCCGGTCGTGGGCAGAGGACGGGAATGTTCTTCTTCTTCTCCAACCGGCTCGGCTGCCTGCCGAGCATCCTGCTGTCCCTCGCCGTGACGGGCGTTCTGCTGCTGCTGTTCTCACGCTGAGAGCAGCACCACCAGACCACCGACAGCGGCCAGGGCCAACGTGGTCCGACGCGCTCCGGCCTCGGGGACCCTGCCGGCCAGCAGGGCTCCCACGACAAGCCCGGCGGCCAGCGACGCGAGGCAGGCGAGGACCAGCCGGGTCGGGACCGCGGGCAGTCCCAGCGCTGCCAGCGCCACGATGTTCAGGATCAGGAAGTACGCCTGACCGGTTGAGCGCATCGCCGCCGCCGGCCACCCCGCGTTGGTGGCGTACAGCGCGACGGCCGGACCGCCGACGCCGGCCACGACGTTCATCGCTGCCGACAGGACCCCGGCGCCGACCGCGCCGGCCCGTCCGCCGGCGGCCCGCCAGCGCAGGCCCGCGGCCAGGACCAGAGCGCCGACCAGGGTGGCCGCGCCGGCCAGCGCCTGTGACGCCCGCTCCGGGGCGTCGCGGAGCAGTCGTACGAGCAGCGGCGTGGCCAGGACCGCGGGCACCAGCAGCAGGGCCACGTCGCCCACCCGGGCCTGGCGGGCGGTCCGGGACAGCACGGCGACGTTGACGACCAGGGACAGCACCACCGACAGCCGGACCCCGTCCGCCGGCCCGAGGGCCGCGACGAGCAGCGGGGCCGACACCAGCGCGAAGCCGATCCCGCTGACCGACTGGGCGACGGCACCGGCCGCGACGGCGGCGACCACCAGCACGCTCACGGCAGCGTGACAGCGGCCCGCAGCGCCTCGACCTCGTCGCGCTGCGGGCAGGACGTGAGGTGGTCCCCGACCAGGCCGCACGCCTGCATCAGCGAGTAGACGGTGGTCGGGCCGACGAAGGTGAACCCGGCGCGCTTGAGCTCGCGGGCGACAGCGGCGCTCGCCGTGGTCGAGGCCGGCACCTCGCTCCAGGCGTCGTATGCCGGGCTCGGTCGCTGCGCGGCCGCCCACAGCAGGGCCGGCAGGCCGCCGTGCCCGCGCAGCGTGATGGTGGCCCGTGCGTTGGTGACGCAGGCCCGCAGCTTGGGACCGGACCGGATGAGTCGGGCGTCGGTCAGCAGCGGCTCGACGTCCAGACCGGCCACCTGATCGGGGTCGAAGCCGAGCAGGGCCTCTCGCAGGTGCTCGCGCTTGCGCAGGACCGTGATCCAGGCCAGCCCTGCCTGGAAGCCCTCGAGGCAGGCCTTCTCGTACAGGTCCTGCTCCGAGGTCCGCGGGCGCCCCCACTCGGTGTCGTGGTAGCGCTCGTAGGCCTGGTCCCCGGTGCCGAAGCAGCGCATCAGAGCGTCTGGGACAGCGCCTTGATCGGCATCTGGAGGTCGGCCAGCATCTCGAGGTCCTCGGTCGCCGGCCGGCCCAGGGTGGTGAGGTAGTTGCCGACGATGACGGCGTTGATGCCGCCCAGCATCCCGTCACGGGCCAGGTCACCGAGGGTGATCTCGCGGCCGCCGGCGAAGCGCAGGACCGTACGGGGCAGGGCCAGGCGGAAGACGGCGATCGCCCGCAGTGCGTCGTCGGCGGCCATCACGGGCAGGTCGCCGAAGGGCGTGCCGGGTCGGGGGTTGAGGAAGTTCAGCGGGACCTCGTCGGGCTCGAGCGAGGCGAGCTGGGCGGCGAACTCAGCCCGCTGCTCGAGGGTCTCACCCATGCCGAGGATGCCGCCGCAGCACACCTCCATGCCCGCGGCGCGGACCATCGTCAGCGTCTCCCAGCGCTCCTCCCAGCTGTGGGTGGTGACGACGGCCGGGAAGTGCGAGCGGGCGGTCTCGAGGTTGTGGTTGTAGCGGTGGATGCCCAGCGCGACCAGCTCGTCGACCTGTGACTGCGTGAGCATCCCCAAGGAGCAGGCGATGTGGATGTCGACGGCGGAGCGGATGGCGGCGACGCCCTCGGCGAGCTGGCGCATCAACCGCTCGTCGGGACCGCGTACGGCCGCCACGATGCAGAACTCCGTCGCCCCGGTCGCGGCCGTCTCGACCGCCGCCGCCACCAGTGAGGGGATGTCGAGCCAGGCCCCGCGCACCGGGGAGGGGAACAGCCCTGACTGGGAGCAGAAGTGGCAGTCCTCCGGGCAGCCGCCGGTCTTGAGGCTGATGATGCCCTCGACCTCCACCTCGGGGCCGCAGTGCCGCAGGCGGACCTCGTGGGCCAGCTGGAGCAGCCCGGGCAGGTCCTCGTCGCCCAGGCGCAGGCAGGCCAGCGCCTGCTGCTCGTCGAGCCCGACGCCCCGCTCGAGGACCTGCTCGCGGACCGTCGCCAGCAGGGTGGCAGCGGGACTAGTCATCAGCTCGGTCACGGGCGGGAGTCTGCCAGCCGTGGGGACCGGCCATGAACCGGACTCCTGCCGGACACCTGCCGTACTCGCAGCGGGTGCAACCTGAGCGCTGCGCGATGCGTCCACCCGTACGACACCGCAGCCCCCGGAGGTCCCCGTGCACGCACCCACCTGGCCCGACGAGCCCGCCTTCCACGCCGCAGACCAGAGGAGACGTACCAGCGCCGAGGTCGACCTGGGCGCGACCTGGCGCTGGGCGGGCTCGAACGACGCGTGGCGCATGACCTGGCTGCGCGACACCGGCGAGCTCGTGCTGTGCCGGGCGGACGGCTACGACGGCGCGTGCACGAACGTGTCCGTGCTCGCCCGCCTGCACCGCGAGGCCGAGGTCGACGCGCTGCTGGAGGGCTGGCAGGAGCGGCGTACCGACCCCGACGGCCTGACCTGGGTCCTGCGCCGCACCGGGCCGCTCGCCGCGTAAGCGTCCGGGCCGCCGCGCCGGGCCTAACCTGACCCGCGTGTCGACGCTCGCGGACCTCGTACGGGCCCGGACCGGCCTGAGCGAGCCCGATGTCGCGTGGCTGCACCGGCTCGTCGGCGAGTGGCAGCTGGTGGCGGACCTCAGCTTCTCCGACCTGGTCCTGCGGGTCCGCACCACGGAGGGCACCTGGCTGGCAGCCGCGATGGTCCGCCCGGTGACCGGGCCGACGACCTACCCGCTGGACGTGGTCGGGTCCGAGCTCGCAGCCGACGCGCCCGGTGCGCGTCGGGCCGAGCGCGCCCTGGCCGGGCGGGTCGTACGCGAAGGGGAGGCCGAGTGGCGGGGTGGGGTCAAGATCCGCTCGGAGGCGGTGCCGGTGCAACGCGGCGGCCGCGTGCTCGCCGTCCTGATGCGCGACACCGGCTCGTCGCTCACCCGCATGCCGAGCCCGTTGGAGCTGACCTACCTCACCACCGCCGGTGAGCTGCTGCAGATGATCGGAGAGGGCCGCTTCCCCTTCCCCGGCGCCCACACCGACCCTGAGCACGCCCCGCGGGTCGGTGACGGCCTGGTGCGGCTGGACCGGACCGGTCACGTGGTCTACGCCAGCCCGAACGCACTGTCCGCCACGCGTCGCCTCGGGCTGTCGGCGGACCTGCTCGGAGCCCACCTCGGGCACACCATCGCCCGCCTGACGGCCGCCCCCGGCACCCTCGACGAACCGCGCGGGTCGGCCGCCCTTGCCGCGGTCCTGCGCTTCGGTGAGCCGCGCGAGAGCGAGGTGGAGGCGCAGGGCGCCACGATGCTTCTGCGGGCCCTGCCGCTGTTCCCCGGCGGCGAGCCCCGCGGCGCCATCGTCCTGGTGCGGGACGTGACCGAGCTGCGCAGCCGCGAGCGCCAGCTCGTGGGCAAGGACGCGACGATCCGCGAGATCCATCACCGGGTGAAGAACAACCTGCAGACCGTCGCCGCCCTGCTGCGCCTGCAGGCCCGCCGCATGGAGGTGCCGGAGGCGCGGGCGGCGCTGGAGGAGTCGGTCCGCCGGGTCGCCTCGATCGCGATGGTGCACGAGACGCTGTCGCAGGCCTTCCACGACGCCGTCGCGTTCGACGAGATCGCCGACCGCGTGCTGGCGATGTGCGCCGAGGTCGCCGCACCCGAGTCAGCGGTGGTCGTGCGGCGTCGGGGTTCCTTCGGGGAGCTGCCTGCGGAGGTCGCGACGGCTGTCTCCCTGGTGCTCACCGAGCTGGTGCAGAACGCCGTCGAGCACGCCTGCCCCGGGCCGGGCGGGGGCGTGGTGGAGGTCGTGGCGGAGCGCTCCGACGAGGGGCTGCGCGTCCAGGTCGTGGACGACGGCGCAGGCCTGCCCGCGGGGTTCGACCTGGCCGCCGGACCCCGGTTGGGCCTGAAGATCGTGCGCACCCTGGTCGAGGGCGAGCTGCGCGGGCGCCTCGCCTTGGGCGCCGGCCCCGCCGGGACCGGGACCTGCGCGGTGGTCGAGGTCCCCCTCAGGAGCGCAGCAGCACCACCTGCGGCGCCGCCGCCGGCAGCGTCCCGGTGAGGGCGTCGGTGCCGGTGTCCTGGGCGCCCGACCCGATCAGCACTCGTACGGCCAGGACGGCGAGCAGCACGGCGACCGCGACCGCCACCAGCGCGAACAACCACGAGCACCAGAGGGCGAGCCTGGGGTCAGCGGGTTCGCGGGCGACCAGGGGCGGCCGGACGTAGCGCTCGGCGCGCACCTGTCAGCGCACCACCCTGTCAGACGGCGCGGGCGCGGGCTCCGCGCCGGCGCAGGGCGCGACGCTCGTCCTCGCTGGTCGCCCCCCAGACGCCGTTCTCCTGCCCGGTCTCCAGCGCCCAGGTGAGGCAGTCCGCGACGACCGGGCAGCGCTGGCAGACGACCTTGGCCTGGTCCACCTGCGAGGCAGCGGGACCGGTCGAGCCGATGGGGAAGAACAGCTCCGGGTCCTCGTCACGGCAGAGCGCGGCGTGGCGCCAGTCCATGCGTCCAACTCCCTCTAGTCCACGGTCGCGCGCAGGCGGGCGACCGCCAGGGTCCCGGCACGGCAGTGCGCCGGGACTGCAGCGACGGCGCCCAGGGGGCGCCGCTCCAACTCGATCGGGGGGCGCGGGACGGGGTCTCCGTCGCGCCCGCCGCAGCGTTGCACTCACGATGCGGCTGGAGCAAGCACTGCCCACCACGTTGTGCCGCGGTCGGGTGTCTGCTTCATCACGTCGTCGCGGCGGGCGTTCCCCGTTCTGGCGATCTCACCCCTGTTCGGGGTCGCCGGTTCAGACGACGACGTCCAGCGCCATCGGCACGGAGCGGAACACGACCTCGGTCCGGTCGCCGAGGTCGTCCCCGTCCACCTGCAGCGGGGCCGGAGGCAGGCACGTGACGCGGAAGCAGTCCTGATCGTGCAGCGACAGCACGGCCCGGCCACGCGGGCGGGGGCGGGTCGACAGGATCTGCCGCAGGTGGCGCAGCGTCGGCAACGTGCGCAGCGTCGTCAGGGCGAACAGGTCGAGCCCGGTCTCGAACGAGGCGTCCGGGCACGGCACGACCGGGCGCTCGCCCAGGTAGGTCCAGGGTCTGCTGTTGCACACCAGCGCGAAGGCGACGTCGACGGGGTCGTCGGCCTGCGGGTGGACGGTCATCGGCAGTGGGCTGCGCTGAGCCAGGAAGAACTGCGCAAGCCCCTGTCGGACGTACAGCCACGGAGTCGCCCTGGCCCCTCCCGCGCGCTTGGCCTCCACGCGTCGTACGACGCTGCCGTCCAGGCCCACCCCCGCGCAGAAGGTGAACCACCGGTCGTCGGCCAGCCCGAGCCCGACCGTGCGCCGGCGGCCGGCGGCCAGCGCCTCGAGCAGCTGGCCGGTGGCCTCGACCGGGGAGGCCGGCAGCCCGAGCGCCCGGGCGAAGACGTTGGCGTTGCCTCCCGGGACGACAGCGAGGGCCGGCAGCCCGGCCGCGGGACCGCGGGCGAGCAGGCCGTTCACGACCTCGTTGACGGTGCCGTCCCCGCCCAGGGCCACCACGACGTCCAGGCCGTCGTCGACGGCTTGGCGGGCCAGCGACGTGGCGTGGCCGCGGGCCTCGGTCTGGACCACGTCGAGCTTGACCGCGTTGGCCAGCGCCTGGGCGAGCACGTCGCGCGCGCCCCGGGTCGTCGCCGTGGCCTTGGGGTTGACGACCAGCAGCGCGCGCATGCGAGCAGCGTATCCAGCACTAGCCTGCGCCACCGTGGACCTCACCTCTGCCGTGACCCGGGCCGCCCTGCTGGTCGGTGTCGAGGGTGCCGCCCTGACCGCGCTCGGTGTGGGCTACGCCGTGGCGGGTGCGGTCGGCGACCCCTTCGACCGCACGGCGACCCTGCTGGAGGGGGGCTTCGCGGCCATGGCCGGTGTACTGGTCCTGCTGGTGGCCAGGGGGCTGCTGCGCGTGCAGGGCTGGGCGCGCTCGCCGGCGGTCGTCCTGCAGCTGCTCGCCCTCCCTGTCGGGCTCGGGCTGGTCCAGGGCCTCGTGCTGTACGCCGCTGTCCCGGTGCTGGGCCTTGCCGGGGCGGTGCTCTACCAGCTGGCCACCCCGCAGGCACGGCTGGCGTTCCGCGGCCTGGACTGAGCGGGCTACTCCTCGGTCAGCAGGCCGACCCGCAGCTGGGCGAGCGTGCGGGCGAGCAGCCGCGACACGTGCATCTGGCTGATGCCCAGCTCGCCGGCGATCTGCGACTGCGTCATGTTGCCGAAGAAGCGGAGCATCAGGATCCGCTTCTCGCGGGCGGGCAGCTGCTCGAGCAGGGGCTTGAGCGACTCCCGGTACTCCACGCCCTCCAGGGCCTCGTCCATCATGCCGAGCGAGTCGGCCACCGCGGGCGAGTCGTCGTCGCCGCCGTCGGGGGCGTCCAGGCTGACGGCCGAGTAGGCGTTGGCCGACTCGAGGCCCTCGAGGATCTCCTCCTCGGTCAGGCCCAGGTGCCCGGCGAGCTCGGCGACCGTGGGCGACCTGCCGTTCTTCTGCGACAGGTCGCTGGTGGCCTTGGTGAGGCTGAGCTTGAGCTCCTGCAGCCGGCGGGGGACCCGGATCGCCCATCCCTTGTCGCGGAAGTGCCGCTTGATCTCGCCCACGATCGTGGGCGTGGCGTACGTGGAGAACTCCACGCCCCGCTCGAGGTCGAACCGGTCGACGGACTTGATCAGGCCGATCGTCGCGACCTGTACGAGGTCGTCGAGGGGCTCACCGCGGTTGCGGAACCGGCGGGCCAGGTACTCGACCAGTGGCAGGTGCGCCTCGACGAGCTGCTCGCGCAGCCGGGTGCGCGCAGGGTCGTCCTCGGCCATCTCGGACAGCCGGACGAACATCTCGCGGGCCTTGGCCCGATCGGCGGCGGTCCGCTCCTGCCGCAGGGTCAGCGGTACGGACTCCGCGTCGACCCCGGCGAGGTCGGGCAGCAGGGTCTCCTCGTCCGGCGCCCCCGGCTGCTGCGGCGGCAGGTGCTCGTCGGTGCTGGGGGTCGTCGCGCTCATCGGGCCTCGTCCCGCTCGGCCTTGCGCTTGTGCAGTGTCAGCGTGACCCGGTGGTCGGCGTCCACGGAGCTGTCGACCTCGCCGGCCAGGGCCGTCAGCACGGTCCACGCGAAGGTGTCGCGACTGGGCTCCTGCCCGTCGAGGGTCAGCACGCTGACCGCTACGTCGATGGCGTCGTTCGTCAGCTCGAACCGGCACTCCAGGTCGGCGCCGGCCACGGCCTGGTTGAGCAGCATCGCGCAGGCCTCGTCGACCGCGATGCGCAGGTCCTCGATGTCGTCGATGGTGAAGTCCAGCCGGGAGGCCAGGCTGGCGGTCGCGGTGCGCAGCACCGACAGGTAGGCCCCGGCGGCGGGCAGGCGGAGCACGACGACGTCGCGGCCCGCCCCCGAGGACGGCGCCGCACCCCCTCGCTCGCTCGTGGTCCCGGTGATGCCATCGCCCTGTGCCATGCAGAGATCCTATGTGCGGCCCACCCGGCCCCGGGCGACGACGATGGCCACATGTCCACCACGGGGGAGCTGGTCGGCGCGCTGGCCGACGCCGGCGTGGGCCCGCGGTCTCCGCTCGCGCTGGTGGTGGTGCCACGGGGCGCCGCGCTGGCGTGGGCAGGTGGCAGCCGCGCCGTGGAGGGCGACCCCGTCGCGGCGGTCCGCGCAGTGCAGGTGCTGCAGCCCCGGTGGACCTGGTGGTCGGCGCGGTCGACCGGCCACCGCCCTGGTGGCCGGCGGGGTGCGACTGACGGCCTGCTGGGACCTGGGGGCGGTCGGGCGGCTGCTGCACGGGCTGCGGCGTGACGACCCGGCCGCGGTCTGGGCCGCGGGTCAGGGGTTGCCCGAGCCCGCGCCGCTGCGAGGCGCCCACGGCGACCTGTTCGACCTGGACGACGCGGCCGGTCCCGTGCGGGACGACGGGCAGCTGAGCCGGGAGTGGCTGCGAGGCAAGTGGTTCCAGGATCTGGACACGGCCGCGTCCTGGGCCGGCCTGGCCTTGGCGCTGCAGGAGCGGCAGCGGACGACGGCGGCCGGTCTGCCGGACCCGAGAGCGGTGCGGCGGGGGGCACCGCTGGCCGAGCTGACGGCGTGGGCCGAGTCCGCGGCCGCCCTGCTCGCCGTCGAGCTGGAGCACGGTGGACTGCCGCTCGACCTCGACGTGGCGGGCGCGCTGCTCACCACGGTCATCGGTCCGCGCCCGGTGGACGCCGCCGCGGAGGGGGCGCAGCGGGCAGCTCGTGACGCCCTCGTACGACAGCACCTGCCGGTCGACCTCCGCAGCGCCGCGCAGGTCAGGCAGGCGCTCGCGCGGATCGGGCTGGACCTGCCCGACACCCGGTCCTGGCGTCTGGAGCCATACGCCGCGACCACGCCTGCCGTGGCGGCCCTGCTGGCCTGGCGCAAGGCGGAGCGCACCGCCACGACGTACGGCTGGGGCTGGTGCGACCGCAACGTCGGGCCGGACGGGCGGCTGCGCGGGCAGTGGCGGGCGGCTGACGGGGCGGGCGGGCGCATGACCGCGTCCGCGGGGCTGCACAACCTGCCGTCCGAGCTGCGACCGGCCGTCCGGGCCGAGACCGGCCACGTGCTGGTGCGCGCCGACCTCGGTCAGGTCGAGCCGCGGGTGCTGGCCGCCGTGTCCGGCGACGCGGCCCTGGCGCGGGCCGCCGTCGAGGACGACATGTACGCCCCCGTGGCCGAGCAGCTCGGCTGCGACCGGCCGACCGCCAAGATCGCGGTGCTGGCGGCGATGTACGGCCAGACGTCGGGGACCGCGGGCGCCGCGCTGGCCGACCTCGACCGCGCCTACCCGGTCGCCATGGCCCACCTGCGGGCGGCCGAGCAGGCCGGGTTGCGCGGAACCGATCTGCGCACCTACGGCGGCCGACTGCTGCGGCTGTCCGACGCCGCCCCCGAGCCGGGTGAGCGGGCCGAGCTGCCCGGCGGGCACGGCAGGTTCGCGCGCAACGCCGTGGTCCAGGGCGCGGCTGCGGAGCTGTTCAAGGCCTGGGCCGCGACCGTGCGAGCGGGCCTGCCCGACGGCGCCGAGGTGGTCCTGTGCCTGCACGACGAGCTGCTGCTGCACGTCCCCGAGCCGGTCGTCGACCGGGCCGCGGCCCTGCTGACGGACGCCCTCGCCGCGACCGCGCGCTGGTGGGCCGCCGGCTCCCAGGTGCGCTTCGTGGCGGAGGTGTCGACCGGGCCCAGCTGGGCTGCTGCCCGCTGAGCCGGTCTGCTCGCGTGGGGCGTCACCCGCCGGCGAGCTCGCGCAGGGCGTCGCCGTCCACGCGGTGGACCGTCCAGTCCTCCTGCGGCACCGCGCCCAGCGAGGCGTAGAAGCCGATCGCGGGCTCGTTCCAGTCGAGCACCCACCACTCGAACCGGGCGTACCCCCGCTCGACGCATACGGCCGCGAGCGTCTGCAGCAGCCGACGTCCCAGGCCGGTGCCCCGCGCGCTCTCCCGGACGAACAGGTCCTCCAGCCAGAGCCCCGGCAGGCCCTTCCAGGTGCTGAACGTGACGTACCACAGGGCCATCCCGACGACCTCGCCGTCGAGCAGCGCGACGTGGCACCCGGCGACCGGAGCCGGTCCGAACAGCGCGGCGTGCAGCATCGCCTCGGTGGTCTCGACGGCGTCGGGCTCCCGCTCGTACACCGCCAGCTCGCGCACCAGCGCCAGCAGCACCGGCACGTCGGCGGGCACCGCCGTCCGGACCGCGGCGCTCACCCGGTCACGTTCCAGGACAGGATCGCCGGGCAGCCGTGCTCGTGGCCCAGCACCGACACCGAGCCGGCGGACAGCACGAGCTGCTGCGCGACTCCGGGGGCCAGGCCGAGCCAGCACGCGGTGAGCACCCGCAGGGCGTGGCCGTGCCCGATCAGGCAGGCGTCCTGGCCGCCGGCCAGGACCGGCCGCACGCGGTCGAGCACGCGCCGTTGGCGGACCGCGACCGCCTCCAGCAGCTCGCCCAGGCCGGTGTCGTCCCACACCGACCAGTCCGGCCGGGTCGCGCGCGCCTGCGCGGTCGTGCGGCCCTCCTCCGGCCCGTAGTCCCAC
>Ga0136611_10001859_pt1 | contig 14660 bp, 11 predicted proteins | sample AntDrymUQ2232306_2_FD_106645 | JGI IMG/M metagenome (GOLD analysis project Ga0136611, IMG submission 106645) | Polar desert sand microbial communities from Dry Valleys, Antarctica - metaG UQ223 (23.06) | ecosystem: Environmental > Terrestrial > Soil > Desert | place: Antarctica: Dry Valley...
AAATTCGGGCACTGCACTGAGGCGTGCGAACCCGGCTCCGGCTCAATTACTCCGAATGTTCTCCAGAAGCGATCAATGCCTGGAGATCGACGAGGTGGCGTTCTGTGAAGCGGATATGAGCAGGTTCGCCGCAGAGCGTCACGGAGACCATCAGTTCGCCAGCACCTCCTTCGTGCCGTAACGTGAGCGATACCACCTGATCGACGATATCTTCTGCCTCGAGTGAGCCATACATCAGCTTGGCGCAGCAGTTCGCGCACAGACAGAGCACATTTCCCTCACGATCGAGCCAGTTGGCGTTCGTCCGTGAGACGAGATACATCCCCTCAAAGTATGATGAACCATCTCGCTTTGGAAATGTTTCGTCACAGACCTGACAGTGACCGTCGTATTCCTGCCGGAGGAAGTCGCGCGCTCGATTGTTCTTTTTGGCCCATCGAACCGACGGCACGCGCTTGAAGCGCTGGCTGCGTTTTGGTTCCATCTGTTGCTCACTGGCGATTTCTGCCGCGACTCGTTCTCGGCGAATCGCTGGGTTTGGAACCGTACCGCTGGCAAACGACACCTCGTCACCAGTGTTGCTGGGTCGTCTCGTGCGCTGGAAGATTTCGCCAAGTTCTGCGGCGAAATCGACTGTTGTATCGGTCTGCTCATCATCATCTTCGTCAGATGCATCGGCGGCTCCTGAAGCCACTGCGAGTTTCCAGGCTTCGAACTCTTCCCAGTTGCTCTTGATGAGGTTGATGTCGTCGATGCTCACCCCGAGTTCCCTGGCGTGCGATGCATGCGTGCTGAGCCGCATACCGAGCGCGAGTGCGAGTTGATCGTTACGGATGAAGTCCGCCGGAAGATCGTCAACCGTCAGCGCGTCTGGCACATGGAGTTGACCGTCTGGGCCTGGTAACCATTCCGCAGCGCGGACAATACGTCCGATCCTGGATATGACCTGCTTCCGAGTGGCGTTGACGAACGATCTGCGTGTGCATTGTTCGATCTCTCCCTCAATCTGGCGTGCGTAGTCCGGGAGGAGATGGTTCCAGACGAAGCGCATGCGCTCTTCAGTCGGAAACTGGAGGGCATGGCTCAACCCGTCGATGTCGATCTCCGGATCGAAGTAACTCAAGCCGCGAGCATAGGAGCGTGTATCAATGTGGTAGTTCACGAATCCATGATTATCGGGTTCAGTTCGCCAGACTCTCGGGCTGTCGGCAACACCCAGAGACTGCACTTCGTTCCCATAGAGGCTGTAGCGGTCGTCGATGAACCATGCGTCCTGATTACCCTCAAAGTACAGTTCCAGCTCACTCCTTCGGACGTACAGTATCTCGGGGGAACACAGTTCTCGTTCGCGCGTCGCATCGTTGACACCGAAGAGAAACGCTGTCCCCCGCAGGCGCTGGCGGAGTTCGGCTCCTCGCCGCAATGATGTCCCGAGGGCGCGAAAGATCTTCTCGATATCGAGCGAATGCTCATCATCGCTGATGTGCGTCGATCGGCCAGGCGTGTACTTCGGGAGAATACTCGCGAAGAGTTCGTCGATCGGATCAGGCTCATCGAAGCCTAGTTTTTCGAGGAAGTCGCGCGCCTCCGGATCGGACGAGATCGTGCGACGAACAATTGGCAACCGGTCGTTTGGATCGTCGCTAATGAACGCACTTGGCTTGCCGGCCAGCGTGTACGCTGGTATGTGTCCATCAGTTTCAAGGCGGATGATGGGCTTGTCGCCAAGCGGCCCCCGGCGCGCGCGGATATCCGCTGGCCGCCACAGCGCGCGCTGATCGAGCAGGAATGCATAAAAGTGCGTGACCCATTCATCAGTCTGGTTGCGCATGAACTCGGTTGTGATGTGCCGCGCGATTTTCTCGCCATCCACGTCATCGATGGAGAGGTTTTGGGTGACGTAGTTCCAGAGGTCACGCGCGCGAAACTGCGTGATCTCGTCTGACAGCCAGGTCAGTGCCCCATCACTGTTGAACAAGTCCCTGACTTGGTCATCTCCCAACAGTTCGCGGATCGGCGCACTGTTCGTCAGGATGGCTTCGTCCGCGGCGACGAAGCCATTCCCTTGCGACGGGAGTAATCGCTCAGTAGCGAACGTATCCAGGACGGCGTCGAAGAGTGGCTCAAACATTGAACCTTCTGGAAAGTCCTGTTCGCGAATCGGCAATGTCTCAATCGCGCTGACCGTCAGCAGGCCGCGCGTCTTCAGATGCGGCAGCGTCTCAACGATGAGTTGCGCTGTCGAACGGACAAGCGCTTGGTTCCACTCGTCATCCAACGGGACGTTGTCGCGGGCCGGTGTGGTCCGGTACGGTCCCTGGATCAGGAAACCGAGATGCGTCTCCTTTTCGGTCGGGAAGAAGACGACTAGATGTGTGTTCGGTTCGGCGACGATGCTAGTCGTGTTAGTCTTCTCATCCTCAACCAGCCGGAACGCTGCCTCAACCTTCAGCGCGGGATGCCCTTGCACGCCACGACTGAAGATGAGCCAGTGCTCCTCAGTGCTTTCCGATGCCCCGGCGGTATCGCCAATCAGCGTGATACGACGAGCAGGGCCATCGCTGACTTTGTCTCGTAGATACGTTCCGCTCGCTCCGCCCTCGATCGACCACGAGACCTCCGTGATGTGGCGAAGGAACAGAAGGGGCCGCGCGCCGAGGCTGCGGATGCGGCGTCCGATTTCTCGGAAAGCCTGCTCGGCAGAGACTTCATGGTGGTTGAACGGAAAGACGAGCCGAGTTTCCTTCGGCGGCACTGGGATGGCCGGAATGGCCTCAGGGTAGACGTAGTGCCGAACGCAGAAGTGCTCATCGTCCGAGTGAATTTCGGGAGTGTCGGTGTAGGCATAAACTGATTTGAAACCGATACCGAAGCGCCCGATCGTTGTAAGGTCGTCCGATTTCGTTCCGGCCACGATCCCACAGATCGCACGTACATCCTTGGCGTCGAATGGCCGACCCGTGTGGTGAACCTCCAGCCGGTCATGGTACAAGTGGAAGCCAACACGGGAGGCTCCGGCGTCTTCGGCGTTCTGGAGCAACTCAAAAATGAAGTGGGTACGGTCACTGTAGAGAAGCTGAAGGAGCACTTTGCCGTACTCCTGGACTCGCCTGCCATAGTCTTCGCGATTCTGGTCTGCGATTGCATCATAGTTCGACGGCATTGTGGTCTCCAACTGAAAGCGATCGAATCGTCAACAGGCCGGTTGCAACGCGTTGGCTGACAATGTCGGCGTCGCGGCGATCGTCCAGTTCTTTCTGACGGGCGGCGTGCTCTCGATGAATGCGCTCGCGCTCCGCATGACGCATCCTCTGGATCCGCCCGTCGCTCGTGCTGGCAATATCGCGTTCAACGCGTTGCAAACGGTTTGTGTAGTAGCTGTTGAGACTCGCGAGCCGACGAGTGACGATGTGTCCATTTCGATCTCGAAGATCATCAAGCGACTTACTGAACCGGAGGTGTGCCTGCTCGTCCATTTCGGCAAGCGCTGCTGCGATCGTCTCAGAGGCGATTCTGGGCACGTCGCTACCCACTCCAGTCTTTGAAAGGAGTGAAATCAAATGCGCGGCAACGGCGACATCCGGAGCCCAACGGTCGATATCCCAAGCATGGGTCACGATCTGAACTTCAGGGTTAACAGCCAGCGTTTCCCAGAGATCACAGGCAAACACGTAGTTTCCGGGTGGGATGGCATCGCTTTTGGCAGTCAGTCGAGCAAGCAAGGGTTGGTGCTGGTTCCCCCAGTAGTCCGCAGCGATGCGGGCGAGTGGGTGGACGGGCGTGATGAAGGTCAGTTCGCGCTGTTCGAGCGCCAATGATTGGTCGAACGTCAACGGCAACAGCGGTTCGTCACCATCGAGCCAGCGTTGAAAGCCGAGACTGGCACGATCGCGGGATTCGACATTCTCGGCTCGCAGACCATCCAGGATGAGCATTCGAGCACTCTTATTGAGCCGCATTCGATACAGCCGGTCATCCTGTGAATCCAGCGTGAGTCGACCACTGAGATCAGGTTGCCCCAGGTAATGGTCGATCATCTGTGATAGTTCAGATGGCCCAACGAAACGACCATCCGCGATCAGATTATCGACTTCATCGACGAAGGCGGACTCGACGCCGAGCAGGGCGGATCCCTGATCCTCCAACCGGTGCTGCTCTTCTGCAAGCAGAATGACATTGTGCGTCTTCTGCTGGGCGAGCCGGTCAAGTTGTTCCGGACTGAGCCTTGGATCGAGCGCGGCACGGGTGAGATCCTGAACGGTGTCGCTGAGGATTTCCTCCAGATCGCCAACAGTATCGTGAAAGATACCGATACGCTCAAAGCAGCGGAAGAAGATACGTTCCTCGACAGTGCCGGGCGTGATGAAGTTGTAGATCATGACCTTGTCACTTCGCTGTCCAAATCGATCGATCCGGCCAATCCGTTGTTCGATTCGCATTGGATTCCAAGGGATGTCGTAATTGACAAGCCGGTCACAGAACTCGTAGTCGAGTCCCTCACATCCGACCTCCGACGACAGCAGGATATCGATCGAGGCATGCTCCGATCGAGGCAGCCGGAAGCGATTGCGTAGCGACTCTCGATCTTCGTCCGGCACATTCCCGGAGATGATTGCGGTTCGATAGCCAGCGGCGCTGAGATGCTCGTTGAGGTAGCCAAGCGTATGCAGGAAGTAGGAGAACAGCAGTAGCTTGCCTGGCCCGGTGTCAGCCCGAGTGCTGGCAGCGATCTCCAGCAAGCGATTCAGCTTCGGATCGTCGGCAGGCAACGCATCCGCCAGATTCTGCAATTGCTGTGCGCGTTGGGAAAGCAAGGTCGGTAGCATGGCGCTCGTGTCCCCTTGCGACTCATCATCGTCAGTGACCTCTGCGGCCGAGAATCGTCCGGAGCGTAAGAACCGGCCAAGCATTGGGACAAGAGCTGGGAGACAACTCGACGCTTGCCGCTCAAGCGTGTCAATAATCAGGCGCACGACAAACGGATCATGTTCCAACAGAAGCATTTCACGTCGCATGTCGATCAACGCACGGTAGAACGCTTCCTGCTCAGGCGTGAACTCGACAGAAATCGTATGCGGCTCGCGAATCGTAAATCGCCCAATATCACGCCGCCGGGTGCGGTTCATTACATGGGACAAGGTATGGACATCTTCGAGATCCCGCAAACACCGCACCCGCTCGATGTCAGTCAAATCGTCGCCCGAGCGAAGCCGGTCCAGCCAGTGTGTAAGGCGCGGATCGCCTACTAGTGTCTGCGCACCCCATGACGTTGCGCTGGCTGATTCGAGGGCAATTGCCGCGTCTTCGCTCCAGTTACCGTTCGACGCAGACGATCGTTCAGGATTGCGGATACAGCGCATCGCAGCATTGATGTACTGGTTCGGCTCGACCATTGAAGCGAAAACAGTCTGGTCGATGAACAGGTCTGGTCGTAGCAGGTTTAGCAGAGTAAACAGGTTCTGTGAGCCTAGGTGGACTGGCGTTGCCGAGAGGAACAGGACTGCTTCTGAAGCATCGCACAGAAAGCGAGCGAGTTCATGTGATCGTGTATCTGGATTGCGCAAGTGGTGCGCCTCATCGACGATGGTGAGGCTGAAGGAAGGCGGTGGATCGAGTTCCAGGAGGCCAGGACGCTCGTTTGAACCAGCCGCGCCAACGAGGTGGTTCTCGCTGCGCAGCAATTCAAGGTGGACGATCGCGCGCGAAAATCGCTGCGGCCACGCGCCGTCGAGGTGCGCCTCGCGCAGGCAGTAACGCAAGGTTGGGCCGTCCAGGGGTTCGAACTGCTCATCGAATCGCAACATTTCGGCACGCCACTTGGTGACAAGTGCTTTCGGGCAGACGATCAGGACGTTGCCAACCTGTTGACGCGCTTGTAGTTCACGCAGGATCAGGCCAGCTTCAATTGTCTTCCCGACGCCTACCTCGTCGGCGATCAGCAACCGCGGTTGATCCGCATGCAGGAAGCGTAACAAGGGCTTCATCTGAAATGGCACGAAGCGAATACGAGCTGCGTGAAGGGCGTAGATGTGGTCAATTTGTGGATTGTTGAGCCGTGCGGCCGTCAGCCGAGCTCGAAACGTCGCGGCATCGAGCCGTTCGCTTGTGACACCCGCCAATGCGTCAGCGATTGACGATGACCGCTCGGGTTGATTGGCGACAACGATGAGTTGCGCCTCGTAATACTCACGTTGATCATTGACGGAGTGGAAGACGCGGTATCGCGATCGTCCGCCAACCGGTGGCAGGATGGCTGCAACCAGCCCTTGACGGGAGCGATCTACTCGCAGGCCGACCATATCACCGATGCTGAACTGCGGATCGCGCGGCCGCTCACTCATCCGGTCGGCTCCATCTCTTTTCGAGAGGTGTTTCCTATGCTTGTCAGGTCGTGGCTCAACTCCACGCCTCCTGAATCCGGCATATGAACGCGATACGCAATCCACGGTGCACGCATCGTGCACCGGACCGCTTGACTGGATTGCAACCGAGCGCCGCCTCCCAGGTGAATGTTGTGCAACACCGAATTGTAATCCACGGCCCACTTGATGACCGATTTCAGATACCGCATGAATCATACATTGTGTCGGCACTTACGCATGAGGGTCACATCAGTGGATGTATGAGCGCTAGCAACCACCTGCCATGCATGGCACTCGTGCACATTCGGCGAGGCTATATTGGTGTTGGCATGTGTCGTGCCTGCCGAGCGATTGAGGGCCATCCATCATCGGGGAAGGACAACTCGTTGAACGCTACCCTGCGCGTGAATGGCGCTGACCGGACGTTGGCGCTCGAACCTCGTCGGACGTTGCTTGACGCATTGCGACATGACCTGCAACTGACCGGCACGAAGAAGGTTTGTGACATGGGCGATTGCGGCGCGTGTACGGTGTTGGTCGATGGAATGGCGATGTACTCGTGCCTGCTGCTGGCGGTCGATTGTGGCGGACGCGCGATCACGACGATCGAAGGGCTGGCCAGTGACGGCACGCTCGATCCGGTCCAGCGCGCCTTCATCGAGGCTGACGCCTTCCAGTGCGGCTTCTGCACCTCTGGCCAGATCATGAGCCTGCGCGGTCTGCTGAACGAGAACCTGGACCCTGACGACGACGCGATCCAGAGGGCAGTCAGCGGCAATCTCTGTCGTTGCGGAGCCTACCAGCACATCATCCAGGCGGGCCGGCTGGCCGTTGAGTTGCAGTCCACGAGCGGAGCGTAGCCGATGCCAACCCTGCACATCGAGAAGCTGCCCGAGAAGGGCGAGGACGGCCAGCCGCAGTACGAGATCACCGAAGAGACGCGCCTGCCAGTGTGGGACGCGGACGCCAACCTGACGACGGTCGGCAGACCCCAACCACGCATCGAGGGCGAGGAGAAGGTCACCGGGCGCGCCATCTATACCTACGATGTCCGCCAGCCGGGGCAGCTCTACGCCCGCGTCCTGCGTTCCCCGCTTCCACACGCGCGCGTCAAGCGCGTCGATACATCGCAGGCCGAGGCGTTGCCGGGGGTCAGGGCCGTCCTGAGCGTCGAGAACGCGCCGGATATCGACTGGTATAAGGAAGGCAAACTCTTTGAGAGAACCGTCCGTCTGGTCGGCGATGAGGTGGCTGCAGTCGCTGCCGATTCCGAGGAGATCGCCGATGACGCGCTGCGGCTGATCGAGGTCGAGTACGAGCCACTGCCGTTCGTCGTCGATCTGGAGGCGGCTGGCAAGCCTGACGCGCCGCAACTCCACCCGAGCAAGGACAAGGACAAGGACAAGACCGGTAACGTCTCGGGCGAGAAGACCTACGAGCGCGGCGATCTCGACAGTGGTTTCGCTGAGGCTGATGTCGTCATTGAAGAAACCTATTCCACACAGACGAACCTGCACAATTGCCTCGAACCGCATGGGACGACCGCGACCTGGGACGGTGACAAGCTGACGCTCTGGTCGTCGACCCAGTCGATCTTCGAGGTGCGTTCGCAGGTCGCCCAGAAGCTTGGGCTACCCGAACATCATGTGCGCGTCATCAAGCAGCACATGGGGGGTGGATTCGGCAGCAAGCAGGTGCCGTGGAAGCAGGATGTCATCGCGGCGCTGCTCTCGAAGCAGTCGGGCCGGCCGGTCCAGCTCATGCTCGATCGCGAGTCGGAGAACCTTGTCGTCGGCAACCGCAACGCGACCGTCCAGCGCATCCGGATCGGCGCGAAGCGCGACGGCACGTTGACGGCTATCGAGGCCGACATCGAGCTGGAGACCGGCGCCTACCAGGTCGGCGGCGAGGCGAGCGATGTCAAGGGCATCTATGAAACGCTGTATCGCTGCCCGAATGTGAGGACGAAGCAGGTGGGCCGCTACACCAATGTTGGCCCGACCGTCGCCTTCCGCGCGCCCGGCTATGTCGAGGGCGCCTGGGGGCTGGAGCAGGCCATTGACGCGCTGGCCCGGCAGCTGGAAATGGACCCGATCGAGTTGCGGCTGCGCAACTACAGCGACAGCGAGCAGGTCAAGGAACAGCAGTACACGATCCCGGAGGCGCTGCGCCTCTGCTACGAGCGAGCCAGCGACGTGTTCGGCTGGCAGGGTTGGCAGCGCCCATCCGCGAATGGGACGAAGCTGCGCGGGATCGGAATCGCCGCCCACAACTGGCTGGGTGGCAGCGGTCACCCGCCCGGCTACGCCTGGGTTAAGCTCAACAGTGACGGAACCGCCGATGTCGTCACCGGCACCCAGGACATTGGCACCGGCACGCGGACGGGCCTGACTCAGGTTGCGGCTGAGGAACTCGGCTTGCCAGTTGAGGCGGTCAACCTGCTGCTTGGCGACACGGCCAACGGCCCGTACGCCCCGGTTTCCTCCGGCAGCGCCACCCAGGCGACGATCGGCCCAGCCATCCGGGCGGCGGCAGCGGCGGCGAAACGCGAGCTGCTTGACGCCGCCAGCCAACTCCTTGAGGAACCAGCCGCGCGGCTAAGCGTCCGCGCTGGACAGATCTTCGTCGAAGGCGAGGCCAACGCGGCCGCCTCGGTCGCGGAGATCACGGGCCAGATCGCGCCGCACATGATCTTCGGCCAGGGCGCACGCGGCCCGAACCCGTCCGAGAAGGCGGTGCGCACCTTCGGCGTTCAGTGCGCCGAGGTCGAGGTCGACACCGCGACCGGTGAGGTCACCGTCCTGCGGCTCGTCTCCGCCGATGACTGCGGGCGGGTCATCAACCCGACGATGGTCGAGAGTCAGGTGATCGGCGGCGTTACCCAGGGACTCGGTGTCGCGCTGACCGAGGAGCGCGTCATTGACCAGCAGCGCGGCATCGTCCTCAACGCCAACCTGGCGGAGTACAAACTGCCGACGGTTGCCGATATCCCGGACATCACGTCGGCCCCAATCGACCTGGCCGACCCGCAGGCCAACGACACCGGCGCAAAGGGCATTGGCGAATCGCCAATCGTTCCGACCGCGCCGGCCATCGCCAACGCTGTCTTCGACGCGGTCGGTGTCCGGATCACGCGGGCGCCGATCGTCCGCGAGCGGCTGCTCGGTGCGCACGCCAGTCAGGGCAGAGGAGATCGCTCATGAGACCGTTCGAGTACAGCAGCGCCGCGTCAGTCGATGCCGCGCTTGATATCCTGAGCCAGACGAACAACGGCGCGATCCGCCCGCTGGCTGGCGGCACCGACTTGCTGACGCTGATGAAGGCCGACATCGTCACCCCCGACCAGCTCGTCGATATCAAGCGCGCCACCGGCATGACAGATGGTATCGCGGAAACTGGCGACGGTCTGCGCATCGGCGCGCTGACGAGTCTCACCGAACTGGAAACCAACCCGCTGGTTCGCGAGCGTTACCCGGCGCTCGCCGAAGCAGCCGCGATCGCCGCCACGCCGCAACTGCGCAACATGGCGACAATTGGCGGCAACCTGCTACAACGCCCGCGCTGCTGGTACTATCGCAACCCGCTTTTTCACTGCTGGCTGAAGGGTGGCGACACCTGCCACGCCCGCGACGGCCAGAACCGCCTCCACGCGCTCTTCGGCGATTCCCCCTGCGTGGCAGCTCATCCGTCCGATCCGGCTATTGCCCTTCTGGCACTCGACGCCTCAGTCACGGTTCGTGGCGCTTCCGGCGAGCGGCAGGTTGCCCTCGCCGACTTCTTCGCCCTGCCAACCGACGATCGCCGCGTCGAGACGACGCTCCAGCCGGGCGAACTGATCATGGCGATCCGCCTGCCCGCCACTACGATGCGCAGCACCTATCTCAAGGCGATGGACCGCAAGGTCTGGGCATTCGCCCTCGTCAGCGTCGCAGCTGCTATCCAGGTTGAGGATGGGAAGATCAGCGCAGCCTGCATCGTCCTCGGTGGCGTTGCCCCGATCCCCTGGCGCATCCCAGCCGCCGAACAGGCACTCGTCGGCTCTGTTCCGGACGCCGCCACCTTCGATCGGGCAGCCGAAGCCGCTCTCACGGACGCGCAACCGCTGGAACACAACGGCTATAAGGTTCCGTTGGCGCAGTCGCTGATCCGGCAGGCGCTAACAGCGCTGGCCAGCGCTGCCAACGTCCGGTAGGGGCGATCATCGCAATGTCGCCCTTCTCCGTGTCGCCCGTGTGTCAGGAAGGGCGACATTGCGATGATCGCCCCTACCGGGGGATAGTGACCACGTACACGTAATACCGCGTCACTTGAAGAGGTCCGCGACCGCGACCGGGAACTCTGGCAATACATCGCCTCCGTCGAGTGTGTCTTCCTTGTAGAGGACGCGAGCAGTTCAGTCTGCGGTGTAGACCGTCACCGTGCGTTGGTGCGGGTGGACGATCCAGATGATCTGGACAGCAGCATCCTGATACTCGCAGATCTTCTGCTGCACGCCATCTGCACAGTACTGTTCTCGAAGCTCGATAGCGGTCGTGGCACGATCACACCGCATACGAGCTCATACATTTTGCCTTCCGGCATTGCCAGCAGGTCATCTGCCTTCTTGAGTGTCGTCATGGTTGGCGCCCATTCGCTGTCGCTATCGTTCCGGTCGCATCTCCCATGACGCGATCTTACGGCGTCGGCTCGATCGTGAGCCAGACGGCGTCGCCGCCAAGGGCGACGCCGTTCGGGATGGCGATGTCCAGCGTGCGGATTTCCAGCGTGAGCGGGTCGATCCTGACGAGGAGCGACGGTCGCGCGAAGCTGGTCAAAACGCTACTGGCGTCGACCGTCTTATTCGATTGTCGCGACGATGGAGGATCAGTGCTTGACGGAGCTTCATTGTAATGGGAGCATCGCCCCATTGATAGACGAGCGCAACACAGGCATTGGGAGGCACGATGACGATTACGGCACGCGGGGCGATTGCGCGGACGCCGGGGGCGCCGGTCGAGATCGAGGAGTTCACGATCGACGAGCCGGGGTCGAACGAGGTGTTGGTGAAGATCCAGGCATCTGGCGTCTGCCATACCGACCTGGGCGTCAAGAGTGGCACGTATGGCACGAGCGGCTTCCCGTTTTTGATGGGACACGAGGGCGCCGGAATCATCGAGGCGGTCGGGCCGGGCGTCGATGCGAGCCGGGTTGGTGAGTATGTCATCCTGGCCTGGCGGGCGCCCTGCGGAATCTGTCGCTTCTGCACGATCGGCCAGCCGCGCTACTGCGCCAATAGCCTGAATGCCGAGAAGCGCATGCGCTCGCTGAAGGGCGAGATCCTCTCGCCCGTCCTCGGGATCGGTACCTTCTGCACGCACACCCTTGTCCATGAGCGGCAGGCCATACCGGTCTCGCCGTCGCTACCACCGGCGCAGATGTCGTTGATCGGCTGCGGCGTCATGACCGGCGTCGGCGCGGCGCTCTACACAGCCGAGGTGCGACCCGGTTCGAGCGTGGCCGTCTTCGGCTGCGGCGGGGTCGGCGACAGCGTCATTCAGGGCGCACGGCTGGCTGGCGCGACGACGATCATCGCTGTCGACCTCGACGCTCAGAAGCTGGAGTGGGCCAAAGGCTTCGGCGCGACCCACACTGTCAACGCCAGCGAAGGCGACCCGGTCGAGGCGATCAAGGCGATCACTGGCGGCAACGGTGTGAACTACTCGTTCGAGGCAGTCGGCATCCCGCAGACGTTGGAGCAGGCGCTCTGGTGCCGTGACCTGGCTGGCACCTGCGTCCTTATCGGGGTCCCCGGCCCCGGCCCACGGCTCGACATCGACATGCAGCAACTGTTCGACTTCGGCGGCAGCCTGAAGCCCTGCTGGTACGGCGACTGCTTGCCAACCCGCGACTTCCCGCTGTTGGCAACCTGGTACGAGCAGGGCCAGCTCAAGCTCGACGAGCTCGTCACCCGCAAGATCACACTCGAAGAGACCGAAGAAGCCTTCGAGGCGATGAAGCGCGGCGAGACATTGCGGTCGGTGATTATGTTCACTTAGCCAGTCAGCTACATCCGCTCCACGCCCGCCCGCGCTCGCTCTGCCCACCAGGCGAGGTCGGCGCGGGCCTGCTCGCCGCCGCGTTGGATCTCGGAGGCGGTGTACCAGCCGAAGCGGATCAGGCCGCCGAGGATCGAGAGATCCAGCATCGGTTGCCACCAGGCGGGGTCGAAGCGATTGCCGAGCTGGCGCTGGAGAGCATCGCGATAGGTATCCATCGCCAGCTCGCGGTCGCCGGGGAGCCAGGGGGTGCGGGCGCCGAGGTACCAGACCAGGTCGAGCGGGGCGGCGTTTACACCAGCGATTGCCCAGTCGATCAGCGTTGCGCGTGGTTTGCCAGCGTGGTGCTCGATCGCGATATTGGCAATCCGCGCGTCGCCGTGGACGAGCGTCATCGGGTAGCGGGCGAGCGCGGCAACCAGCGGCCCCGGCTCGTTTGTCAGCGACAGGCAAATGTCGAATAGGTCTGCTGGCAGGAACGTCGCGAGGTTCTCCCAGCCCTGCCGGGCTGCCAGCGGCATCACTCCCGGCGCGTCGGCGTTGCGGCGAGCGGTGGCGGGCGAGATGATGCTGTAATGGATATCCGGTGGGCAAAGGCCGATCGATGCGTCAACCAGTTCCGGCGCATCCCAATATGCTGCATGCATCGACGCCAGCCCGTTCAGGATCGCCAGGTGCTCGTCCTGCGCGATCGCGCTACGGTTGAGGATCAGCTCCGGACCGATGTCACGCATCAGGATCGCCCAGCCGTCACCGCCACGCGCGCAGGCCAGGTAGGCATGCCCGAGTTCCGACGGTAGCCGGTCGAGCAGCCCAGCCTCCCAGATACTCGCCTCACGGCCGAGCCGGTCATTGGTCGCCCGCATGAAGTAGTCCCAGGCCGCCGACACGCGCTTGAGCACGTAGCGCCGCGACTCCCCACCCATCAGCGACACCTCAATGACCGTCAGCGCGCTACCCGACCACGCTCCCGACTGCTCCTCCAATGGTGCCTCGCGTATGGTCTCCACTGGCTGGCCTGCGATCCGCGTCAGCGTCTCTGGCGCAAGTAATTCCTCAACGCTGTGAAGCATCTTCCGACGAGTGACCTCGTCGTCCAGCATCATGCGTAGAGCAACCGCCCGCGCGGCTCGGGAACCGGCCGGCCAAGCTCGCGCGCCGTCTCAATCCACTCTGTCGCGATCACCTGAATGTTTGCGAGCGCCTCAGCCGATGTCGCGCCATCCGCAGCGCAGCCCGCGAGTTCCGGCATCTCCGCGATGAATGCCTGATCGTCCTCACTCCAAAAGATGATGACCTCATACTTCAACGCATCGATTATCATTGCTCAGACACCTCCAGTAAGAATCTATCTCAGATCGGCTAGTCGGTGGTATCGCCGGAACCAGAGCAGCCCACAGGCGAGTTTGAGCATGCCCAGATAGTTCTCGCTCTTCTTCTCCCAGCGAATCAGAATCCCTCGGCACATCGAGAGCCAGGCCAGCGTGCGTTCAACCACCCAGCGCCGTGCCGGGTGCTGCATGGTCCGTGGTGGCCGCTCGTCTCGTTTGAGCGCGATGTGCGGCACATACTCGTGATCCAGACAGACCCCATAGCCAGTGTCGTTGTCATAGCCCTTATCAAGCGCTATGTGCTGCTCATTGTCCTCGTCAACCGGAGGGCGCGCCAGCACGATGGCCGCGATCGTCGCGTCGAGCAACTGCGCGTCCGGCACGTTGGCACCAGCGATCGTGATCCCGAGTGGTCCGCCACCGGCTTCAACGATCAACGACTTCTTCACGCCGCTTGAGGTGCTGCCGCACTTGGCGCGGTCAGTGGGATTCGGACCAATCTGGTCCCCCCTTTTCGGGCCTTCCCCAAAGCAGCGTCAGCGGCTTGCCACTCCCAATCGCACCCGTCCAGATCCTCACACGCTTCCTGGACGACCGCCCAGATGCGGTCGAAGATGCCGCGTTCGACCCAGCGCTGGAAGGTGCGATGGACCGAGGAGTCATCCGGGTACTCGCTCGGCAGGTGGTTCCATTGACAGCCCGTGCGCAAGCGGAAGATGATGGCGTCGAAGGCGGCGCGCTGATCAATCCGCTTGCGGCCACGCGGCTTGGGTGGATCGTGTTCGGCCAGGATCGGCTCGACGATGGCCCACAGGTCATCCGACGCTTCCCAGATCGTCGGCAATGGTGGTCGAATCTTCTTCGGTCGTCCCATGTCGGCCTCCTCTCAGTCAGGAGGTCGCACGTCTCGTGCCGTTGTGAGATAGATTCTA
>Ga0136611_10001860_pt1 | contig 14657 bp, 11 predicted proteins | sample AntDrymUQ2232306_2_FD_106645 | JGI IMG/M metagenome (GOLD analysis project Ga0136611, IMG submission 106645) | Polar desert sand microbial communities from Dry Valleys, Antarctica - metaG UQ223 (23.06) | ecosystem: Environmental > Terrestrial > Soil > Desert | place: Antarctica: Dry Valley...
CTCCCGCTTCGCCGGCGCCGCGCTGCAAATGAAGGACGCGATTCTGATCAACCCCTACAGCAAGGACGAGATCAGCGACGCCATCTACACCGCGCTCACCATGCCCAAGGAGGAGCGCATCCGTCGCTGGCAGGCGATGAACGAGAGCGTCAAGAACGATGACGTCGTCGCCTGGCGCCGCGCGTTCGTGACCGCACTGGAGGGACCTGAGAAGGGGTAGCCACAGCGGCAGGCTAGCGTCTGCGCCGCCGCTCCCTTTCCGCTGCCGATCCTTGTCGCGTGCCAGACGTGCGGGAGTTCGAAAGATCGTTCCTGCCGAACCGCTCGGACGGTCCCGGGCGAGCTGCTGCTTGTGCTGGCCGATCGAGCCGAAGCGTCTTGCATGTCTCGTTGACACCGGTTACCTAATTGTCGAAAGGTGGCGACGATCACCGGCGATATGCGTTAGGACGAAGATGCCAAGGCCTCTCCAGCTCCACCCGGACCGCTTGCTCCCGGCGGACCCAGCCACCCGCGCCATCGCCCGCGCGCTCTATGAAGAGGTGAGGGGGCTGCCGATCATAAGCCCGCACGGCCATACCGATCCGGTATGGTTCGCCAGGGACGCGGCCTGGACCAACCCCACCGAGCTTCTGCTCGCGCCGGACCATTATCTGTACCGGATGCTTTACAGCCAAGGCGTGCCGCTCGACGCTCTGGGCGTTGCGAGCAAAGCCGGGCCATCCTCGGCCGATCCGCTGCAGGCCTGGCGGCTTTTTGCCAGCCATTATCATCTCTTCCGCGGCACGCCCTCCCGCGTCTGGCTCGATCATGTGTTCGCCGAGCTGTTCGGCATCGATGTTGCGCTCGAGCCCGCAACTGCAGAGCTTTATTATGAGCATATGGCGGCGGCGCTGGCCACGCCGGTCTTTCGTCCTCGCGCTCTGTTCGAGCGGTTCGGGATCGAGCTCCTCGCCACCACCGAGGGCCCGCACGAGGACCTCGTCCACCATGCTGCGATCCGCGCGTCCGGCTGGGGCGGACGAGTAGTCACGACCTACCGGCCGGACGCGGTCGTTGATCCCGAGCATGAAGATTTCGAGCGGGCGCTCTCCCGATTTGGCGAACTGACGGGCGAGGATGTTTTCAATTGGTCCGGCTACCTGGCCGCGCACCGCAAACGCCGCGCCGACTTCCGTGCGGCGGGCGCCACGGCCACCGATCACGGACATCCGACCGCCCGCACCGCCAATCTTACTGTCGGCGAGGCGGAAGCTTTGTTCGGCCGGATTGTGGAGGGCTCTTGGACTGCCGAAGATGCCGAGCTGTTCCGGGCCCAGATGTTGACCGAAATGGCAGCGATGAGCCTCGAGGACGGGATGGTGATGCAGATCCACCCAGGCTCGCTGCGCAATCACAACCGTATGCTCCATCAGAATTACGGCCGCGACAAGGGCGCCGACATCCCGACACGAACCGACTATGTCCATGCCTTGAAGCCGCTGCTCGACCGGTTTGGCAACGAGGCCGGCCTTTCGATCATCCTCTTCACGCTGGACGAAAGCGCCTATGCGCGCGAGCTCGCGCCGCTCGCCGGCCATTATCCGTGCCTGAAGCTGGGCCCCGCCTGGTGGTTCCACGACAGCCCGGAAGGGATGCGCCGCTTCCGCGAGATGACGACCGAGACCGCCGGCTTTTACAACAGTGTCGGCTTCAACGACGATACCCGCGCCTTTCTTTCGATACCGGCCAGGCACGATGTCGCGCGCCGCGTCGACTGCTCGTTCCTCGCCCGGCTGGTGGCCGAGCACCGGATCGCGGATTGGGAAGCCGCCGAGCTGGCTCACGAACTTACCTACGGCCTCGTCAAGCGCGCCTACCGCCTCGACGAACCGCGCGCCCAAGCTGCCTGATCAACGGAGACTTCGATGTTTGAACGGACCTATTACGCCACCCATCCGGATATGATGGAGTGTGTCTCGAATGAGGAGTTGCGCGACCGCTACCTCATCCAGAATCTGTTTCGCGCGGGCGAGGTCGTCCTCAATTACACGCATGCCGATCGCTTCGTGATCGGCGGCGTCCTCGTCGGCGCCAGCGACGTGCGGCTGCCAGACCAGACCGAGCCGGCCTCGGCGGCGGGGCACCCCTTCCTGGAGCGGCGCGAGCTTGCCATCGTGAATGTCGGCCGCTCGGCCGGCACGGTCACCGTCGATGGCGAAGCGTTCGAGCTTGGCAACAAGGATTGCCTGTACGTGACGATGGGCGCCAGGGACGTGCTGTTTGCCGGTGAGGGCGCGCGCTTCTATCTTGCTTCCTGTCCCGCGCATACGAGCTTCCAGACGCGCAAGCTCTCGATCACGGAGGCGAACGCACTGGAGCGCGGCAGTCTCGAGGAATCGAACGAGCGCACCATTTTCCAGCTTGTCATTCCCGGCATTTGCGAGAGCGCGCAGCTCGTCATGGGTCTCACCGTTCTGCGGCCCGGGAGCGTGTGGAACACGATGCCGCCGCACATCCATGAGCGCCGTTCGGAAATCTATTTCTACTTCGAGCTCGACGGGGAGAACGACCGCGTCTTCCATTACATGGGGGAGGGCGAGGCGATGCGGCATATCGTCATCGCCAACGAGGAAGCGGTGATCTCCCCGCCCTGGTCGATCCACATGGGATCCGGCACCAAGGCCTACGCCTTCATCTGGGCCATGGCCGGCGAGAACCAGGATTATACCGACATGAACGTCCTCGATATCTGCCAGCTGCAATGATGCCGATGTTCGATCTTGGCGGCAACGTCGCTGTGGTCACCGGCGCCAACACCGGCATCGGCCAAGGCATTGCCGTCGCCTTGGCTGAGGCCGGCGCCGACGTGGCCCTGGTCGGCCGTTCGAGTGCCGACCAAACCGCGGAGCTGGTTCGCGGCACCGGCCGCCGCGCCATTCTGGTCCAGGCGGATCTCTCCTCGATCGCTCCCGTGCCGGGCATCGTCGATCAGACGATCGCGGAGCTTGGCGGGCTCGACATTCTCGTCAACAATGCCGGCATCATTCGCCGGGCCGACGCCGTCGATTTCAGCGAGGACGATTGGGACGCGGTGATCGACACCAACTTGAAGTCGGTCTTCTTCCTCTGCCAGGCCGCCGGGCGGCACATGATCGCGCAGGGGAGGGGAAAGATCATCAACATTGCCTCGATGCTGAGCTTCCAGGGCGGCATCCGTGTGCCGAGCTACACTGCCTCCAAATCCGGCGTGGCGGGGCTCACCAAGCTGCTCGCAAACGAATGGACGGCAAAGGGTGTCAACGTCAACGCGATCGCGCCCGGCTACATCGCCACCAACAACACGGCCGCCTTGCAGGCGGACGAAAGCCGCAATCGGCAGATCATGGAGCGCATCCCGGCCGGGCGCTGGGGCGAAGCTTCGGATCTCGGCGGCGCCGCGGTGTTCCTTGCATCGGCGGCCTCGGACTATGTCAGCGGCCATATTCTGGCTGTGGACGGGGGCTGGCTGGCGCGGTGACGGGCCGGGTTGCCTGCTTTGGCGAATTGCTGCTCCGGCTGACGGCGCCCGGCCGCGAATTGCTGCTCCAGCGGCCGCACCTCGATGTCCATATCGGCGGCGCTGAAGCCAATGTCGCCGTCGGCCTCGCCTCACTCGGCCACCCCGCGACGATGATCAGCGTCCTGCCCGACAACGCGCTCGGGCAAGCTGCGATCGGCTACCTGCGGCGCCACGGCGTCGATGCTTCGGAGGTCGCGACGGCGCCCGGGCGCATGGGTCTCTATTTTCTCGCTCAGGGCGCGGGGCTGCGCGCTTCGGAGATCGTCTATGACCGCGAGGAGAGCAGTTTCGCCCGGTCGAGGAGCGGCGATTTCGATTGGGACCGCATGCTCGGGGGGGTCGACCTCCTCCATATGTCGGGCATCACGCCGGCGCTGGGGCCGCAGTCCGCCGAAGCCGCGGTGGCCGCCGCCGAGGCCGCCACGCGGCTGGGGGTGCCAATTTCTTTGGACGGCAATTACCGTGCGCAGCTTTGGGAGCGGTGGGACAGCAACCCACGCGAGATCCTGACGCGGCTCGTCGAAAAGGCCGAGATCATGTTCGGCAACCATCGCGACATCTCGCTCCTTCTCGGCAGGAACTTCAGCGGGGAGGGGGAGGACCGGCGCCGCGAAGCCTCCGAGGCGGCCTTCGGAGCCTTTCCCAAGCTGAAGCTGATCGCCTCGACTGCCCGCCGCATCGACGATGCCGACCGGCACCGCATATCGGCGCGTATCGACGCGCGGGACGCCGCCGTGCAGGCCGACGAAGTAGTCGTGGCCGGCATCATCGATCGCATCGGGGCAGGGGATGCGTTCGCGGCTGGCATTCTCCACGGTCTTCGAACGGGGAGGGACCTCGACTGGACGGTCCGTTCGGGCTTGGCGGTGAGTGCGCTCAAGCACAGCCTGCCCGGCGATGCGAGCCTGTTCGGCCCCCGCGATATCGATGCTTTCATGTCGGGCGAGCTCGACGTCAGGAGATAGGATGGAGCGCCGCACCTTTCTTGCAGCCGCAGCTTCGTTCGGCGCGTCCGCCGCGGCTCCTGCCATGGCCGCGCCGAAGCGTCCGGTCGTCCGGACCGCCCTCGGCCCGGTCCGAGGGACGAGCGAGGCCGGGCTGCACGTCTTCCGCGGCTTGCGCTACGGGGTTGCCGAACGCTTCCGCGCGCCGCGCCCGCCGCGTCCCAGCCGGGAAACCATCGAAGCCGATCGCTTCGGTGCTTCGTCGCCGCAACAGCGAGGACTGCCTCTACCTCAACATTTGGTCTCCCGAAGCCTCGCAAGCGCGCAAGCGGCCGGTGATGGTCTATGTTCATGGCGGCGCTTATTCGTCGGGAAGCGTCGCCGATCCGCTCAACGACGGCCGCAATCTCGCGGCGGGCGGCGACGTAGTCGTGGTGACCGTCAACCATCGCCTCAACGCCTTCGGCTATCTCTACCTCACCCGGCTCGACCCGCGCTTTGCGGACAGCGGCAATGCCGGCCAGGCCGATCTCATTCTCGCGCTTTCCTGGATCCGGGCGAACATTGCCCGGTTCGGCGGAGATCCTGATCGGGTGATGGTGTTCGGACAGTCGGGCGGCGGCGCCAAGATCGCGACCATGATGGCCATGCCGGGTGCCGCCGGCCTGTTCCAGCGCGCCGCGACAATGAGCGGACAGCAGGTCACCGCTTCGGGCCCGCTCAACGCCACCGCCCGCGCCCGGGCCTATATGGATGCGCTGAAGGTGCGATCGGTGGATGCGCTGCTCGCGCTTTCCACGGAGGCGCTGGTCGATGGCCTCGCTGCGACCGATCCGATCCTCGGCGGCGGTGTCTATTTCGGGCCTGTCCTCGACATGAAATGGCTCCAGCGCCACCCCTTCTGGCCGGATGCACCTGGCCAGTCGAACGCGATCCCGATGATCCTCGGCAACACGCGCGACGAAACGCGGGGTTTCTTCGCGCCCGATCACCCGAAGGTGGCCGGGATTGATTGGAGCAACATCGCGGAACGGATGGCGCCGGAGCTGCGCATCGACATCCATCCCGAATGGGTTGTTCAGGAATATCGCCGCATGTTCCCAGAGCTGACGCCGGAGCAGCTCTTCTTTCGCGCAACGACCGCCGGGCGAAGCGGGCGCGGGCAGGTGGAAGAGGCGGATGCGCGAGCGCGGGCAGGCACGCGAACTTGGGTCTATCAGCTCGATTTCCAATCGCCGGTCGAGCCGTGGCGCGGCGCGCCGCATACGCTCGACATCCCGCTGGTGTTCGGCACGATCGATGCGGAGGGTTCGATCACCGGCACGGGCGCGGCCTCGCGCAAGCTGTCGCGGGAGATGATGGCGGCGTTCAGCGCGTTTGCGAGAGGCGGGAATCCCAATGTCCCGGGCCAGCCCGCCTGGCTGGTGCACAGCCTGCCGAACCGCGAGACGATGGTCTTCGACACCGCTCCGCACGTCGTGAACGACCCGCGCAAATGGGAGCGCGAACTTTTCGCCCGCATACCCTACGTCCAGCCAGGAACTTAGACTCGTTCCCGGTCAAGCTGAGCGCTTGTGACTGAATGCACTTTAACGCGCCTGCTGCCGCATCTCGCGGTCGCGGGCGGTGCCTGGCTGCTGGACGAAATCGTCCGTCTGCCCCGGATAGCGACCGGATTTGGGCTCCATCGTTGCAAGCTCCCACTCAGCCTCGCGGAACGGCGCGCGGGTCGGCGTCCCCGTCCGGAAGCCGCCGACCTGTTTCTCGTCGTCGATGATATCGCCCCGGCCTTCAGCCACGTCAAAAGTGATGCGGATGTCGTCACCGTCTCGGTCCCAGGGCCGGGCCCCCGCCCAGGCAAGAACATGCTTCTCCACCTGATTGGCGGGCAGCACGTGCAACCCACGCGGCCAGACCTGCGGCCGGTCCGTTTCGATGATCCGCGCCGGGCCCGTCGTGTAGCGGCCAAGCATCGGCAGCGGCTTGCCATCCTGATCGGTCGCGACGTTGTCGCGGCCGTGATAGCGCAGGTCGCCGGCGCCGCCGATCGCGAGGAAGCTGATCTCAGGCCGCGTCGAAGGGCCGGTGCGCAGCACGTTGCCGACCGCGCTTAATTCGCCCAACTGGTAAGGCTGCTCGCCCCATTCGAGCGCCATCAAATTGTAGTGAATGGCGCGAAGCCCGGGATTGTAGATGAAGTTATTGACGACCGCCGCGTGGACGCCGCCCTTCAGGAGAGGATTGCGCTCCTGATTGTGAGCGTAGAGGTTCCGATAGATCAGGATCCCGGTGGCGTTGTCGTGGATCAGCGAGCCCTTGCTGTGCTCGCCCTTGGGGTGGCTCGCATAACGCAGTCCCTCCGCCAGAAGATTATAGGAAAAGGTGATGTTGTGGCTGGTCCCGCGCCGCCATTCCTCGACGGTCCTGCCGGTGAAGCGCGGGCCCGAGGCGGAGAGATTCTCGTCGATCGCCCAGATCAGCGAGCAGTGGTCGACGATCACGTTGCGGGCGCCGACGGTGGAGACCGCGTCCGCCTCCCAGCCGCTGCGCTGCGCCTGGCCGTCGACGCCGGTGTGGACGCGAATGTGACGCATGATTACGTCATGCGTCTTGATGTCGATGCCGCCGCGGATGATCGTAATGCCGGGCGAAGGAGCGGTCTGGCCGGCGATGGTAAGGAACGGCTGGTCGATCGTCAGCGTCGTTCGCTTGAGATCGATCACACCGCCGACTTCGAAAACGATGATGCGGGGGCCCTTGCGGTCGAGAGCGGCCTTCAAAGAGCCGGGCCCATCTGCATCGAGGCTCGTCACGCGCACAATGGCTCCGCCTTGCCCGCCGCGAGTGGCAGCTGCCCATCCGACCGCCCCTGGAAAGGACTGAGCGCCCAGTGGGACTGAAAGGAAAGCCGAGAGCGCGGCCAGAAAGAAGGCGTAGCGACGCATATTGTCCTCATCCGTGCCGGGCTTGACATTGGGGTGCGCCCGAGTCAGTTTAACTATGACACCGGTTACTTCGATGTTTCAACCGGAAAGGCGACCGAAGCATAAGTCGGCGCAGCGCGGGAGAGTGATAAGGGGCTTCCAGCCCGGATCGGCCTGCGCTGAGCTGCCTGATGTTCGACCGCCTTCTTTTTTGACCGGATAGACACCGGTGTCATAAATCCACGCGCAGCGATGCGCGGCAACTGAAGAGGATGTTCGATGGGTCCGACTCTCGCTCGCCGGCAGCGCGGCATTACGCTGGAGCGCCTGCTCGGCGCGGTCTCGGTGGCCGTTCTAGCAACCGCTTGCCTCACCTCCCCCGTGCAGGCGCAAGTGGCAGGCGCCCAAACCGGCGGCGAGCAGCCCAACGATGCCGCTCCGGACATAAGCCAGAGCGGCAGCACCACGCAGGAGAGGGCAGAAACCGTTGCGAACGGCGACTCGACCGGCGCGGCAGAGCAGACTGAAATCACCGATGCAGCTCAAATCGAGACCGGCGAGATCGTTGTTACAGGCTTCCGGAGCTCCCTGGGTGCAGCGCTGAACGTCAAGCGAAACACGGTTGGCTCGGTGGATGTCATCGTTGCCGAGGACATCGCAAAATTCCCGGACCAGAACCTTGCAGAGTCGCTGCAGCGCATTCCCGGTATCTCAATCCAGCGTGAGGGCGGTGAGGGGCGCACCATCACGGTACGCGGCCTCGGTCCGCAATTCACGCGTGTCCGCGTCAATGGCCTGGAGACCGTCGCCACGTCCACTGAAGGTGCCAGCGCCAACCGCGACCGCGCTTTTGATTTCAACGTTTTCGCATCCGAGCTGTTCAATTCGATCGTCGTCCACAAGACCGCTGAAGCCTCTCTCGACGAGGGGTCGCTTGGTGCCGTCGTCGACCTCAACACCGGAAATCCTCTGGGCGGCAAGTCTGGCCTCACACTCGTCGGGTCCGCTCAGGCCTCCTACAACGACCTCAGTGACGATGTCGGGCCACGCCTTGCCGGCTTGCTTTCCTGGAAGAACGAGGGGGGCACGCTCGGGTTTGCCGTCTCCGCCGCTTACCAGGAAAACAAGACGCTCGAGCTCGGCAACAACACCGTTCGCTGGCAGCAGGCCCGGTTCGATTCGGTCGCCGGTGTGCCTTGCTTCGGCGTCACCAACCCTGTGACGGGTGCGTTCTCACCGCGGCCCAATAGCGGCGGCCTTTACCGTTCAAGCCCCCAGTGCGATCAAGTCGCGCTCGCATTCCATCCGCGCATTCCGCGCTACAGCGAGGTCGGCCACGATCGGGAGCGGCTCGGCGTGACCGGTAGCGTGCAATGGGCGCCGTCCGATCGGACCTCCATCTCGGTGGACGGGCTGTTCTCGCGCTTCGACGAGGTTCGTACGGAAAAACACGGTGAGGTGCTGTTCCGCAGTAACGAGCGCGCGATCGACGTTGTCGACTTCACGATCAACCCTGCGACCAATGACCTCGTCACGGGCACCTTCAACGATGCCTTTGTCAGAACCGAGAATTACCTGCGTGAGTCGCGGACTGATTTCTACCAGCTCGGCGCAAGCTGGGATCAGGACCTTTCAGACGCGTTTCGCTTCACGCTGCTCGGCGGTTTCTCGAAGTCGGACGCAGATATTCCTGTCGAGACCACCTTCATTTACGACGATCGCGACGCGGCCAATTACAGTTACGATTATACCGACATGCGGCGGCCGCGCCTTACGTTCGGCACCAGCACGACGGAACCGTCGAACTTCCAGCTTGCCGAGATCCGCGACCGGCCGTCCAAGGTGACGAACAAGTTCCGCACCCTCTCGTTCAAGACCGAGTGGGATGTCTTAGAAAACTTCAAAATCGCCGGCGGCCTTGTTTACCGCCGTTTCTCGTTCGACACCTCGGGCTCGATCCGCGACACCAGCGTCTGCCCGGCGGCCGGCCGGGACGTGGTGCTCGGCACCATTACCTGCACCGGCACCTCGATTGGACAGAGCGCAGTCTACGGGTTCCCGGTGACAAGCGCGCTGTCGGAGATCTACCGAGTCCGCAATGCGGGCCAACCGAAAGGAACGACGACCGAATTCCTGATCCCCAACATCGCGGCGGCGGCCGACTTCACCGGCCTCTACAGTCGGACTGCCAGGCCCGACACCGGCAACATCCGCGGCGTGGTGGAGGAAGTGATGGCGGCTATGGCGAGGTCAGAGCCAAGGCCGACCTGTTCGGCCTCGAATTCGCGGCCGACGCGGGCGTGCGTTACGTCAAGACCAATCAGAGCTCACGCGGCATCCTCAGCGGCAACGAGGTTACGGTCGAACGCAGCTACGATGACTTCCTGCCCGCGGTGAACCTGGCCTTCTATCCCACCCGCGACATCATCATCCGCGCTGCGGCTGCCGACGTGATCACCCGGCCGACGCTTGGCAGCCTGACTCCGGGTGGCTCAGTGGACCAGTTCAACTTCGGCGTGAATTTCGGCAACCCGTTCCTCGAACCGTTCCGCGCGACCACCTACGACGTCGCCTTCGAATGGTATTTCGCTCCCCAGTCGATCTTCTCGGTCGCCTTGTTTCGAAAGGACGTTGAGAGCTTCCCGATCTCTACGACGCGGACCGGAACCTTTGCATCGACCGGCCTGCCGAGATCGGTGCTGACGCCGGGCACGCCTGCCTTCAACAATCCCGACGCGCCGTTCACGATCCGCACGATCGGCAACGGCGCCGGTGCGAACTTGAAGGGAGCGGAGGTCTCGCTGCAGATGCCATTCCGCTTCCTGCCGGGCTTCCTCAGGAATTTCGGCATGCTCGCCAATGCAACCTTTGTGGATTCGGATGCTACCTACACGGTCGGTGGCCCGGCCACGAACGCGGCCCAGCCGCCGCTCGGCACCGCGACTTTGGCGCCGGTCAATATCACTCGCGAAGCAACCTTGTTCGGCCTCTCAAAGCGCGCCTTCAATGGCACGCTTTACTATGAGGATGACCGGTTCAGCGCCCGCACGTCGGTGAGCTACCGCTCACCGTTCCTGGAAGGTACAAGCGCCACGGGCAACATCTTCGAGGGCTTCCGCTCGACGATCAACGTCGATGCCTCGATGCGGTACGAGATCACGGAGCAGATCGAGGTTTCACTGGAAGGCATCAACCTCACCGACGAATATCGCGATCGCTTCGTGGATATCGATGCCAACCGCAATTACGAGTATAACCATTTCGGCCGCACGTTCCTGGTTGGCGCGCGCTTCAAACTGTAAGGCCGCTTTGTCGAAGCAGCCCTTTCGCCGGCCGCTTTTGGCAGAACGGCCGGCGCCTTTTGGATAAGAAGTTCTCCGATGATCATCGACCGCCGTACCGCTCTTTTCGGCACTCTTGCTTTCAGTTTGGCCGCACGGGGAGCGGCGCAGACTGCCGCGCCGGCCACTCCGGAATCGAAGCATCTCACCTTTGCCGATCCCACCGAAACGATCGAACTCTGGCCGTCGGGCGCGCCAGGACGGCCGGCCAAGCTGCCCGTTGAGACGGTCAGGGAGCGCAGCACCGACCTCGCTTACAACGACCGCTATGTTTTCGGGATCAGTCGACCGCGCATAGCCGTGTTCAGGCCGGAGCGGCCCAATGGCGCCGCCGTGCTTATCACGCCCGGCGGGGGCTATAATTGGGTCGTGATCGACAAGGAGGGTTACGAAATGGCGCGCTGGCTCGCCGCCCGCGGCGTCACCGCCTTTGTGCTCTTCTACCGGCTGCCGCACGAGGGATGGGCGGCCGGCCCAGATACGCCACTGTCGGACGCGCAGCGGGCGATGCGGCTGATCCGGCATCGGGCGCCGTCGTTTAAGGTCGATCCCCGGCGAGTCTGCGCGATGGGCTTTTCGGCTGGCGGGCATCTTTGTGCGGACCTGCTCACCCGGTTCGACGCCCGCGTCTACTCGCCGCTGGACGGCGCGGATCGCCTCTCGGCCCGGCCTGATGCGGCCGCGCCGATTTACCCCGTCGTATCGATGACGCTCCCCACCGCCCATGCCGGCTCACGCAAGAATCTGGTCGGGGAAACCGCGTCGGCGGAACGGGAACGTGCTCATTCCCCGCATCGCAACGTCCCCTCCAATGCGCCGCCGACGTTTCTTCTGCATGCTGAGGACGATAAGTCGGTGGTAGTCGAGAACAGCCTGGTGCTCCGTTCCGCGCTGGTGGCGGCAAAGGTGTCTGTGGAGACGCATCTTTTTCCCGACGGCGGCCACGGCTTCGGCCTCAGGCTCGCCCGTGGCAAGAGCGTCGAGGGCTGGCAGGAGCTGTTCTTCTCCTGGGGCCGGAAAAATGGCCTTTTCACCTGAAAGTTCGACGATGCTGAAACGCCTGCTGATCCTGATCGTCGCCACGTTGGGGCTTCATTCCCCCGCGCTTTCCCAGAGCCGGGCCGAGATCGAGCGGACGACGAAGCGTGCGACCATCTTCATGGTCGAGAAGGTCGCCACCAATGGCGGTTATGTGTGGTCCTACTTGCCCGATTTTTCGCGCCGCTGGGGCGAGATCGAGGCAAAGCCGTCGATGATCTGGGTGCAGCCGCCCGGCACTGCGACGATGGGGCACCTGTTCCTCGATGCCTACCACGCGACCGGCGACGAATATTATTACGGGGCCGCGGAGAAGGTGGCCGGTGCCCTCATTTGGGGTCAGCACCGCAGCGGCGGATGGAATTATTTCATCGATTTTGCCGGCCCGTCCTCGACGAAGCACTGGTACGGCACGGTCGGCAGGAACGCCTGGCGCATGGAGGAATTCCAGCATGAAGCCGACAATGGGACGTTCGACGATATGGGAACGTCGGAAGCGGCCCAGTTCCTGCTCCGGCTCTATCTCGAAAAACGGGACCCTAGATACCGTCCGGCGTTGGAGCGCGCGGTCGAATTCGTGCTGGACAGCCAATATCCGATCGGTGGCTGGCCGCAGCGTTGGCCCTATGATCCGAGCTACCCCGAATATCAGAAGTACATCACGTTCAACGACGACGTCGCCGCCGAGAATGTGAAATTCCTAATCATGGTCTACCAGTCGCTCGGGGAGACGCGCGCGCTCGACGCCATTCATCGGGGCATGAACATCTATCTGCTAACGCAGCAGGGCGCGCCCCAGCCCGGATGGGCGCTTCAATATACGCTGGATTTAAAGCCCGCGGCCGCGCGCAGCTACGAGCCCAACGCGCTTCATACCGCGACCACCGCCGCCAATGTCGAGCAGCTGATGAATTTCTACCGCATGACGGGAGACAGCCGCTTCCTCGCTCGAATTCCCGAGGCGCTCGCCTGGCTGGAGAGCGTCCGCTTGCCGGAGCCGCGGGGCGGCCGCGGCTTTCCCACGTTCGTAGAGATCGGCACAAACCGGCCGATTTACGTCCACCGGCGCGGGTCGAACGTGGTGAACGGCGAATATTATTGGGATTACAGCCCCGAAGCGACCCTGGGCCATTATTCGGCCTTCAGGAATATCGACGTGGCGAAGCTTCGGCACAATTACGAGGAGCTTCTGAAGATCCCGGTTGCGGACCTGGCGAAGGCGTCGCCCTTGCAAGCACACGACCCCACGCCACTGCCGCGCTATTTCGTCAGCGGTGGCATGACAGGATCCGACCTCAACGCCGGCTCTCCTGCTGCAAGCGTGCGGGACCTCATTCGCTCACTGAACGCGCAGGGCTGGTGGCCGACTGCTCTCAATGCAACGAGCAATCCTTATCGCGGCGATGGACCGGCGCAGCCCGCTCCGGGCGACTTCCGCACGACCCATGTCGGCGATGCGAGCGATACCTCTCCCTACACAACCGACGCTCCGGCGACGGGCATTTCTACCTCCGCTTACATCGCCAACATGGCACGGCTTATCCGTCAGACGACCGGCGGGCGCTGACGGAAGGCCCAGGCATGGGGCGGAGAGACCAGCAACCGGGGTCGCGCGGCTCGCTCACTGCACCCGCTTTGCCCTGAGACCGCGCGCTTGGAGCAGCCGTTGCACCGAATCCTTGCCCGCGAGATGGCCGGCGCCGACTGCCACCATGACCGTGCCCGGCCGGTCGAGCCGCTTCGTCACCCACTCCGCCCAGGCTGCGTTCCGCTTTTTCATCAGGACGTCGCGAAGCTCCGGCGAGAGTGTCGTCTCGCTGTCGAAGGTGCGGGCGATCGCATCGGTATCGCCGCTCTTCCAGGCGTTCAACATCGCCTGAAATTCGGTGCGCGCCTGCGCTGGATCGTCGATCATGCTGACGAGCAGCGCCCGCTGCGCGGGCTCCGAAAGGCCGTCGAAATAGCCGAATTGCTGCTCGACCGTCTCGAGCCCGCGAACCGGCTTACTGGTGCCGTTGTAGCTCGAGGCGAGCCCGCGCTCCACGCCCGCTTCTGGATCGAGGCCCATTTTGCGAAAGTTCAGTGCGAGCAGGGTTAGCGCCGCCGCCCACGTCTCCATGCGGTCGAGCGCCTTCTCGGGCACTCCGGCCTCCGCCACCGCCTTCTGGAACGCCGCGCGCTTTTCGGCTGGAACGCGCTCCGCGATCGGCGGCAGGCCAGGCGAGACGCCAAGCTTCATCATGGTCTGGGCCGACGCCATGACGTCGCCGCCGAGATCGGTTTCGAGATAAAGCGTGTCCGAAGCCGCGATCGCCGCATCGAGCGCCGGCGTCCGCCACTGAAGCCCTTTGGGCAGCAGGTGGATGGTGCCGAACAGGTAGATAGTCGTGTCCTTGTCGGCGACTTTCCAGAGCGCCGGCTTCGTCCCTGCTACGCGGGTCTGTGCCGGCTGCGCCGTGGTGCAGGCGGCGACGGAGACCAGCCCAAATCCCGCCAGCGCTCTTGCAGCGCCCTTCTTCAGGCTCGTCCAAATTCCGCCCATCTTCACCCTTTCCCGCTTGGTTGACCCTTCGGCGCCTATCCGCCAAAGCGACCGAAATTCTTATTGCACTTGCGAAGGCCAAAGGTGGGCAGCCAGCCGCTCAGTTTCCAGAAGCTCATCCTGACACTCCACGATTATTGGAGCGCACAAGGCTGCGTTATCCTCCAGCCTTACGATATGGAGATGGGGGCGGGGACCTTCCACCCGGCCACCACGCTCCGCGCGCTCGGACCCCAGCCGTGGAAGGCTGCCTATGTTCAGCCGAGCCGCCGCCCGACCGATGGCCGCTACGGTGACAATCCAAACCGCCTCGGCCATTATTATCAA
>Ga0136611_10001861_pt1 | contig 14656 bp, 12 predicted proteins | sample AntDrymUQ2232306_2_FD_106645 | JGI IMG/M metagenome (GOLD analysis project Ga0136611, IMG submission 106645) | Polar desert sand microbial communities from Dry Valleys, Antarctica - metaG UQ223 (23.06) | ecosystem: Environmental > Terrestrial > Soil > Desert | place: Antarctica: Dry Valley...
CGGAAGCACGCGCTCCAGAATCTCCAGGGTCGCATCAAGTGCTTCGCGCTGCACGTCGAGATGTGGCCGCACGCGGACGGAGCGAACTCCGCAGCCGATCAGCAACAAACCCGCATCGTAGGCGTCCATCAGCAGGCCGTCACGCGCCGCAACGTCCTGCATATCGAACGCGATCAACAGGCCACGACCACGCACGTTGTTGAGCGCGCCGCCGCGGTCCATCAGGCCGCGCAGCTGGGATAGCAGGTACTTGCCCTGAATCTCGCTGTTCTGCAACAGGGTATCTTCGTGCATGATCTCGACATACCGCTGACCGCGCACCATGTCGACGAGGCTGCCGCCCCACGTAGAGTTGATGCGGCTCGCCTCGACAAAGACGTTGCGCTCGATTTCATCTACCCTGCGCCCAACCGCTACCCCACAGATCTGTGCTTTCTTGCCGAACGCGAGAATGTCGGGCACGACGCCGAGCTGCTCATGGAGCCACATCGTCCCTGTAACTCCCATACCAGTTTGTACCTCGTCGAACATGAGCATCGCCTCGCGCTCATCCGCAATGCGGCGTAACGCTTGCAAAAACTCCGGACGGAAGTGGTTGTCGCCACCCTCGCACTGTACTGGCTCAATCAGTATCACCGCGATCTCGTCCGGATAGCACTCGAACGCCGCGTCTATCTGGCGCAGGCTTGCCGCTTCGGCGGCGAGCACCTCCTCCTGAGCACGCTCATCCTGCGGAAACGTCATTTTTGGGTTGTCGACGCGCGGCCAATCGAACTTCGGGAAGTACATGTGCTTACGCGGATCCGCGGTGTTCGTGAGCGTGATGGTATACCCCAGTCGTCCATGAAACGCCTCGCGGAAGTGCAATACCCGGCATTCCTCCGCGGCAGTTATCCCACGCTCCAGGTTCTTACGCACCTTCCAGTCAAATGCCACCTTCAGCCCGTTCTCAACCGCCGGGGCGCCGCCCGAGATGAAGAACAGGTGTGGCAATCCCTCTGGCAGTGCGTGATGGGCGAACGTCTCCACTGCTTCGGCCATCTCCACGGTGTACACATCGGAGTTCGAGGGGTTGATGATCGCCACATCGGCGATCCTCTCGCGAAACTCCGGCGTCTTCATCTTCGGATGATTATGGCCCAGCGGCGAGGAGGAGAAGAAGCTGAACATGTCCAGGTAGCGCCTGCCGGTGATCTGATCGACCAGGTATGACCCCTCGCTCGATCGATGGTCGTACACAAACGGGTACCCGTCTGCGAGGAGGTGCCGCGCCAGATTTGCATGGACCTTGTCGGGATCGATCCTGGTGGGTTGAAACCTGGTCTTCGGCGTTGTCACGATCGCCATCAGCGTGGCGCCTCCTTGAACTGTTGACGACAATTCATTGTACCGCACACCCTGCCCCTGATAGACACCAGGTGCGTTTGCGTATTGACACTCCGGCCACGGGCTGCATACAATCCGGGACGGCGACATCGTCCGAAGCACCCCAGCCCGCAGGAGGCCCTGAATGATCGCGCCCTTCGCCCACGCAGCGCCCGCCGCCGAAGATCGCTCGACGGATGGGCTACGCCGTCTCGGCATCGCGGGAAGCGGACCGCGCAAGTGAGACCGCTGCAACGCACCACGCTGCTCGCGGGGCTCGTCTTCGGTCTGGTCATCGTCGTGGTGGATACCGCAATGCTCACGGCGACCAGGGATGCCACACCGGAAAGCCCGGAAGCGGGTCTCACGTTCTGTTTTAACCTGCTCCTCAGCAATATTTTCTACTCGCTGAGCGGCTACATCGCCGGTGCGAGCGCGCTCAACCGAAAGCAGGGTCTGGCTGCGGGCCTTCTCGCCGCGATCATCGTGGGTCTACTCGGAGGAGTCGCCTTGATCTTCACTACCCGCGAGACGGAGACCACTGGGAAGATCATCGCAGCTATCTTGTATCACCTGCTCGGAAATGTCCCGATGGGCGCCGCGTTCGGCTTTCTCGGCGGCAACATCGGGACCCGGCAACCGAAATAGCGCGCCTGGTACCACGACCTGAATGAGTACGCGCGATGCTCATTTCGGGTATGATGCGGCGTAGAAGAGATGAGGAGGTTTCAATGGCAATCGCGCCGTGGACCGACCAGGTCGACACGATGGCACCAGAACTCATCGCCACCCGGCGCGAGTTCCATCGTATCCCGGAGATCGGCTTCGAGGAAGAAAAGACGAGCGCCCTCGTCGCCGAGAAGTTGCGCGCGCTCGGCCTTGATCCCCGTGTGGGGATCGGCAAGACGGGTGTCGTCGCTATGATTGAGGGTGCTCATCCCGGCAGGACGCTCCTGATGCGTGCCGACATTGACGGACTACCCATCGACGAGCGCACGGGCCTGGAGTACCGCAGCACGCATCCCGACCGAATGCACGCCTGTGGACACGACACGCATATCACGATGATGCTGGCCACCGCGCGCATCCTCCTGGAGCATCGCGAGCATCTCCATGGCCGCGTCAAGCTCGTTTTCCAGCCGGCGGAGGAGGGACTTGGCGGAGCGCAGGCGATGATTGACGACGGCGTCCTGGAGGATCCGCAGGTCAATGCCGCGATCGGATGCCATATCTGGAACGACATGCCCGTCGGCCAGGTAGGCGTGCGAGAGGGACCGATCATGGCCGCGAGCGACCGGATACGCATCACAGTCGAGGGCCAGGGCGGCCACGGCGCGATGCCGCATCTCGCCACCGATGCCATCGTCGCCGCCGCGCAGGTCATCAACACGCTGCAGACCATTGTCAGCAGGCGTGTCTCCCCGTTGTCGGCAGGCGTCGTCACCATCGGCACCATCCACGGCGGGTACGCGAGCAACATCATCGCCGACCGAGTAGAGATGGAGGGGACCGTCCGCAGTTTCGACGATGAGGTGTGGCGGCAGATGCCATACTATATCGAGCAAGTGGTTGGCGGCGCGTGCAGTGCGCTGGGTTGCAACGGGAACGTCGAGTATACTCGGGGCGTACCGACAACCGATAACGATGCGGAGATGACCGAGTTGGTGCGCGAGGCGGCGAACGAGGTGCTAGGCGCGGACCACGTTTTGTACCCGCAGCAGAGTACCGGCGGCGAGGACATGAGTGTGTTCCTCCGGGCCGTACCCGGATGCTTCTTTTGGGTTGGCTCCCAGAACTCGGAGAAGGGCGCGGACAAGCCGCACCATCACCCGGAGTTCGACGTGGACGAGGACGCGATGCCCTTGGGGGTCAAGGTGCTTGTAGCGAGCGCTCTTCGGTATCTCGGTACACAGCCATAGTGCACGACTTGGGCATCGTCGAGGGATGGCACGGCCATAACGGTGTCATCGATAAAATCGCACGGGGATGCAATGAGATCGAGGGCTATACCACCCGGGCTGTACTCCAATACGATCACCGTCGTGACTGTGGGCCAAAGTGCAGTGGGACGGGCAAACGGAGGTAACGTTGTTTGATAGCGTCGAGGTAGAACCGCGGCAGCTAGAAGCGTATCGCGAGATCGCGCCCGACGAGCAGATAGAAGAGATCCGAGCGCTCGCCGCGCGGTTCCAGGGTGCTCGCGTCCTCCACGTGAACGCCACCGCGTTCGGCGGCGGCGTCGCCGAGATGCTCACGACCATCGTGCCGCTGATGCAGGACATCGGGCTCGCGGCAGAGTGGCGGGTCATAAAAGGGGCGACGGAGTTCTATGAGGTCACCAAGAAGTTTCACAACGCGCTCCAGGGTATGGACGTGCCCATGTCGCAACAGGAACTCGACACCTACCTGCGGTACAGTAAGCTGAACGCGGACCTGTTCGATGAGGAATATGACTTCGTCATCATGCACGATCCGCAGCCCGCAGCGGTGCGCGGCCTCATGCTGGAAGCAGGCCGTGGCCAGCCAGGACGCTGGATATGGCGCTGTCATATAGACATCACGGATGCCCAGCTCGGCGCCTGGGACTTCCTCCGACCATACCTGGAAGTGCACGACGCCGCAGTCTTCACAATGCAAGAGTACGTGAAGCCCGATCTCAACGTGGGCGAAGTGGCCCTCATCGCGCCGGCCATAGATCCACTGAGCCCGAAGAACGCCGAACTGAACGCCGAAGGCGTCGCCACGGTACTTCGCGAGAACGGCGTCGACCCCAACCGGCCCATAATCGCGCAGGTGTCGCGCTTCGATCCCTGGAAGGACCCACTCGGCGTCGTGGACGTTTACCGCTTTGTGCGAGACCGGGTGCCGGGCCTGCAGCTTGTGATGGTCGCGACGATGGCGAGCGACGATCCCGAGGGCCACCTGTGGTACGACCGGACACGCGAGCACGCTGAGGGCGATCCAAACGTGTTCCTCCTCACGAGCGAACAGGACAACAGCCGGCAGGTCAATGCCTTCCAGCGGGCCGCAGGTGTTGTGCTGCAAAAGAGCAAGCGTGAGGGGTTCGGTCTCGTCGTCGCTGAGGCGCTCTGGAAGCGTACCCCGGTTGTCGCCGGAAACGTTGGCGGCATACCTGTTCAACTCCGCAATGGACTGGACGGATACCTGGTGTCGACCACCGAGGAAGCTGCCGAGAAAGTGGCGCGACTCTTACTGGACCCGAATGAACGGACGAAGATGGGAGAGAGCGCCCACCAGCATATCCGCTCTGACTTCCTCATCACGCGCAAGGTTCTCGACTATTTGCGCCTCTTTCAGCGGCTGAGCGGCTGATCCCGCTTGCGGGCGAGCCATGGGCCACACAGTTCCAAGCGCGACACCGCATCAGCCCGTTGCTGGCAGCATCTACCTCGACGGGCACACGGCCGTAGAGGGCGTGTGGATCTCACCGGCCCTTGCCGCCGACGATCTCTCCATCCGGGCCGGAGATGACAGCGCCTCGTTTCCCGAGCGGCCGACCGCCCGTAGGCATCTCCGAAGGGGTCGGCCTCGCGTCGTCACATCCCGGCACGGTGGAGGGTAAAAACTGTGGACTAGGCTGGGAGGACGCCGCTTCTTTGAGGGGTGGGGTCGAGCGCTCCGGTGGAGGTGAGGAGATGCGGCGATCAGTGCGATACATCGGCGAGCTGCTGTGATCGGGCTCGGGGTGCTCCATATCGCGGTGGGGCTTACGCCAGGCCGGCGTCAGTTCGGAGCGATGGTGCGCGAGGGCGTCGTCGACACGATCGACGGACACCCCGACCGGGAGCGGGCGTTCTGGTTCACGATGTTCGGTCCCGGACTGATCGCCCAGGGCCAGCTCGCGCGGTGGTCGCTCCGGCGGACCGGCACGCTGCCCGACTTCTGGGAATGGAGCCTGCTGGCCACGTGCACCACGGGCGCCCTTCTCATTCCCCGGTCTGGTTTCTGGTTCGGCATACCTCAGGTTCTGCTGTCGAGAGCCGCCACACACGCGCGGCAGGTGCGCTGCATACGAACTGCGCGTCATACGAACTCCGGCTGAATAGTAGCGTATCTGTCATGCCGAGCTTGCGAGGAATCCGTGGTCGGGTTTACGGATCCCTCACGGAGTTCGGGATGACATGCAATAGTGTTCAAGCGGATTGCGTATCAGAGGTGACGCATTCCTCGTCTCGGGCGGTGAAGCATCGGTGTCTACCCGGATTCTACGTCACGCTTCAAGTCAGCGATGACGGTATCGTGCAGGCCCATCGCTTGGTGGGCCAGCGTGGGCGACGCTGGCAGCGTGCTGTAGCGTGCTTGCGCATATACAGCCGCAAGTTCGCGATACGCAGTCGAGCCCTGAACCTGCGCGTGCTCCTGCGCCGTTTGCGCCGCCTCCCTGCCTTGTCCCCGCTGCTCCATGTGCGCCGCCGCATCACGATACGCCCGGCGCACCTGCGCTGTGTGCTGCCAGGTGGGATCCCGCAGCAGGTCGTCCAGAGGGTCGTGTTCTCGTGTGGGCAGTCGCTGGAGCAGATCGCGCAGGCCGCGCCGCAGGTCGGGTCTTTCCCACACCGACTCACGCGCGACGGGCATTCCGGCGAGGTTCTCACGCCGCGGCCGGTAGCGAGTCAGGACGTACAGCACGAAGAGCAGCGCACCGAACACGACCGACCATACGATCCAGTCCGGCATTTCCAAGACGCGCTGGCGTAGCGCGTCGCGCCATGCGTTCGCATTCTGCTCGGGGTTCGGCGGTTGCGGCCGCCGGAAGGGAATATCGGGCAGGAAGCTCAATATGGCCGCGATGAGCCACGCGAGCGGCCAGGCAAGCGCAGTCAGCAGGGTGCCAATGGCGACGAGCCCCAAAAACACAATGGTAGCCACCAACTCGGCGAGGAAGCGTGCCACGGGCGCGATCGTACCGAACAGGAGCGCGGAGAGCGCCACCGCGACTACCGCCGCGACCAGAAGCGGCAGCGCCGAGGTCGCAAGCCAGCCGGCCAGCAAGCCCAGCCTGCCACTTCCAGCACGCAATGGCGTCTCGATCCACTGCGTATACCCGAGCGCGAGCAGGGTCAATACGAAGTAGGTCGCGATCCTCGCAGTGAGTAATGACACGCCGGTTCCCGGGATGTGTCCTTGGGTGACTTCCCCGACGGTCAGCATGGCAACCATCAGTGGACCCCAGCGAAACAGCGCACTCGCCGCGTCTGTCCCGGGCGTCTCTCGTGCGAGCTGCCGCCACCAAAGCCCGAGCACGACCACAATCGCGAGCGGAAAACTGCGCAACGGGGTATTCCGGTCGTACACCAGTGCGCGCCACGCGTCACGCATCCATGAGGTATCGGAGAAGGGCACATGGGAATACGCGGATGCGTGCGTCGCGAGGACGCAGGTGACCAGCACCGCAAGCCCGACACCGGAGACATATACGGGCGGAGAAGCGCCGCTGATCGCCCGAGGCAGAAAGAACGCGAGCAGACCCAGCGTCCAGAGCCAGAGCCAACCCAGTGGGGCTGTCTCTGGTGAGCCCGCGAGTAGCGCCGTGAGCAGATGCAGGAGACTTGTCTCCGCGCCGGTGAGCAATAGGACGACGACGGCGGTGTGGCCGACCCCACGCCAATAGCGCGACATCACGCCGGGACCTCGTGGCGCCGGGCGCGAGCATCCACCAGCAGAATGCGGTGGCCGTTCCTGCGATAGATCGCAATCTGCTCCCGGACCGCCTCGGTTGGAGCGGCGCTCACCGCGACGATGGTCGTCCCGCGGGATACCTTCCGTCGCTCCGCGCGCAGCATGTCTGCGAACGGGAGCATTGGGAAGGGTGGCGCCTTCGCGAGCGCCTCCATCATCGTCGCGAACGGCCCGTCGCCACGGGCGAGACCGAGCCTGATACGGTGGCGGGTACCGGACTGCACACCGTTTACGAGCAGGCCGAGCGCCCATCGAGCGGCGTGGCCGCGATGGGCGAGCGTCGCTGCGGTGCTGATTGCCCGCTCAAGGCTCTCGGTGTCGATCACCTGCCACGGGCGCTCCGAGCTTGCAACATCGAGCAAAATCAGCAGGCCCGGCTCCGTCGTCGGGCGCAACACCTTCGACCAGAGCTCAGGGCTGCGCGCGCTCGCCCGCCAGTGCACCTGTCGTAGGGTGTCCCCTTCAGCGTACGGGCGCGCGCCAACGATGTTCAGCGGATCATCAAGGGTGCCGATCCGCGGCCTGCTACCTTCGAACGGAAAAAGGCGCCCGAGGTCAAGATCCTGGAGGGGCAGGAGCCTAGGGTACACCAGGACGGCGACTGTCTCGTGGTCCTCCCGCTCCCGCTCATACAAGCCGAACGGATCACCGGAGCGCAGGCGGACCGGCCCGATACGGAAATACCCACGGCGAGCACACTCGACATCGTACGTGTAGCACAGCCGCTCGTACCACCCGATGGACACCTGCTGGCGAATGCCCCCCTGACTGACGGGTCGATCTTCGCCGCCGAACCCTCGGACGTGCAGGTGTGGATCGAGCTGGTCCTCCAGGTGCAGCCACGGCACGGCGAGGGGTTTGCGGTTGGTGATCCGCACCTCCAGGCTGACGCTCTCACCGGCGTACACGCGCTCCGTGGAGAGGCTGCGATCGTACCGCACAGCGCTCAGGGCGTAGCGCGCCCAGACCCGGGCCGTGAGCAGGGCGGCGAGCAGCAGCAGTCCCAGCGTGGCAATGGCGTAGCTGCCCGCCAGAGTGCCGACGAGGAGCAGTATCCCGCCCGCGAGCAGCCACAGGTCTGCGAAGCCTTCCTCGCGCACGACGCCTCTACCTCTCGACTGGGACGCGCAGGCGACTGAGGAGGTCGTCTATCACACCCGTGGGCGTGCGCCCCCGCAGGCTCGCCTCCTGGTCGAGCACGAGCCGGTGACCAAGCACCGAAGCCGCGAGTTCCTTCACATCATCCGGCAGGACAAACGACCGGCCCCGCAGCGCCGCGAGGCTCTGAGCGCCGCGATACAGAGAGATCCCCGCGCGCGGACTCGCACCGAGCTCGATTGCGGGGTGGGACCGGGTAGCGCGGACGAGCGTGGTGATATATGCCGTTACCTCCGCCTCCATCGCAACCTCCCTTGCCTCCTGAATCGCGCCCTCGATATCGGCGACTCCCGCGACCGGTTCCGCGGGCTGAGGGAGCCTCGCCGCGTACTCGCGGAGGATCTCCTGCTCCTGTTCCTCATCCGGATAGCCGAGCGTCAGCCGCAGTGTGAAGCGATCGAGCTGCGCCTCGGGCAGCGGGAAGGTGCCTTCCAGCTCGACGGGGTTCTGGGTGGCGAGCACGAGAAACGGCCGAGGAAGTGCGCGCGTTTCTCCCTCGATCGTCACCTGCCGCTCTTGCATCGCTTCCAGGAGCGCGGACTGCGTGCGGGGTGCGGCGCGGTTGATTTCATCGGCGAGCACCACGCCCGCGAAGACCGGCCCCTCACGGAAAAGCCATTCCGACGTACGCTGCCGGAAATAATACGAGCCGGTGACATCGGACGGCAGCAGATCGGGCGTGAACTGGATGCGCCGGAAAGAGACGCTGAGGGACGCGGCGAGAACTCGGGCAAGACTCGTTTTGCCTACACCGGGCACGTCTTCGATCAGCACGTGCCCCTCCGCGAGAAGCGCGACGAGCACCATCTCGGTGGCCGCGTTCATGCCCACGAGCGAGCCCGCAACGCTCCGCTGTACGCGCTGCAACAGTTCCGACGCGGTCACGCTTTAAGTCCCCCCTCAAATACGGATGCGATACGGAAATAACGCACGTTTTGGAGAGCGCAGATCTCCGTGCCTGCCCTCGTTTTCCGAATGCTCTCCGAAGACGGCCAGTTGCGTTCGCAGTGCAGCGCGTCCCGCATGGTACCAGAACCCGCCCCGGGGCAGTGACGCACACCCTTTTTGCTATCATGGCGTCATACGTACCCAGCGTTCAAGCAGGGAAGAGAACGGCGGCGTTATATGCACAAACACAGGAGATACGATGCAAAGATACGGTAGCTCTGGCGGCTATCGAGGGCCCCGGCGGTCCCATCCAGTGCGGAATACCCTGATTGGCGTGCTGACGCTGTTAATCGTCGGCGCACTGCTGGCGAGTACGGACGCGGGGGCTCATATCCTCGACCGCATCGGCCTCCCCAGCCTGCGCGGCGAGAACGCACTTGTTATTGATGGTACATCAACCGCAGGACGCCCGGTGGTCGCGGGAGACTCCGGCGATCCAACACAGTCGCCAACGGAATCGTCCACACTCGAGCCAACGGCGCTGAGTACCGACGATAAGGGAAAGGAACGATCCACTGCGGTCGTCACGCCGGAGCCCGGCAAGACAACGAAGGTGCCGACCAGGTCTCGCCCTGCGCCGACCCCTGCCCCGACAGCACCGCCGCTGGAAGTCGCCCGCGCGTACCTCCAGAACTGGCAGGCTGGTCGGTATGACCTAATGTACAGGCTTATTGCGGAATCCTCGGAGCCACGCTACACGCGCAAGCAGTTCCAAGAGCGCTACGAAGCCATCTACGCGATGGCAACGATCAAGAGCGTAGCGCCAAAGCTCGCACCTGAGGCGATACAGGAGGCGAAGCGGGACGAACTGCTGCTTCGGTTCCCATATACCGTGAAGATGACCACGAGCGTGGTGGGTGACATCACTGAGACGAACCTGCTCAGCCTCGTCAAGGAGCAGAACACCTGGCGCGTGCAGTGGAGCCCAAGCATGATCTTCAAAGACCTGTCCGGCGACAACCTGATACGCCGGGCGGACTACCCCGCGACGCGCGGTGGAATCTTCGACCGCAACGGCAAACCCCTCGCGATCGAAGGGCCGATACCACAGATCGGCGTCGTACCGGGCGAGATAGCGAATGAACGCGAGATGCTCGACAAGCTCAGCGAGGGGCTGGGTTTGGACCGGAAGTACATTCAGCAGCAATACAAACGGCGGGAACCGACGTACTTCTGGCCGATTCGTGACCTGTTGCCGGAACGGGCAAAGCAGTTGCAGTCCCAGCTCGGGAAGCTCGCGGGCGTCCGGTTCAGCGAGCGGCTCGGACGCGTGTATCCGCAGGGTCCGGTCATGGCCCAAGTACTCGGCTACGTGACCGGTGTTTTTGCGGAGGATCTCGAGAAGCCAGCGTACGCGAACTACACCGCCTCCGACGTTATTGGCCGAGCGGGGCTGGAGGCTTGGGGCGAGCCGCACCTGCGCGGCGAACCAGGTGGCAAGGTCTTCATTGTGGATCCGGACGGGGTTGAGATCAAGACTATCAAGGAAAAGCCGTACCGGCCAGGCAACAATATCTATCTGACTATCGACCTGGAACTGCAGCGCAAGGCGGAGCAGGACCTCGCAAGCGTCAAGCTTCGCAAAGGTCCCGTCGCGGGGAGTGTCGTCGCGCTCGACCCTGCAAACGGGAAGATCCTGACCCTTGCCAGCCTACCGACGTTCGACCCCAATAAGTTCGTTGTCGGGTTCCCGGCGGATGAGTACGCGCGGCTGACCAGCAAGGCGGGCAAGAACCCGTTCCAGAACCGCGCCACCGGTTCCTCCTTCCCACCAGCATCCACGTTCAAGCCGATCACCGTGGCGGCTGCGCTCACTGCGAAGTTGCCAAAACTGAACCGGACCTGGTACAGCACCGGCACTTGGGATCGCCTCGGCGACCCGGTTCGAAGGGACTGGAAAGAAGGGGGCCATGGGTACGTGAAGCTCATCGACGGTATCACGGAAAGCATCGACACGATCTTCTATGACCTCGGATTTGAGTTGTACCTGCGCGACCAGGACTACCTGACGGAGCACGCCAAAAAGTGGCACCTGGGCAAGTCTTTCAACGTGGAAGGGCTGGTGGACGAAGCGTCAGGACAGGTGCCCGGACCCGGCGTGCCCTATCCGTACTGGGCGCACGGCGACAACGTCAACCTCGCAATCGGACAGGGTAGCATGCGCGCCTCCCCGCTACAAATGGCGACGGTCTATGCGACGATTGGTAACGGCGGGACGCTTTACCAGCCCCTGCTCATCGACCGCATTGTATCGGCAGAGAACAGCAACCAGATCATTAAGCAGTACAAGCCTGCAGCGATCGGCAAGGCGCCGGTAGATAAGCGGACACTGGAGTTCCTGCAACAGGGGCTGCGCACCGTCACCAACGCGGAGAAGGGCACAGCCACGTATGTGTTCAGGGACTCCGCGATCTCCGTCGCAGGAAAGACGGGCACGGGTCAACAGGACCGGAAGGATCCGTTCGCGTGGTTCATCGGTTATGCACCTGCGACAAGCCCGAGGATCGTGGTTGCGGTCGAGGCGGAAGACGCAGGCGAGGGATCCGAGATTGCCGCGCCGGTTGCGCGCAAGGTGCTGGAAAGCTACCTGAAGCCCCCAGCGGCACGGCCATAGACCCGCGCGATATCGAACAGAACAAGTCGGGTTGGCCCGTGGAGGAGCAAGCATCGGTAAGTAAGTCGGAGCAGAACGCTGGTTCACTCACCGAAAGCTCAGAACGCAAGAAGCGCGGTAAGGCCGGCGGCTGGGTACGCGAGGTGATCGAGACAGTGGTCCTGACCGCAGTGATCTTTCTCGCCGTACGCGCGGTCGTGCAGTCGTACCTGGTGGATGGCCGCAGCATGCAGCCCAGCCTCCAGGCGAACGAGCGTCTGTTCGTCAACAAGGCGGCCTACTGGCGCACCGAAAACGACAGCCTGTTCGCATCCGTGGCTTTCGGTCCCGATGCTGGCACCGGGGAGCGATACCTCTTCACCGCACCAGAGCGTGGCGATGTGATCGTGTTCCACCACCCTGATGACACGGGAGACGACCTGATCAAGCGCATCATCGGCCTCCCCGGCGATGAGATCCACATCACCGGCGGGAAGGTCATGCTGAACGGCAAAGTGTTGAACGAGCCGTACACGGGCAGCGCCCGCACCGAAGCGTACGGCGGAGGCAGACAGACACGCTGGACCGTGCCCCCGGGCGAACTGTTCGTGCTCGGCGACAACCGTACGCGCAGCAGCGATTCCAGGGACTGGGGCATGGTACCCATTGACAAGGTCGTCGGGGGCGCCATGTTTCTGTACTGGCCACTCAGCGAGGCTGGCGGTATTCCCGGCTCAATGGTGCTCCCGTGGTTGCGCTGATACGCCCTTAAGTTGAGTGCTCAATCACTGCGGCACCTAAAATACAATTTATGCCGTGCCCCGAGGCACAGCGTTGGTGTCTGCAAGGATTCGATTTGAGGCCGCGTCTATATGGCGCGCATCTTGCGCCGGATGGACCGGAATCGCCGACGTGCCCACGCACCGCACGAACTCACAATGCCAGGTGATCCAAGTTTGAGGAAGCACCAGGGCCTGACAATAGACGGAGGCACCATTGAGTCTGATCGACCGGAACGCGCGCGCATTCCTCAAGAGCTGGATTGCGGAGATCATCGGGACGTTCTTTCTTCTGACCGCTATTTTGGCTGCGCCGCGCGGGATAACATTCGCCGCTGCAGGCGCCACGGTCCTGGTAATGGTTGTGGCGCTGGGCAAGACATCGGGCGCGCACTTAAACCCCGCTGTTACGGCAGGCCTTGTCGCCGCGCGGCAGTTCCCATTCAAGGACGGCGTTCTGTACGTCGCGGCACAGTTCATCGGTGCGGTACTTGCCATCGGAGCGGCGAACGTTCTAGATCGCCCGCTGACTGATGTTGTACGGCGCAACGACGCGTTCGTCGGTGAGATGCTGGGTACGTTTTTGCTCGTGTTCGTCGTGTCCCAGGTGACATTCAACGAGGTGCCGGAAATCGGCAGCGCGCTGGGTATTGGCCTCGCGCTCGCTGTCGGCGTGCTCATCGCCGGACCGAACAGCGGCGGCGTGATCAACCCCGCGATCGGCTTGGCGCTCCTGCTCACCGGAAACGTCGCCAGTGCCCTTGGTGCGTTGCTGCCATATCTCGTCGCCCCGCTCATCAGCGGCATACTCGCGGGCAGGCTGGCCGAGTACTTATCCCCGGTGCGCGTGCCCCGTAACGACGCACGCCGCGGTGCTCAGTCACTTTAGCTGTCGCGCGGACAGAGGACAGTAGGCAGACACGGAGACGGGCCCAACCGCATCATCTCAAGGCATCCGCCGGCCAACCATTGACTGGCCGGTCTCACGGCACGATCGAGGGTTGATTATCGGGCGCTTGAGCGGATCGAGCGCCGGTTCTGGGTTGGAACGAGGCGGTGGGCGTAAGCATTGATCCCGAAGGTACATGGTGGCGGCGAGCTTGCGTGGACGTTCAGTTGAACGCCCCTACAGCGCCCATCACAAGTCTTGTCCGGTGTGGCAGGCTTTTGGGTATGAAAGCATATTCGTCGGACCTACGGGAGCGGGTGGTCGCCGCGGTGGACAGGGGGATGCCGAAGGCTGAGGTGGCCGAGGCGTTCGGGGTGTCGGCGCGGAGCGTCGATCGGTATCTAGAGCTGCGGCGAGAGACGGGCTCGCTTGCCCCCCGGCGGATACCGGGGCGCCCCTCGGTGAAGGGGGCGGCGCTCGCGGGGGGCTTGCTGGGGCACGTGCGGGTGCGCGCGGACGCGACGATCCCCGAGCTGTGCAAGCTGTGGGCGTCCACAGGGGAGCTAGCCGTGGGCGAGGCGACGATGTCGCGGGCGCTCAAGAAGCTAGGATGGACGCGAAAAAAAAGACGCTAGCGGCCACCGAACGCGACGAAGAGGCGCGGGCGAAGTGACGGAAGCGGGTGGCTGGGGTGGACCCGAGCCGGTTGCGGTTCGTGGACGAGGGGGGAGCAACCTCGGAATGGGGCGGCGGACGGCCCGAGCGCCGCGGGGAGTGCGGGCGCACGCGTCGGCGCCCCGCAACCGGGGGCCGAATACGACGATCATTACGAGCATCGCGGTCACCGGCGGGCTCGACGCGGCGGCGATGGCGATAGGGCGGGCGACCGACTCGGCGGTGTTCGAGGCGTACACCGAGTGCGTCCTGTGCCCGACGCTCCGGTGCGGGGAGATCGTCGTGCTGGATAACCTCGGGGCGCACAAGCGGCCGAGGATACACGAGCTGATCGAGGCGAGGGGGTGCGAGGTGTGGTACCTACCCGCGTACAGCCCAGACATGAGTCCTATAGAAGAAGCGTTCTCGAAGCTCAAGGCCCACCTGCGCAAGGCCGCAGCGCGCACCAGGGGGGCGCTGCTCGCGGCCATAGCCGATGGCTTGGCTTCGATTACACCGGGGGATGCGGCGGGGTACTTCGCCCACTGCGGCTACTAATCGCCCGGACAA
>Ga0136611_10001862_pt1 | contig 14656 bp, 10 predicted proteins | sample AntDrymUQ2232306_2_FD_106645 | JGI IMG/M metagenome (GOLD analysis project Ga0136611, IMG submission 106645) | Polar desert sand microbial communities from Dry Valleys, Antarctica - metaG UQ223 (23.06) | ecosystem: Environmental > Terrestrial > Soil > Desert | place: Antarctica: Dry Valley...
ATGCCAATGTAGCCGCAACCTTTCAGGTGAGTGAACCCACGATCCGCCGCTGGCGACGCCGCCAACGCCTGCGTGGCACGCTCACTCCCGATGTCTCCCCCGGACGACCACCAACGATCGGTCCGCACCAGGACGGTGCATTGCGGGCACAACTGGCGGCCAATCCGGACGCCACCATCGTTTGGCATACGGACGAGTGGAACCGCCAGCACGGCACGACCCTCAGCCAGTGGGCGGTGGGACGCGTCATTCGTCGCTTGGACTGGACACGAAAAAAAAGACCCTGAGCGCGGCCGAGCAGGATCCGGCGGCACGGGCCGCCTATCAGGAGCAGGTTAGACCCGTGCTCCGCGAACGCTTCGTCATCCTCGATGAGTGTGGCAGCAACCTGGATCTGACGCCACGCTATGCGCGCGCACCGCGTGGAGAGCGGGCACGCGACACCGTCCCGCGCAATACCCCGCTCAACCCGACCGTGATCGCGACGTTGACGACAGCGGGGATGGGACCGGCCATGCTGCTGGATGGAGCGACCGACACGGCGGCCTTCCTGGCCTACTGTGAGCAGGTGCTGGTTCCCAGCCTCGTCCCCGGTCAGATCGTCGTGATGGACAACCTCTCAGCCCACAAGAACCTGCGGGTACGCGACCTGATCGAGACGGCTGGCTGCGAGCGGTGGTATCTGCCGACCTACTCGCCCGATCTGTCCCCGATCGAGTTGGCGTTCAGCACGCTCAAGGCGCATATCCGGCGAGCCAAGGCACGCACCCAGGCGGCGTTGGACGCCGCCATTGCCAGCGCGCTGCGCCAGATTACGGCGCACGATGCGCGCGGTTACTTCATCCACTGCGGCTACGGAGTCACCGCTCAATGATTCAGCCCACCGCTCTAGGCCGGACGACACCGGCAGTTCGGCCATCTGGAGCGTGACCTGGAGTACGTTAATGGCTGGCATGCCGACAGCGTCCCGATTCTGAGTCGCCCGGAATGAGAGCGTACCGCAGCCGAGAACGAGCACGTCGGCGCGGTCGTACTTGATCACCTCCCGGCTGACATCGATCAGGCAGCTAAAGGTCGCCTCCAGATCGTCGTTCCACTCAAGGACCGGTGAGGTCGCACCCGGTCCGAGGGCTGGGATTGTGAGGATCTCACGGATGCCGTCCATGCCTGGGTTGCCGAAGCAGCCCGAAACAATGGCTTCGAAGCCCTCTCGCTCCAGCTTGATGACCGCCTCGATCATGCCGGGATCGATAGGTATTCATTCCACGTCGACTCGATGCTGCGCGGCCCGCCGATGCTCGAACGCAGTGTCTCGATCATGCTCGATATGACTGGGAAGTGCGCGAATAGATCACGTATGAAGCCGTACGCTGCCGGGCCGCTCTCAGGGCCAGTGGGGGAGATCGCAGCCGGCCTGCGCGCATTCGCGGCTGAAGGTATCAGCCATCTGCAACTCTACCTCGTGCTGAACACGATCAAGAGTGTCGAGCGGTTCGCCGCTGTCCTTGACATGCTTGACCACTGCCAAGCAGTTGTGTGAGCCGAGATGGTGAAGCGGCCAACTGGATCGACCCTGAGCAACCCACGCAGCCGTCGATTTGTGAGCGTTTTGAGTGTTTTGAGTCACATCCGCCGGGCAGGAACGTGCGACTGAGGCTCACCGAGGTTCTGGAGTAGGGTCAACACTGGCCATGCCTCGTCACGGAGTTCACGCTCAAGTGTCCGCGGATTGTCGTCCAGTAGCGCGAATTCCAACAGCAGGCCCACCGGCGGCGGCATGTTTGGGGTTCTCAAGACCGAGTGCGCCATTGCGACCGGTGCAACCACCATGCAACTTTCGTGCAGGAACATGCAAGATATCGCCGAGGCATCTGCCTACTTGCACCGAGCGGAGAATCAGCCCAACTGCTCCGCTTCAGCGGCAGGACGCGGCGAACGACCTCGATACGGCACTGCAACTGGTAGGCAACAAAAATTATCACCCAGCCTTTGCGTACCTAATTGCCTTCGAGAGGCTCTGCCAACGAAGTGGAATCGGCTGTACACATTGCCAGTCACGGACTAATCAACGGAGTCAGCAACGGCCGCGTCCCGACCCACCAAGCCTGCTATCGCGATGCGTTGAGCTTGCTGACAACCCATTCAAGTGGTGTAGAACAAGGCGAGAACATTGGCAGCAAGCTGAAGTCTCCGCCAGCCACCGTAATCCACCTTCTCGTCCAGTCGCTCGTCGGGGCAGAGAGGTCACTGAGGGTAACGATCTGGCACGCTCACCGCCAGAAGCGAACACCCGTTCGATGTCGCTTACGGACGCCTCAACGATCGTTGCCTCCTATCGTTGCCTCCTACTGTGTGAGTTCCGTCGTCGATGCACGTCTCAATATGCTCAGAACCCTCAGAAAGGTATTTTCGTGACTGGCCCTAATCACCTAGATTGCAGTCCACGCAACCAAGATCGCTCATCAGCGCGGAGGCGCGCACACACGAAGTAATTCTAGGACGCTTGAGGCTGTGTCGTCAGCTGTGATGCAGCGTACAATCGTTTCGTCGAGCACTTGTTCGTGCTCAGCAATGCCGGCCTGTAATGCGTCGGCGTCGGCGCCACTGACGCACGTCTCTCGAGCACTGACTCCCATCCGTGTGAAGTGTCGTGCGTATTGCGGGATCTTCGCATACCGGTCGGAGCGTTCTTCCAGTTTCTGCTGTGCCTGCGGCAACAACCCACAGCGAACGTACGACATGATGAGTGGTTGCGGACGACCGGCCAGTCTAGCGGCAGTGACGACCTGGTCTCGCGACTGACGCTCGAACCCAGGCGTGAACCAGTTGAACAACACACCGTCGGCGACCGCGCCTGCCAGTTGGGTCATCTTCGGCCCGAGCGCCGAAACGATGACGCTGGCGGTGGTCTCAGCATGCAGATGTTCGACACCATGACGGACGAGATCGAGGCCCTGCGGGTCACCACCTGAACCAATGCCCAACAGGAGCCGATCCATTGGCAATGCGTGACGACTGGCTGTCGCCGTGATCTCGGAGGCGGGATGGCGATCGAGCGGGATCACGCCAACCCCCAGATTGATGCGCTCGGTTACTGACGCAGCAGCAGCGAGCGACGCCAATCCGTCGGTGCCAGGCGGGTTGTTCACCCAGAATGAAGCATAGCCTAGCGCTTCGGCTTCGGCAGCGATGAGTCTGACGATATCGACTGGAACGGATGCTTCGATTCCAAATCCTCGCCCCACGATTACCTCCGTTTGATGAGGCGTCATTGACCGGCCCGCTCAGGCCGATTCAACGAGCGCAAGAGGACGCAACGCCAACGTGCGATGATGCCGCCGCTTGGACATTCGCGAGGTCTGTTCACCGTCGCAAATCTCACCCGGACATCGTATACAATGCGTATGCAAGTTGCCATCCGGCACGTGAGAGCGTCTCGCGTAGCTGTTCAGGCAGGCTGGTTCACCAATGCCTGTAGGAATCGGGGAGGCTGAATTTATGGCGCACACCTTGGATGAGATCCTCGCTGCTGCGGAACGGAGCGTCGAAACGGCGCTCGATCGGGACATGCGCATCTGTGCCGTGCCGTCGCCAACCTACGGCGAAGGCGAGCGGGCCGAGTTCGTCGCCTCGATTTTTCGCGACCTCGGATATGAGCCGGAGATTGACGACATCTCGAATGTGTATGCTCGTCGCGGCAACAAGCATGGCAAGGTCGTTCTGGTTCTGGCGCATATCGACACCGTCTTTCCGGCCGGCACGCCGATTGATGTCCGGCGCGATGACGAGTTTCTCTACGGACCAGGCATCGGCGATAACGCCAGCAATGTCTCCGGAATGCTAACCGCGCTCCAGATCCTAGATGAGCTTGAGGCTGAGACAGATGTCGATATCATCGCTGTCGCCACCGTTGGCGAGGAGGGGCTGGGTAACCTGCGCGGCGCGCGCCGGGCGGTCGAGCGCTATCGCGATCAGGTTGGCGCGGTGGTTGTCCTTGATGGTCGGGTGGGGCGGATCACGAATACAGCAGTCGGCTCGATCCGCTGGAAGGTGACCGTCAGCGGCGCTGGTGGTCACTCATTCGGCGCGTTCGGGATACCGAGCGCAATCCACGGTCTGGGCCGGATCATCGCTGCCATCGCGGACATCGAGGTGCCCGCCGATCCGAAGACGACCTTCAATGTCGGCGTCATCGAAGGTGGCACGTCAGTGAACACGATCGCTCCGTCGGCGTCGATGATCGTTGATATGCGCTCAGTCGATGCCGGTGAGCTCGACAAGCTGGCTGCGCAGGTACGCCAGTTCATCGAGGAGAAGCCCGGCGACGGGGTGACGAGTGAGATCGAGTTGCTCGGCGAGCGACCGGCTGGTGGGCGCAGCCAGGATGACCCGCTGGTGGTGCTGGCTGCCGAGGGCTGCCGCTGGCTGGGTTACGATCCCGAGTTCCAGGCGGCCAGCACCGACATGAATATCCCGGTCAGTTTCGACATCCCGGCCGTCTGCATTGGCACGTCAAAGGGCGAGCGTGGACATACGGTCCACGAGCATGTCCACATCGCCCCGTTCAAGGATGGGCTAGCCCAGGTAACGCGCCTCTTCCTCGATGCAACCTCGTGGGTTGCGACCGGGCAGGGGAAGTTCTAACACCATCGCGATGACGACGAGGGGACAGGCGGGGACGACGACCGCCGTTCGCTGTTAAACGAACTGGAGGACAGATGCCGATCGTGATTGGCGCGATTTCGCCACATGGTATCCGGACAATTCCCCTTCTCAGCGACACCGCCGATGGCGCGCCGGGCACGCGACATGCGCTGCTCGAATTGGGACGACGCTTCGCGGCCGCCGAGCCGGAGATCCTCTTCATCTGCGGACCGCACGGTGTCCGCGTCAATGGTTTTGTCTCGCTCTCCGACACGGCGCGGGGCGCCGGGACGGCATACTGGCGGGACAAGCAGGTTGAGTTGAATGTGCGGATGGACCGCGAGTTCGCGCAACTCGTCGCCGGCAAGGCGCGCGAGCGCGGCGTGCCTGTCGCGCAGATTGGCTTCGGCGGGACGAATCCGCCGACCAGTGTCCTCCAACTCGATTGGAGCGTCATCGTCCCAGCCTGGTTCGCCGCCTACCAGGTGAATATGACCGGGATGGGACACCCATTGGCGGACCGGCCAGCTGACATTGACGCCGCTGGCGGTCCGGCACTGGTGGTTGCCAATCCGTCACGGATGTTGCCGCGTGAGGCGAACATCGAGTTCGGGCGAGCGGTCGCCGAAGCCGCCAACGAGTCCGGCAAGCGCGTCGGGTTCATTGCCTCCTGCGACTGGTCGCACACGCATGTTGACAGTCACCGTTTCAAGCAGCATCCGGCCGCCAAAGACGTGGACGCGCGCGTTGTCCAGGCGATCAAGGACGACAACATCGCGAGCCTGATCGACCTTGACGAGGATGCCGCCAGCAATGCCGCCATCGACGGCCTCTGGCAGGCGCTGATGCTGGAAGGCGTCAAGCAGATAACGCCGATGCCGGTTGATTTCCTTTCGTACGAAGTCGCCGAGTACTTCGGCATGATCGTGGCGACCTACCAGCCTGCGTAGCACATCACTCGTAGGGACCGATCTGAGATCGGCCCTACGAGTGGGGAAGCGAGCCGGTCAGTTGCAGCGCGGCGAGCGTGAAGAGTTGGATGCCCGGCAATAGGCATTGCTCGGAAATATCGAAGCGCTCATTGTGATGGCCGGCGGCCAGTTCGGTGCCGACGATGACGTAGGCTGCCTTGCCGCCGCGTTCCTGGACACGGCGCATCATGGCCGTCGCATCGTCACTAGCACCGGCGAAGGTCGGGTTTCCGACATGTGTCACTGAGGGTAATGTGGCGGCCAAGGCGCGGAGGACCTCGATCAATTCGTCGTCGCTGGCGGCACCCGGCGCCGCCCCGGCACGCTCGACGCGATGTTCCAGCCCCCACATGCTGGCAGCGCCAGCCAGGACGCGAAGTGCCTGCTCGTCCAGATACTCGGTGACCTCGCTTACTTCACCGCGGAGTTCCAACTTCAGATGCGCTTCAGCCGGGATGATGTTGCGTCCGGTTCCGGCTTGCAAGACGCCGACGTTCACCCGCGAGTTACCGGCGCTATGGCGCGAGAGAGCGTGCAGTCCGAGCGCCGCCTGTGCCGCGCCGAGCATGGCGTTGAGGCCCGCTTCCGGCGCGAGGCCGGCATGGGCAGCCTTACCGTAGTACCAGGCATCCAGTTTGGTCGTCGCCAGGAAGCCGCTGACGCCGGGGATGATCTCGCCTGTCATCTCGGACGTGGCTCCAACGTGCGGGCAGAGAAAATAGTCGGCTTGATCGAGAACACCGGCCGCGACCATCGCTGCTGCGCCGCGGGTGCCTTCCTCGGCTGGCTGAAGGATGATCTGGATTGTGCCGTGGATCTGATCGCGCAGTCGAGCCAGGATGCGCGCGACCGAGACACCGATCGCCGTATGTGCGTCATGCCCACAGGCGTGCATCACGCCCGGTCGCTGCGATATGAAGCCCTCACGAGCCGGGCGATGTCCGTCATCGCCCGCCTCAAGGATCGGCAACGCGTCCATATCGAAGCGCATCGCGACCGTTGGGCCGGGTCGGCTGCCGCGTAATTCCGCGACAACGCCGGTTAGCCCGTTGCGCATTGGTTCCATCCAGCCGGGATGGCCACCGTTCGCAAGCGCCGACTCCCACGCGGACGCCAATTCGGATGCAGCCGGGACACCCATCCGTCCATCCTGGACGCAGACATCGGCTCCGGTCCGTACCTCCCAGCCAACCGCGTCCAGGGTGGCTGCGGCGCGGCTGGCGGTCCGAAACTCGGTCCAGCCCAGTTCAGGGTTGGCATGCAGGTCACGACGCAACTCAATGGCGCTATCGAATTCTTCCTCAGATTGGGCGATGACGGCCGCACGCAACGTCTCTTCATTCTCCATGATTCATCCCCTTCTCCTGTCACGAAGGCTCACGAAGGCCCCAGTTAATGACGCTTGCTGAGTCTTCGAGATCATAGTATAAGGATTGTATGGAATCTGTATCCAATACAGTGCACCGCTGATGACGTGCTTGGAACGCTGAGCAATCGACACACACAACCTTACGGAACATTGGGTCAACGTGAGCGGGACAAGGAAGGAACACCAGCCATGACGAAGGAAACGTTGACGACGGCAGAACGCTCGCTTCTGGATGGTGTTGATCGGGACCGCCTCTGGCGTGACACCGAGTTTCTTGGCTCGATGTATCGCAAGTCCGGCAGTGAGGAGGAACGCCGGTCGGTTCAGTACATCGTTGATCAGTTGGAAGCCGAGGGGATTGACGTTGAGGTCTATGAACTGGACGCCTTCCTCAGCTATCACATCGTCGCCGAGCTTGAGGTGATCTCGCCAGAACCACGCACGATCCCGGCGGTTGCGCGCAGTTACACTGAATCGATTCCCAAAGCGATAGAGGTCGAATTGGTTGTGGCCGGCCAGGGCCAGACTGACCTCGCTGGCCGGGCGGTGCTGACGGCTCGTGATTGGCTGAACGCTGGGGCGTTGCACGGCGCCCGCGTCGAGATTCACGCGCAGACAACCGAGGAGCCGAACCTGCATCGCGGAGGTGGCACCGGTGTCTGGGGCACGCCGTCTCCCGAGCAGGCGGCAGCTTTCGTACCGGGGACAACCGGAATCAGTATCTCCCGTCCGGATGGGGAGTGGCTGCGTAGCCTCGCGGCCAAAGGGCCAGTCACCGTCCGGGTTCGGACCGAGGTCGAAACCGGCTGGCAGCGCATCTCTTTCCCTGTCGCGACGATTCCCGGTCAGGATGATACGTTCGTATTGACCGGCGGACACCTCGACGGGCACGACCCTGGTGTGACTGATAACGCAACGGGCTGTGCGTGTCTGCTGGAACTGGCACGTCTGGTCAATCAGCGGCGTGGGGAACTGAAGCACGGCCTGAGGATTGGCTGGTGGACTGGCCACGAGAGCGCGGGCTATGCCGGATCGACGTTATACTCAGACAATAACTGGGACGACCTCTATCATCGCTGCGTCCTCTATTGGAACAACGACGGCCCCGGTATTAGGAACGCTGTCAATATCGAGGGGCGTTACATATTCCCGCAGGCGCAGGAATACGTCCTCGGTCTGATCCGTGATTACTATGGGCGCGAGCCGGACATCATGGCAAAGCCGCTCAAGATGGGGGATCAATCGTTCTGGGGTGCTGGCGTGCCTTCGGCCTCAGTCTACAAGGCGCTTGCGCCTGGAGACGACGATTGGGCCGTTGTTTTCGGCGCGGGACACGGTCGCTGGTGGCACTCAACTGAAGACACGATGGACAAGGCCGACCCAGATAATCTGGTCGATGACAGCAGGTTCTATGCGCTGGCGCTCTGGCGGCTGCTGACAGCCGAGACATTGCCGTTCGAGTACGTGACCTATGCAGGCTGGATGACCGAGACACTTGCCGAGTTGCAATCCGAGGCTGGTAGCCAACTCGATTTGAGCGGGTTGATCGCACAGGCGGAAGAAATCGGCGTCCTCGCCCACCAGCTACAGGAGACGGCCCTGACAGGCAGTGATCCAGCTGCCCAGACACGCATCAATGCCTGCCTGATGCGCCTTGGCCGGTATCTCAACCCGGTCTTCTTCACTGTCGTTGGACTACACGGCCAAGATCTGCGCGGCGCAATTCCTGGCCCAGCGGTCCGCTATCCACTGCCGGACGAACCTCAGTTCCAGCCGCGCTACTTCCCCGGCCTGCAGCGTGCTCGCCGTCTGGCCGGCGCTGGCAGAGAGACTGGTGAGTATGCGGCGCTCTATACTCAGTCACTGCGTGATCGCAATCGCATCCACGAAGCACTCGGATCGGCAATCCGCGACATCCGTGAGACACTCGCCGAAACACGCTAGTGTTCGTGCCGGTCGTGGCGCGGCAAGAGGAATACTGATGATGGCTGGCATGCTGACCGGCGTGTCGTTCAAGTGGTGAGAAGGTTTGTATGGGTTCGCTCGCGCTGTCGTTCGATATCGGCGGCACGTTCACCGATTTCGTCATCATCGACCTGGATACTGGCACGTTCGTTGGCCGCCACAAGGTGCTGACGAACGTCATCTCACCCGCCGAGGGTGTGCTCGACGGCTGGCGTGGGCTGCTTGCGTCCGGAACGGTGACGCCACAGGACACCGCGCTCGTCGTCCACTCGACGACGCTCGTGACGAACGCGCTGATCGAGCGTAAGGGTGCGCGGACGGTCCTCCTGGCGACGAAGGGGTTTCGGGATGTGCTTGAGTTGGGCAACCAGCAGATGTACGACATCTACGACCTGTTCGCGCCGATGCCCGAGCCACTGATTCCGCGCCCATTGCGGCTGGAGGTCGACGAGCGGATCGCTGCTGACGGCCAGATCGTCCAGCCGCTCACGTCCGAGGCGATTCAGGCGGCTGTTGATGCCGTCCGTGAGTCGAAGGCCGAGTCGGTCGCCATCGCCTTTCTACACTCCTATCTGAACCCGGAACACGAGCAGGCGATCGCCTCCGCCATTCAGGAGGCGCTGCCGCACATCACCGTCTCGATCTCGTCCGCGATTGCGCCGGTCGCGGGAGAGTACGAGCGGACATCGACCGTCGTGGCTGATGCCTTCGCCAAGCCGTCGGTGCGCGGCTACCTGACATCGTTGACTGAAGCGCTGGTAACGAGCGGCGTTAGCGCGCCGTTGCACCTGACGCTCTCGTCAGGCGAGATCGCCTCGACGGCGACGGCCATCGAGCACCCGATCCGACTGCTGGAGTCCGGTCCGGCGGCTGGCGCGATGGCGGCTGCCTTCTTCGGGCGCCTAGGTGGCTACCAGGATGTGCTCTCGCTCGATATGGGCGGCACCACCGCCAAAGCCTGCGTCATCGAGGGCGGCCAGCCGGAGATGGCGCAGTTGCTTGAAGTCGCCCGCGCGCGGCGCTTCATGAAGGGCTCCGGCCTGCCGGTGGTTGCGCCGGTTGTCGATCTGATTGAGATCGGCGCTGGGGGTGGCTCGATCGCACGCAAGGACGAGCTGGGCCTGCTGAAGGTCGGACCGGACTCATCCGGCGCGGACCCCGGTCCGGCATGCTATGGCCTCGGCGGACAGGAGCCGACCGTCTCAGACGCGAACCTCATCCTCGGCTACCTGAACCCGGACTACTTCCTCGGCGGCGAGATTCCGTTGCGGGCTGATTTGGCCAGGACGGCTGTCGAGCGCCTTGCTGCTGCGTTGGGCATGTCGGTTGAGGACACCGCCTGGGGCATTCACCGCGTGGTCAATGAGAACATGGCCGCTGCCGCCCGCGTTCATATCATCGAGCGCAATCGCGATCCGCGCGATCTGGCAACGATCGCCTTCGGCGGCGCGGGACCGGCGCACGCCGTCTCGGTCGCACGTGTCCTCGGTAGCCCGACCGTCGTCTTCCCGCCAGCCGCTGGTGTCGCCTCCGCGCTCGGCGCGCTGGTTTCCCCGCTTGCCTTCACGGCCGGACGGACGCACATGATGCGGCTTGACCGGGCCAGTTGGGACGCCATCAATCAGCTTTATAGCGAGCTTGAGGGCGAGGCTGCCAAGGAACTCGGGCTGGCGAACGTGCCTCCGGAACAGATCGCGTACCATCGCTGGGCCGAAATGCGCGTCCTCGGCCAATATCACGAAATCAGCGTTCCACTTGACGGGATCGTGCTTGCGGAGTCGAGCCTGCCAGCCATCATCGCTGCCTTTCAGGATGCCTACCGCCGCCGCTATGGACGGGTGCTTGAAGGACTGCCGGTCGAGGCGCTGCACTGGCGCATCACCGCGACTGGCCCAGCCAGCCCGGTTGATCTGCGCGCGGAAGAAGAAACCAGCGAGCCGGCCAGCCTGGCGATCAAGGGGTCGCGGCTGGCCTGCTTCCCAGCTGGCGATGGCCGTCCGGACGCCAGCTTTCATGAGACGCCGGTCTACGACCGCGAGTTGCTCCTGCCGGGTATGGCGTTCAGCGGCCCGGCCATCGTCGAGGAGCGCGAGGCAACCGCCATCATCTGGCCCGGTGACCGGGCACGGATCGACCGCTTCCGAGCGATTGTCGTCGAGGTCAACGCGGATCAGCAAGCGGTGCTTGCGCAGACAGCAGGACAGGAGACAGTTCGAGCATGACACGCCTGATGACGCCGACGAGCGCGACGGATGAAGACTTCGATCCAGTCTCGTTGGAGATCATGTGGAGCCGGTTGATCAGCATCGCCGACGAGATGTGGACGACCGTGCTGCGCACTGCCGTCTCAACGATCATCGGCGCTGCCCAGGACTTCGGCTGTGAATTGCTCGACGAGCGCGGCAATTCGCTGGCGCACTCGTACCGCTCGATGCCGGTCTTCAACCTGGTTATGCCCGAGTCCACGCGCCGGATGGTCGAGATCTTTCCGGTCGAGTCGATGTGTCCCGGAGACATGTTCGCAACCAACGATCCGTGGATGTGCGCCGGTCATCTCGACGATATCGCCGTCATCACACCCATCTTCCGTAGCGGGCGCGTCGTCGCCTTCGCCAACACGATCGCGCATACGTCGTCGATCGGCGGTGCGCTGGACGGGCTGCGCGTACGTGACCTGCACGAGGAAGGGCTCTTCATCCCGCCGCTCAAGCTGTACGACCAGGGACGCCCGAATGAGACGGCGTTTGCGTTCATCCGCTCGAACGTCCGCCAACCAGAGATGGTCCTGACTGATATCGAGTCGCAGGTGACGGCCAACGAGCTCGCGGCCCAGCGCGTCCTGGCCTTCATGGATGAGTATCGGCTCGATACGCTCGCGAATCTTGCGCGCGTCGTGCAATCACGCGCCGAAGTCGCTATGCGGAACGCGATTGAGGCCATCCCGGACGGTCGTTACGAGGCCGAGGAGTGGATGGAGGGGGTTACGGGGCCGATCCCGCTCCGGGCTGCGATCACGGTTGCTGGTGACGGCCTGCACGTTGATTACGCTGGTTCAGCGCCGCAGACGATTGCAGGTGGGATATCGTGCGCGTTCATTTACACACGTGCACACACGGTCTATCCGCTCAAGTCAATCCTCACACCGAGGATCCCGAGCAATGAGGGCTGCTTCCGTCCGATTCAGATCGATGCGCCGGAGCGCTCGATCCTGAACGCGTTGCCGCCAGCGTCGGTCAACTCACGGACGAAGACTGGCTGGCACCTGCATACATTGATCTTCCGGGCGCTCTCGGGCGTGCTGCCGAATCGTGTGCAGGCTGGCAACGGCCTGATGTACAACGTCCGCGCCTACGCGCGCGATGCGGAAGGTACTCCCTATCACGCCAGCATCATTGCTGGTGGGGGGCGTGGCGCGGGGGCGGATGTCGATGGGATGACACGCAATTGTTATCCATCCAGCGCCAGCGCGGTCGCGGCCGAGATCATCGAGAACCGCGTTCCGGTGCTGATTGAGGAAGACAAGCTGATGACGGATTCCGGTGGGCGCGGGAAATGGCGCGGCTCACCCGGCCAGCGGATGACGATTCGGAGGCGTCCCGGCCACGATCTGCCCGTCTCGATTTTCATCCACCCCGACCGACTGCGCTTTCCGTCGCCAGGTCTGCTCGGCGGCGAACCCGGCCAGAAGAACATTGTCATGCTCAATGGCGAGAACCTGGCGCCCGACGGTGCATTGACAACCGGCGAGGTGATCCTTGCCGACGATGCGGACCGCTTCACCGCCCTCATCGCGGGTGGCGGTGGCTACGGACCTGCCGAGGAGCGGGAACCGGCGGCAGTCAAGCGGGACGTCGCGTATGGTTACGTCACAGAGGATGGCTGGAGGAAGGGCAACGGCGACTGATCGCCTCGCTGCCGTCTCGTTCCAGGTAGAGGCCGTGCCGTGAGGCGCCCGTGTCAGTCGTTGCGCGTTTGCTACGGATCGCCAACGTCGGCGCCCGTGTAGGTACCGTGCTGGTACCAGGCAGGCGCCTCACGGTGCGGGCCGACATCGAGGCACGTCCCCTACCCGGAACGGGGGATGCCATCGTCGTTTCGGAGGTCGGATGACTCAGAGCGATAGCATCAAATCGTGCATCGGGAATGATGAATTGTCATCATTCCCGATGCACGACTCTGTCGGGTGTCGCGGTGGGCGTTAGTCGGCGACGATGACGGCGGCGGCTTTGGCTGCCCGCGCGCCGGCCAGGCGTCCGAAGACGGCGCCGGAGGTCAGGCCAGTGCCACCGGGGTAGTTGAAGTAGAACAGACCGCCGACCAGTTCACCGGCGGCGTAGAGGCCGGGGATTGGCGCGCCGCCAGCGTCCAGCACCTGGGTGTTGGGGTTAATGTTGAGGCCGCCGAACGTGAACGTGATTCCACAGGTGATCTGATAGGCCTCGAACGGCGGCGTGTCGAGCGTGTTGGCCCAGTTCGATTTCGGCAGCGGCAGCCCCTCGGTGCCACGACCATCCTTGACGGTCGGATTGAATGGCACATCAGTCTGGGCAGCCACGTTGTATTCGCGAATGGTCTTGACGAACTGCTCGGCGTCGACTCCGTCCAGCTTGCCGGCCAGTTCCTCGATCGTGTCGGCCTTGGCCTTGGTGACCTCGCGGATGCGGTACTCATCACGCAGCAGATTCAGCACCTTGCCGTCGAAGACCTGCCAGGCGAACTGTTCCGGCTGATGCAGGACGGCGTGACCGTATTTGGCATAGGTGTAGTTGCGGAAGTCGGCGCCCTCATCAACGAAGCGTTCGCCGTTGGCGTTGATCATGATTCCGAACGGATACGAGTGCTTCTGAAAGCCGTCACCAACCTTCAGATCCCCAAAATCAGGAGCGTTGCGGTCCCAACCGACGGCGTGCGCGCCGGACCAGTTGCCCCATGGCATCGCGCCGATGTCGAGGGCCATCTTGATCCCGTCACCCATGTTGTAGCGTGTGCCGCGTACCTTGGCGATGTCCCATCCGGGGCCGAGATAGCGTGTGCGCCACTCGGAGTTCGACTCGAACCCGCCGCAGGCGAGCACGACCGCTCCGGCGCGCGCTTCCCAGGTCTTCCCGTCCTGACGGACGACAACACCCTTGACGACGCCGTTCTCCTCGATCAACCCGGTGCCACGCGCGCCATAGATGATCTCAATCCCGTCACGCTCGGCGGCGTTACAGAGTTGATCGACGAGTCCCGGCCCGCCGCCTGAGACCTGGACGGTCAACCCACCCCAGAACTTGAAGCGTCCGTCGACCTTGAAGGCCTGATGTCCGTAGGCAGGGTAGAAGCGGATGCCTTTCTGCTGCATCCAGACCATCGTATCCAGGCTACCGTCAATCATGGTCGTGACCAGGTCGGGGTCGGCACGGTACTGCGTCAGCCGCTCCATGTACTCGAAGAACTGCGCGCGCGTGTAGGAGCCAAAGTCCGTGTTGATGCGCTCGTCCTCGTCGAGATCCGGGACGACACGGACCAGGTCGTCGATATCCTCATAGACGAAGCGCACCATGCCGCCGGTGAAGCGGCTGTTGCCGCCGCGCAGTTCCTTCGGCGCCCATTCGAGGACGGTGACGCGTGCGCCCTGCTCACGTGCCGACAGTTCGGCGCACAGGGCAGCATTCCCCGCTCCGACCACAACGACATCGGTTTCGATCCCTGACAAATCCATTAC
>Ga0136611_10001863_pt1 | contig 14655 bp, 10 predicted proteins | sample AntDrymUQ2232306_2_FD_106645 | JGI IMG/M metagenome (GOLD analysis project Ga0136611, IMG submission 106645) | Polar desert sand microbial communities from Dry Valleys, Antarctica - metaG UQ223 (23.06) | ecosystem: Environmental > Terrestrial > Soil > Desert | place: Antarctica: Dry Valley...
GCGCTTTCCAACTCCAGCAGATCCTTTCGGTCCGGGGGGGTGACGCGGGGAACGACGGCGTAGCGGGTGTTCAGTGCATTGAGCAGCGGCGAGCCGAGCCCGGAATCGAGAACGTACGAGCCTCGATATTCCTGCGACCGGCCGTTCAGCGCGCGCATGTATTCGTCATAGCGCGCGAAGTGGACGGGGTCGTATCCCTGCACGTCCTGAAGCCCAAACAGCGTGGCGCGGTTGTTCACGAGCAGCACCGCAGGCGCCGGCGACGCCCACTGCCAGCGGTATGGCATATCACGCAGGCGGATACTCGGGTCGTACCCAAAGTAGCGGTATCGCTCACCATCGGGCCGTGACAACAAGTACTCCCCCGCGCCACCGGGCGCATAATACGCGTTGATGTCCACCTTTCGGAACCCGCCCGGCCCTTGTGCAATCACCTCCCGCCCCGCTCCGAGCAGGTCCACGATGAGCACAAACGCGAGCAGTGCGCCCACCCAGCGTCCGTGTCGTGGCACGAGCGACCACACCCCGAGTAGCACGACTGCGGCGAGCATCGACAGGAGCGTCGTCTCCGGGATGCGGTGTGACGGTTGCGACGCGCCGATCGCGGGTAGCATGAGCAGTACCAGCGCCAGGGGCGGCACGAAGACGACCGCCCGGCGGCCCCAGTCGCCCAGCCGGTGTACGGTCGCGCCAGCAAGTAGTGCCGAGCCGAGATAAAACACCGTGATCACCCGCTCGGGGTCGTGTGGGTGCAGCCGCGCGAAGCCGGGCAGCCAGTACAAGACCGTGTGCAGCGGTGATGGACCTTGCCCCGAAAGGATCAGGGCGGCAACGCAGAGCGTGGCGAAGTATGGTGTTGCGTGGCGGCCGCGTGCGACGACGGGCGCGATGAGCGCGAGCAACAGCGTCACTCCCCCCCCGTACCAGTTTCTCCGCCATAGCAAGGACGCCCACTGCTCCAGACTCCACCCGCTATGCACCGCCGCCTGCGTGCCCGTGTATCCTCCGGAAAGGCTGGACAGTGCGTTGTACTCCAGCCGCGGGATCACCCCCGCCGCCGCCAGCCCGAACCCGAAGGCCAGCAGCGCGAACCCATGTATCACCAGTGCCGTGAGTTTGCCGCGCGTGCCGTGGATATGCGCCGGAGGCTGAAACAGGGTCCGATACACCACGTACCCACCAAGCGCCAGCAAGGCGTAATAGGCGCCCTGCCCTAACCACGCGGCGAGTGCCTGGCTCAGTGCCACGCCGCCGAGCGCCCACCAGAGCACCATCCACAGCCGGTCGCGGCTCCGCAGGGCCAGCTCCGCCGAAAGCAGCACCAACGGCAGCCACGCGGCGATCCCCCCGTAGGCGAAGCAGCACACGGTTCGCTCATACAGGAAGCCCGTGAACGCATACGCCATTGCCGCGACAAGAGCGCCTGGCACGCCCAGCCGCAGCACGCGGGCCAGCGCATACATCGCTAGCCCGGCGCCAAACAGGTGGAAGAACATGTACGCGTTTGCTGCTGATTCGACGGGGAGCAAGGCGAAGAGCAGCATCGCGGGCAGGTACATCCAGCCCGACTGTGGGTTTCCCGCGAAGGGCGCCCCGCCGAACTGCGCTGGGTTCCATCCCGGTACATCCCCAGCCCGCAACCGCTCGCCGAGCGCCTCGTATATAGGATAGAAATACACTGCGGCGTCCTGACCGATCATCGTGCCGCCCACAATCAGGTCCCACATGGCGAGCGTTGTGACCAGGAAGAGCGCGAGCACCGCGACGAGATCAGGCAGCCAGCACAGACCTGTTGCGGGCACCCTGGCGGTCTGCGCGGGCGGCAGCTCCCTGTGTGCACCGTACCGTCGCACTCGTCCCGGCGCTCCCGTGCTCACGCGCGTGCTGCCAGGCCGCCCGAGCCCACGAGCGCGGAGAACCTCGTTCCCGCCCAGAGTGGGCGAGCGGCCACGTATGCCTCCGCAGGCACGCGATCACCAGACAAGCGCCCCGCGAGCTCGTCTTGCCTACTCATCTGCAGCATGTCCGGCGTCCCTGTACTCACCCTGATCACAATCCTCTCGGCCGTGTACTCCCTGGTTGCCGCCCGCTCTCTGCGCCTGATGTCCTACTCACCCCTGCGGCAGTGCACCAGAATGCCGTGCTACGGGATGAACTGCCTGGCAGCGACCTGACTGATAATCGTCGCACAGGAGAAGACCGACCCACGCCGCGAGTATGGAACACACTTCGAGTGCCGAGACGTGCGAAGTAGTGTGTGCCGTGCCGGACGAGTAGCAGTTACCGGTTGGGGGATACGCCATGTGTGCTCAACGCACTCAATACTAGCAGCCGCGACATATGCAGGACAAACCGACGTGTGGAACCTAACTTGCAGATACCGCCGAAACCGTCCCGGCGACGGTTCGACCCTGGCTCGCACGAGAACGAGCGGTCCAAACAGAGCACGATCAGCAAGGAGCAGCATGCAACCAGTACGGATAGCCATGATCGGGTGCGGAGGCGCGTCCTCCTTTCACGCGCAGACCCTTCTCTCGCTCGAAGGGACGCGAATCGTCGCGCTCGTGGACACCAGCCCGGCCAGCCTTGAGCGGATGCGTCAGAGGAACCCGCAACTCGTGGACGTTCCCGACTTTGCCACCACCGAGGAAATGTATGCCACTGTGGAACTGGACGCGGTGCAGATCATCACCCCACACAGCCTGCACTATCTTCAGGTTGAGGAGGCGATTGAGCACGGGGCACACGTACTCTGCGAGAAGCCGCTGGCTATCACCACGGCGGATGCCCGCGACATCGCCGCGAAAGCCGAGTCCTCAGGCGTGATCGTCACGGTCAGCTATCAGCGCCGCCTGGACCCGGCGTACACGTTTATGCGGCAGGCCATCGAGGCTGGCGAGCTGGGGGAGATCCAGACGGTGGCGATCCTCAACGGTCAGGGCTGGCGAAAGGGCACGGAAGGGAGCTGGCGGCAGGATCCTGCGCTGTCCGGCGGCGGGATGCTCATGGACAGCGGCAGCCACCACGCCGAGTCGCTTCTGAGCCTCGCGGGACGGCCCGCGGTGTCCGTCTCCTCGCTCGTGGACACTTTCGGCCTCCCCATCGACATCAACAGCACCACCACCGTCGGTTTCGAGGGCGGCTTGCAGGGCCAGCTCACCGTGATCGGCGACCTCCCCGCGACGTGGATCGAGAACGTCACGGTCAGCGGCACGAAGGGGATTCTGCGCTACGAGACGGAGCCACAGCACCCCTGGCGCACGGGCCGCGTGACGCAGTACAAGGACGGGGGCATCACACAGCCACTAGACCTGCCGGGCGTCCGCAGTATGGACCCCGCCTGGCTGGCTGCGATTCGAGGCGAGACACCCAACCCCTCACCGCCCGAAGTGGGTGTGCGCGTGGCGGAGCTGACAGAGGCGATCTACCAGTCGGCGCGAGAGGGCAGGACGGTTCACCTTCAGCCCGCCACCGCCTGATCTCTACTTCGGCTGCCTACTCGCCGCTCGGTCGCTGGGAGCGAGGCATCCGCACCTCCTCCCTGTCATCGGTGTGAGTTCCGTGCCCGTATGGTCAGACGCAAGCCGGTTGAGCCCTGCTGCATGTCATCCCGAATGGAGTGAGGGATCCGTAACCCTGACTACGGATTCCTGGCGGGCTCGGAATGACCGGTGCGTTACCATTCATCTGGAGTTGGTATCACACCGGCAGCGCGATCACGATGATCCGATACGGTGGCCATGGGCGGTATGGCCAGCAACTGATGAGGGTGAGTTGCTCATCAGGCGTGGGTGCCATGTATCTCGCATTGCGCATCCGAGCCTGGTCAGCCGCGCCGTCCTGGAGCACGATACGCACCTCGGTCACCTTGTAGAAACGCTCACCGTGGCTGTACTCCAGGGTGATCAGGTCGCCCTTGCGCAGCTCGTCAAGGCGGCGGAAGACCTCGCCCCGGATGTTGTTGTGGCCGGAGATCACGACGTTCGAACCGCCGCCCGGCTCACCCGACCCCGCGTGATGACCGACAGCGTAGTCCGCTACCTGCCACTCCACCGCGCCGTCACGCTCCTCGCGCTGCACCTCCACCACCTTGCTGTCCACCCGGATCGTGGGTATGGAAATTCTTGTCACCACGCCGCTCGGCGTGAGCATCGTCTGTGCGAGCGCGGCGGCACCGTCCGCCTTCGGCGCGAGCACGAGCGCCAGACCAAGCAGCAAGAGGCCAACTAGTAAGAGGTTATGTCGAATAAGCTGTATCACACACGTGCCTCCTCGCCTAAGATGAGGATAAGCCCGATTGCGGTCCGTCGCAATCGGTACTCGTCGCCGCGCGTGAAACTTGAGACGAGGGCGCCCTGTGAGCAGCAAAGCGTTCCGGTTGACGTGACGATCTCTGCCGCTCGGCTGGCGTCTTGTCCGGCTTCTCCGTACTGGTATACTGTCGCTACGGTGGAGCAAACTGGGCGCATCCGGAAGCGCTGAACGTGGCTGTGCCCCGTCGAGTTTCCCCTGCACGCTGCGGGTATGCTTCGCTTCCCATGCAGCGACCTCTCCGGCAGCCGGATCGAGACGCTGGAACTGCGCTGAGGAGGGTGCATCCGTGCGGAGGAATGGAGGCGAGAGGGCCACCGTGCTCGCGTACGCGGTGCTGTCCGCCGTGACGGCAATCCTCGCGGAGCTGGTCACGCGCCTGGTCTGGGGTCTGCCGGGGCTTCCTGAACAAGCCATCGCGCGCGTGGTCCAGATCCTTCCGGTTGGCTTCTTCGCATGGGGCATCCAAACGCTCGGTGGCGCGGCAAAGCCCCTGCTCTTCCTCGGCCTCATGATGCAGGAGGCGAGCGTGCTTGCGCTGCTCGGGTTGCTTTGGCTGCGCCTCAAGAGCCGATCCGAGCGCGTGCTACTCCTTCTGGTGATCTTCGGGGTGTACCTTGCGTCGATGCTCATCGTGATGCCGCTGCTTGGGCTCGGTGTTTTCGGGGTGCGATCTCCCGGTGGCTGGCAGCAGGCGGCGCCCGGACCGCTGCTCACGTATGGTGCGTGGGGCGTCGGACTCCTGGTGGCGCGTGGACTTTCGCGGATGCACGCTGCGCGCACCCAGGCGTCCCGCCGCCGCGTCGTGCTCGTCGGCGGCTTCTGGTCGGTTATGGCGGTCTTCGGGCTAGGCGCGGGGGGCTGGCAGTTCCTGCGCCGCACGACAATTACCGTCGTGGGTGGCACGAGCGGGCGCACCCCGGCACTCACCTCGACTGCGGCCTTCTACGTGGTCTCGAAGAACGTCCTGGACCCGATAGTTGACGCGCAATCATGGCGCTTGCGCGTAGGCGGCGCGGTCGAGCGGCCACTGCAACTGACGCTAGAAGACCTGCGCGCCCTGCCGTCCCAGGAGCAGGTGGCGACGATGGAGTGCATCTCCAACCCCGTGGGAGGCAACCTCATCAGCACCGGCACCTGGACGGGCGTCCCGCTCGCGGCCTTGCTGGAGCGTGTGGGCGTTCGGCCTGGCGCCTTCGATGTGGTCAGCCGGTGCGCGGACGGGTACACCGAGAGCATCGAGATCGCGCACGCCCGTTCGCCAGAGGTGCTCGTCGTGTACGCGCTGAATAACGAGCCGCTGACCCGGAAGCATGGAGCGCCCGTGCGCTTGCAGACACCGGGCCGCTATGGCATCAAGAGCGCGAAGTGGCTCGAACGGCTCGACGTGGTTTCGGAGGATTACCTCGGCTACTGGCAAAAGGAAGCGAACTGGACCGACGCCGGACTCGTACACACCGAGTGTCGGATCGACCGCCCGCCCGGCGATCGGGTTCCACGGGAGGGCGCACTGATTACCGGCATCGCGTACACGGGACTGAGCCGCGTGTCACGGGTGGAGGTGAGCACCGATGATGGCCAAACGTGGACAACCGCTCGGCTGGCGCCGGAGTTGGGATCCCTGGCGTGGCGGCTCTGGACCTACCCGTGGCGTCCGTTCGCACCCGGCCAGTACCGCCTCGTTGCGCGCGCGTATGACGGCGGCGGCGAGCCGCAGGCGGTTTCAAAGAACGTGCCGCGCGGCAACCCCGCCGTCACGGAGGGCGTGCTCATCGACGGCGCGGTCGGCCTGCACAGCCTGCGCGTCACCGTGGACGAGATGGCAGTCCCCTGAGCCGCGCCACACGCCACGGCAAGGGCGTGGTACAGGGGTCGCTTGATACCGGACCCGGTGGGTCGCCCCTACGAGCGGTGTGGCGTCATCGCTGACGCGGCGGATCTATCCCTCGGCTCAACGCTGAAGTTGCGTTATCCCTGCTCATCCAGGCGCCGCACAACGCGGGCCGGATTGCCAGCGACGATCACCCCGGCCGGCACGTCGCGTGTGACGACCGCCCGGAACGCGACAACGGAATCGCGGCCAACGGTCACGCCCGGCAGGACGGCGGCTTGTCCTGCGATCCAGACGTTTGGCTCGATCACGACCGGCGCGCGCCGAACCGGGGCGTTCGGGTTCGTCCTGCGGTCGCGTTGCACCGAGTGAAAGTCGGAGTCGAACACGACCGCCGAGCCGATGATGCAGCCGTCTCCCACCTCAACGCGCTCGCTCGCAATCAGCGTCGGCCCGTTCAGGCGACAGTTCGCGCCGATCACGAGGACGGCGTCCCGTTTGGTCGTGACGAGCCGAGTCGGTTCCTGGTGCGCCCAGGCGTTCACCCCCGGCCCGATCACGACCCTGCCCGGGCCGCGCACGATCAGCCGGTGGTTGCAGAGAAAGCCCTTGCCGAACTGCACCCTGCCCCGCAACAGCAGCCGATAGCGAAGGGTGATGAGCAGCGTGAGCGCCCGCGCCGCGAGGAACGCGACCTTACGCACGCAGCGCCTTGCTCATGCGCTGGAACGCACGCTCCAGGATGTCTGCCTGTGTGGCAAAGGAGATCCGGATGTGCCCCTCCCCTGTTGGGCCGAACGCCACGCCTGGCGTGACCGCCACGAGCGCGTCGTCTAACAGCTCGCGCGCGAAGGGGACGCTCTCCTTGCCCTCAATGCTCGGAAAGGCGTAGAATGCGCCTTCCGGCAGCGGACAGTGTACGCCCGGGATCGCGTTCAGCGCGTCGGCGACGAGTCGGCGGTTGCTGTCGTACTCCCGGAGCATCTCCGCGACCACGTCCTGCGGCCCTTCCAGCGCGCACGCGGCGGCGGCCTGCGTGAACGAGGCCGCTGCGGTGACGGACTGCTGGTGTATCTTGAACGCCTGCGAGATCACGGCGCGTGGCCCGCCAGCGTACCCCAGCCGCCACCCGGTCATCGCGTACGCCTTCGACATCCCGTTCACGGTGATGGTGCGATCCCGCATACCGGGCAGAGCGGCGAGGCTATGGTGCGCACGCCCGTCGTACAACAGCTTCTCGTACAGCTCGTCGGCGATCACGAGCAGGTCGCGCTCCTGGGCGAACGCCGCGACGGCCTGAATCTCGTTGGCAGTCGCCACGCGTCCAGTGGGGTTGTTCGGCGAGTTGAAGATGAGCACCTTCGCGCGTGGTGCGTCCACCGACCGCAATGCCTCGGGCGTGATTTGGTATTCCTCTGGCACCAGCGGGACGTACACCGGGACACCGCCAGCGATCCGAATACCCGGCTCGTAGCTCACCCACGCCGGCGAGAGCAGCAACACCTCATCGCCCGGCTCGACAGTGGCCATCAGCGTAGCGTAGATCGCGAGCTTGCCACCGGGCGTGACGATGAGTTCGTCCAGGGCATACTCCAGCCCGTTGTCCTGCGCGAACTTGCGTTGCACTGCGTGCAAAAGGCGCGGGATGCCCCGGCTCGGTGGGTAGTGCGTGTCGCCACGCTCCATCGCCTCAGTCGCTTCCTGCACGATGTGCCTCGGCGTCGGGAAATGCGGGTCGCCACCGGACAGGTCGAGAACATCCTTGCCCTGCGCCTTGAGCGCCTTCGCCTTGTCAGAGACGGCGATCGTCGCCGACTCCGACACTTCCCGCAGCCGAGCAGCCGTGAATTCTCTCATGCATCTCCTTCTTCCCCGATGGGCATACACGATCAGGGATGGGTTCGTCCCCACTCCATTGTGTTTCCAAGTATACCGACACGCCAGCCGTGGCTGCGGTTGTGCGCTGATAGCTGATAAGTTGATAGCTACCTAACTGTGACTGCGCGGATCCAGGGCGTCGCGCAAACCATCGCCGATGAAGTTCACGGCGAGCACGGTGAGCGTGATCATCAGCCCAGGGAAGAGCATCAGCCATGGTGCGCGGGTGATGGTCAGCAGGAACGACCCGGCAGGAACCATGTTGCCCCACGACGGCTGGGGTGGCTGGATACCATAGCCGAGGAAGCTGACGTACGCCTCCAGGATGATCGCGTTCGCCACGCCAAGCGTCGCGGCGACGATGATCGGCGCGAGGGTGTTCGGCAGGATGTGTCGAAAGATGATCGAGCGGTTTTTTACCCCGATCGAGCGCGCGGCCTCGACGAACTCCTTGTTCTTCAAGCCGAGGAAGTTCGCTCGAATGATACGCGCCACGTCCATCCAGCTCGCGATGCCGATTACTACAATGATCGTCCGTACACTCGGCCCGAGCACCGCCGCCAGCACCACCAACAGGAAGAGCAGTGGGATGCTGAGCATCATGTCCACGATGCGCATCAGGATGTTGTCGACGATGCCCCCGTAGAATCCCGCGATCGACCCGACGAGCGTGCCGATCGTGATCGAGATAAGCATCGCGGTGAGACCGACGGTGAGCGAGAGCCGTCCGCCGAGGACGATACGCTTGAGCACGTCACTCCCCACGTTGTCGGTGCCCATTGGGTGCGCAAGTGAGGGTCCATCACGGATCGCGAGGAGGTCGGTGCGCTGCGACGCATCGGCTGGCAGGATGGCCGACCAGACGAAGATCGTTGTCACGAGCAGGACGAAGAACACCAGGCTGGCGACCGCGAGCTTGTGCTTGAAAAAGTTTCGGCGCGCGATTTTCCACGGCCCTAGTGTTTCGCGCGTTACCGCTTCCTCCGCCCGCAACTCATCCAGCTTGCCGGCACGCGTCTCTTCTGTCCCTGGCTGAGCGCCTGCACGAGAATTGTCCATGTCTTTCCCCCCTTCGGACGCGGGTCGTTAGCCGTACCGGATGCGCGGGTCGAGAAACGCGTACACAATGTCGGCCACCAGGTTGAAGAGGATCACGAGGCCGGAAGCTATCACGAGGATGCCCATCAGGACCGGGTAATCGACCGCCTCAGCGGACTGGATAAAGAGCAGCCCCATTCCTGGCCAGGCGAACAGCGTCTCCGTCACGACCGCCCCGGAGAAGAGCGTGGCGACTTGCAGGAGCACCAGCGTGACCAACGGCAGGGCCGCGTTCTTCAGCGCGTGCCGTCGCACGACGATGGCACGCGCCAAGCCCTTCGAACGTGCGGTGCGGATGTAATCCTGCCCGAGCACCTCAAGCATGCTCGCCCGCAGATAACGCACGTACACCGCCGCGCTAATGAGCGCGATCGTGAGCGCCGGCAGGATGAGGTGCTTCGCGAGCTCCACCAGGGTGCGGTCTCCGCGCACGTCGTACATCTTGCCCGAGGGCAGCTTGGGTAACCCCCAGTCACCGAACTTCACGGAGAAGACATACACGAGCATGAACGCGAGGAAGAACACTGGGAAGCTATAGAAGATAAACGATAAGCCCGTGGCCAGGTGATCGAACCACGAGTATTGTCTTAGCGCGGATATCAAGCCGATCGGTATCGCGATGACCAGCGTCAGCACGAACGCCGTACCGGTGAGGATCAGCGTGTTGCCGAGCCGGTCGCGGATCGTTGGGATCACGGCCTGCCGGGTGACCATCGACTCACCCCAGTCGCCCTTGAAGGTGTTTCGCAGCCAGTAGTAGTAGCGAAAATGGAGGGGTTTATCGAGGCCGTACAGCGCTTGCATGCGGGCGATGTCCGCCTGGGTGGTGCGCGGGTTCTGGTTGAGGCGGGCGAGCGGGTCGCCAAGGGCAAAGATCAGGTAGAACAGCACGATGCTGATCGCGATCATCAGAGGGATGGCCGTCAGCAGTCGCCGGATGATGTACGTGCCCATCGTTTACCTCCAGGAAACGGGGGGGTTGGACGGTTGCCCACCCCCCGTGTTGGTCCCAGTTTGGAGTTGAAGTCGCTACTCCTCCTCCGAGACGGACCAGTCCTCAGTGTTCCACCAGAAGCCAGCGACGGGATCAGACACTATTCCCTTTGCCCTCGGACCGGACGCGTCGATCGTCAGTCGGTCGTAGATGTAGAACAGCGGTGCGTCGTCGAGCACGGTCTTCTGGATCTGATCGAGCAGTTGCTGGCGCTTTGCCTCGTCCAGCTCGATCACTTGCTGCTTGAGGAGCTTGTCGAGCGCCGGGTTGCTGTAGCGGGCGTTGTTGCTGCCGACCCCGCCGTTCTTTTTGCTCGGGATCTGTGTGGTCGCGTAAAACGCGGTCAGGTCCGGGTCGAGCGGCGTGATGCCGGTGGTGTAGCCCACCATGTCGAAGTTGCCCGTTGCGGCGGTCCCGCCCTGGCTGAAGTTCGCGAAGAGCTTATCGGCCTCCTGGTTGCCGATCTTCATCTCGACGCCGATCTTGCGCAGGTCGTCGATGAAGGCGCGCTGCACATTCTCTCGCAGCGGGTTGCCCGAGGTCGTGATGTGCGTGAACGAGAGGCGCTTTCCACCCTTCTCGCGGATACCACCACTGCCCGCCTTCCAGCCGGCAGCATCAAGCATCTGCTTCGCCTTCTCGGGGTCGTACGGATACGGCTTGAGATCCTTGTTGAACCACTGGCTGCCGTCAAGCTCGGTGACGCCCACCTTCGCCTCGTTGAACAGCAGCTTCTCCGTGACCACCCCGCGGTTCATGCCCATGATGATGGCCATTCGCACGTTCTTGTCGCCGAAGATCGGGTGATCCTTCGCCTTTGACGCGTCGGTCTTGATGTTCGGATCCTTTGGGTCCTTGAGGTTGAAGATGTAGCGCTCGATCGAACCCACGGCCGGCACGGCGTGTGTCACCACGCCCGACTCTTCCAGATCCTGAAGGGTCGGAATGTCGCCCGCAGTGTAGTTCGTCGCTATATCAATCTCGCCCTCGCCGAGTTGCGTCGTTTGCAGGTCGGAGCTTTCGAGAATGCTGAAGATGATGGAGTCGAGGAACGCCTTCTCGCCAACGTAGTTTTCGTTGCGGACGACGGTGATCGACTCGCCCTTCTTCCATTCCTTGATCTTGAACGGCCCGTTGCCGACGTGCCCCGCGCTGCCGACGAGTCCGTAGTCGGACTTGGCGTATTCAGCCGGCTTCTTGCCCTTGAACTTATGTTCCGGAAGCAGCATACCGCCGGAACCGCTCGCGGTTCCGGCGAGCACGTAGGCGAGGAACGGCACGTATGCCTCTTTGAGGGTGATCGTCGCGGTCAGGTCGTTGTTGGAGAGGGCGATCTTGTCGATCTGGTTCCAGCCCTCCTGCGAACCTGCGCCGTAGGCCGCGTCCATGACCGTCTTGTGGGTAAAGGCCAAGTCCTTAGCCGTCAGCGGCTGGCCGTCGCTCCACTTCAGGTCCGGCTTGAAGGCGACCTTGTACGTCTTGCCGTCTTCGGAGATGCCGCCGTTCTCAGGGGTCGGAACCTCGGTAAGCAGGATGGGCTTGAGGGTGCCGCCCTTGACCGCGCGGATCATCGGGGTGTTGAGCGTGTGCAGCACCCAGATGGAGAAAGTCATTCCCGTTACGAACGGGTCGAGGATCTCTGGCTCCTGCACGAGGCCGACAACCAGATCGCCACCCTGCGTGCCCTCGCGGGCAGCGCCCGCGCCCTCGGTCGCGCCTGCCGTAGGCGCTGCTTCGGTCTCGCCTGCGGGCGCTTCCTCAGTCTCGCCTGCGGCGGGTGCTTCGGTCTCGCCTGCGGGCACCACCTCCGTCTCACCAGCGCTTGTCCCTGTGGTACTGGTCGCGTCGCCGCCGCCGCAAGCCGCGATGAGCGGCGTGAGCAGGAGTAGCACTGCGAAGAGTACGAGCCATCGATACGTTTTATTTCTTGCCGTCAAATCCGTTGCCTCCTTGATCTCCAATTTGTTGAGTCTTTGCCGCCTGTGATCGACCGTGCATTTGCGCGGTGGAGAATCCCACATCTCCGAACTTCGATCGATGGGATCGTCACGTTCAGACGTTCTATTCATCACCCCCAGACAGTTCATACGGGCCCCGGACGCCTGCTGCGAGTTTCCAAGGGATACTGGTGAGCCGGTTCTTTCCATTGCCTGCGATCTCCTGTCGCCATGTGTGGAGATATGACGCGGATTTTAGGGACAAATTCCGGTCCTGTCAAGGCGACCCGTGCATTGCGGTCGTTTTCTAACCAAGCATTAACCTTGCTTGTGCATAGTGCCAGAGGTGCAGGCGGCACGATGCACAACATTCCCCAGATTCGGCGTGGGTGAGCTGCCTGGTTTCGTGCGGCATCAGGGACGGGCGCTGAACATACATAGAGGCGTCATATATGACGCCTCTACCATATTAATATGAATTCCTGCGTATTCTGGTCGTGCGCTACGGGCCGGCAGTGGGAGTGCCAGGGATCTGCGTCCCTGCTGGTGCCTCGGGCGCTTCGACCGAGACCTGCTCTTCCTCCGGCGGGTTTCCGCCCGTTGGCGTGTTGAGGTCCGGAAACTCCCCACCGCCGCACGCAACAAAAGTGAGCGACAGGCCAAGGGCAAGGATGCTGAACAGGCGGGATAAAAGTTTCTTGTTTAGCACGAATCTGATCTCCTGCGATGTGGTCTTGCATTTAGGTTCACTGCCGTACGTGCACCCGCCGTGCCAGCGCGGGTACATTGGTCACCACGAGATGCGGTATCATTCCGCACGAAACAACAAGGAGGGAAACGACCATGCCGAACCCGGAGATGCTGCGGCAGGCGGCGGCGGAGCACGAGGAGCGGCTGGTGGCGTTTTGCCGGGCGCTGATTCAGACCCGAAGCATGCCCGGCGAGGAGACGGACGCCGCCCTCGCGGTGCAGGCGGAGATGCAGCGGCTGGGATACGACGATGTCTGGATCGACGACGTAGGCAACGTTGTCGGGGTGCTGCGCGGCTCCGGCAGCGGGCCGTCGGTGATGCTCAATACGCATCTGGATCACGTCTCAGCGGGCGACGAGGCAGGCTGGCCGTTTCCCCCGTTCGAGGGCCGCGTCCACGAAGGGGCGATCTGGGGCCGAGGCGCGATGGACATCAAGGGGCCGACCGCCGCGCAGGTGTATGGCGCGGCTCTGCTCGGTGCCAGCAACGCACGACCACCGGGCGACGTCTACGTCGCCGCCGCGGTGCAGGAGGAGGTTGGCGGGCTGGGCTCCATCGAACTTGCCCGCACCACCCGCACCGACGCGGCGGTGATCGGCGAGGCGACCCAGAACGAGCTTCGGCGTGGCCACCGGGGACGCATCGGGCTGGTCGCGCGCATCAGTGGCCGCTCCGCGCACGCGAGCATGCCGGAGCGGGGCATCAACCCCCACTACACGCTCGCCCGCTTCCTGGACGCGCTGGAGGGCTTCGCCGTGGAGGAGGATGCGTTCCTCGGGCGAGAGACGTTCGCGCCGACGCTGCTGTTCACGGATCAGACCTCCTCGAACGTGGTGCCCGGCGAGGTGCGGCTGCATATAGACTGGCGCACCGTCCCCCAGCGCAAGCCCGAGCAGATTCGCCGGGAGTTGCAGGGCCTGCTCGACGCCGCGCTCGTGCACGGCGCCACCGGCGAGGTCGCGATCATGGAGGAGCGCCTGCGCACCCACACCGGCGCGGAGCGGGATGTGCCGACCGCCTTCCCTTCCTTTGCGCTTGCGGAGGACGATCCGCTCGTCGTGGCCGCACAGGGCGCGCTGGAGGAGGTGTTTGGCCGGGCGATCCCGGTGGGCCGCTGGGAGTTCGCGACAGACGGCGGACACCTGATGGCTGCGGGCATCCCGTGCATCGGGTTCGGCCCCGGCGATGAGACGCTGGCGCATACCAACCAGGAGCACGTGCCCATAGCCCAGCTCACTGAGGCCACTCTGGGCTATGCGGCACTGGCGGCGAAGCTGGCAACACCGTAGCGCTGCCCGCGACACCAGCAAGCAACTAATAGAAGGAGGGCTGCCATGGCCGACCCCATACTCGTCGCGAAGAGCGGGAGCGCGGACCTGTTTCTCCTGCCGCAGATGACAAACCGCCACGGCTTAATCGCCGGTGCGACGGGCACGGGCAAGACCGTGACCCTGCAGGTGTTGGCCGAAGCCCTGAGCAAACAGGGGGTGCCCGTCTTTACGGCAGACGTCAAGGGCGATCTCGCCGGAATCAGCCAGGCAGGCACAGACTCGCCCGCCGTTGCTGGCCGCACTCAGGAGCTTGGCCTTCCCGCGCTCGACTTCTCGGCGTGCTCCGTGACCTTCTGGGATATTCTGGGGGAGCAAGGTCATCCAATCCGCGCGACGGTTTCCGAGATGGGACCGCTGCTTCTCAGTCGCCTCCTGAATCTGAACGAGACGCAGAGCGGCATCCTCTCTATTGCCTTCAAGATCGCGGATGACAACGGGCTACTCCTCCTCGACCTCCCCGATCTCCAGGCGATGCTGCGCTTCGTTGGCGAGAACCGGAAGCAGTTCACCACCGAGTACGGCAA
>Ga0136611_10001864_pt1 | contig 14649 bp, 10 predicted proteins | sample AntDrymUQ2232306_2_FD_106645 | JGI IMG/M metagenome (GOLD analysis project Ga0136611, IMG submission 106645) | Polar desert sand microbial communities from Dry Valleys, Antarctica - metaG UQ223 (23.06) | ecosystem: Environmental > Terrestrial > Soil > Desert | place: Antarctica: Dry Valley...
CCCCGCCCGCCCACCTCGTGCAGGACGAACTGCTCCCACGCCTTCCAGTACGTCCCACCCGGCACCTCCAGCAGCACGAGCGGGGAAGGCTCGGCCTTGCCCGTCTGCATGAGCGTCAACAGCTCGAAGGTCTCGTCCAGCGTGCCGTAGCCGCCGGGCATGACGACGAAGCCGTCCGACTCCTTCATCAGCATGAGCTTGCGGGTGAAGAAGTACTTCATCTCGATCAGCTTGGGGTCCGACGCGATGAACTCGTTCGCTCCCTGTTCGAAAGGGAGCCGGATGTTGATGCCGAAGGACATGTCGCGCCCGGCGCCCTCTAGCCCAGCGGCCATGATGCCGGGGCCGCCGCCGGTGATGACCATCCACCCCCGGCCGGCCAGCGCGGCGGCCAGCTCGCGGGTCTGGGCGTACAGCGGGTCGTCGATGTGCGTGCGGGCCGAGCCGAAGATGGTGACCTTGGGCGTGTCCCGGTACGGACCGAAGACGCGGTAGGCCTCCCGCAGCTCCCTCAGCGCGGTGTTGGTGATCTTGAGGTCGAGCCGATCCGAGTCGTCGGTCGCCAGCAGGCTGACCGACACCAGCATCTCGACGATCTGGTCGCGATCCTCTTCCACGCCGATGTCGTCGAGGAGCGCCACCAGGCGCTCGTCGAGCTCGGGCCGGCCGGTGCGGTACGCGCGGAGGAGACGATCTGGGCGCTCAGGCATCGGCGTAGAGGGTGGTGCGCTGGCGGAGGGTGCGGCCCAGCGGCTCCACGATGGCCCGGAAGCCGGCTTCGTCCATCAGCTGGCCGTGGGCGGCGCCGGCAGCCCGCGAGATGTTCTCGTCCATGAGGGTGCCCCCCAGGTCGTTGCACCCGGCCTGGAGGCACTGCGCCGCGCCGGCCGCGCCCACCTTGACCCACGAGGCCTGGATGTTGTCGACCCAGCCGGCATAGGCGATGCGCCCCACGGCATGGATCAGCAGGTTCTCGCGGAACGTCGGGCCCCGACGGCTCTTCTTCTGCAGGTAGATGGGCGACGCCATGTGGACGAAGGGCAGCGGGACGAACTCGGTGAACCCGCCTGTCTCCTTCTGCAGGTCGCGAGTGCGCACCATGTGGCGGGCCCAGTGCACGGGCCGCTCGATCGACCCGAACATGATGGTGATGTTCGAGCGCAGACCGACGCTGTGGGCGGTGCGGTGGGCCTCCAGCCACTCCTCGGTGTTGATCTTGTCGGGGCAGAGCACGGCCCGCACCTCGTCATCGAGGATCTCGGCGGCCGTGCCGGGCAGCGTCTTGAGGCCGGCATCCATCAGGCGACGGAGGTAGTCGGCCAGGGGCTCGTCCAGCCGCTTGGCCCCTTCGGTGACCTCTAGGGCGGTGAAGCCGTGTATGTGGATCGTCTCCGATGCGGCCCGCACCGCCTTGATGACGTCGACGTAGTAGTTGCCGTCGAAGCTCGGGTGGATGCCGCCCTGCAGGCAGACCTCGGTGGCGCCCAGCTCTTCGGCCTCGGCCACCCGCCGAGTGATCTCGTCCACCTCGAGGAGGTAGGGAGTACCCCGCAAGTTCAGCGACAGCGGGCCCTTGGAGAACGCGCAGAACTTGCACTTGAAGGTGCAGACGTTCGTGTAGTTGATGTTGCGGTTCACCACGAAGGTGACGACGTCGCCGACCAGGCGACGGCGCAGGTCGTCCGCCACCTCGGCGACGGCTGCTACTTCTGGACCGCGAGCGGCGAAGAGTGTGACGATCTCCTTCTCACCCACCTCCTGGCCCATCAGCACGCCGGCCAGCACCTCGGCGACGGCGCCGCCTGCCCTGGTCGAGCGGCCCGGCACCAACGCGGGCGGCTCCTGCTCGACACCCGAGTACCACCGCTCGGTCGGCTCCCGGCCGAGCGCCTCGGTGTCCTGGCGGTCCTGCACCGGGAAGCGCATCAGCGGAGCGAGCCAACGCTCGGGCTGTTGCGCCATCTCGGGATAGATCGTGAGCCGGGGGGCAAGCATGAAGCCACGAGCCTCGGTGGCTGCCTGCAGTCGGTCGATGGCCGGCCAGGGCCGCTCCGGGTTGACGTGGTCGGGCGTGACCGGGGAGACGCCGCCCCAGTCGTCGATGCCGGCCTCGAGCAGCCGGCCGAAGTCGTCCGACAGGTTCGGAGGCGCCTGGAGGTGGATCTCGGGCGGCAGCACGATGCGAGCCACGGCGACCGACCACAGGTACTCGTCCTCGGGGCATGGCGGCGCGGCGTGCATCGAGGTGCCCGGCTTGGGCAGGAAGTTCTGCACGATCACCTCTTGCACGTGGCCGTGGCGGCGGTGGCTGGCAGCGATGGCTTCGAGGGCCTCGAGGCGGTCGGTTCGGGTCTCGCCTATGCCGCACAGGATGCCGGTGGTGAAGGGGATGGCCAGCCGGCCGGCGGCCTCGAGGGTGTCCAAGCGGCGCTGCGGGGTCTTGTCGGGCGAGCCCAGGTGGCAGGGGAGGTCCGGGTTCAGCGACTCGACCATCATCCCTTGGCTGGCCGTCACCTCACGGAGCCGGGCCAGCTCACCCGAGGTCAACGCCCCCGCGTTCCCGTGGGGCAACAAGCCGGTCTCGGTCAGCACGAGACGGCACATCGCCTCCAGGTAGTCGATGGTGGTGGCGTAGCCCCGCTCGGCCAGCCACTCCTTGGCCACCGGGTAGCGCTCCTCGGGCCGTTCACCCAGGGTGAAGAGGGCCTCGTGGCAGCCGGCCGCCGCTCCGGCCCGGGCGATGGACAGCACGTCCTCGGGCGACAGATAGGGGGCCTGCACCCGGGCCGGCGGCTGGGCGAAGGTGCAGTAGCCACACTTGTCCCGGCACAGGTGGGTGAGCGGGATGAACACCTTGGGCGAGTACGTCACCCTGGTGCCGGTGCGGGCGTCACGAAGCGATGCGGCTCGAGCCAGCACCTCGGCGAGAGGCAGGTCGAGCAGGTCGGTTCTCATCGGGGGCTCCAAGGTCTCAGGCGCTCTTGCGAGCCCCGGGGCCGGGACGGCTCCGGATAGCGGTTGGGAGGATGGTCTGGTCGCAGGTCCAGCACACAAAGGTCTGGTCAACCGGTTCGCCGCACGCCGCGTGGGTCAGCACGACCGCGGGGCCGGCCTCACCGGCGAGGTGGCGGTCGCCCCAGTGCATCAAGGCCACGAGGGCAGGGGAGAGGTCGACCCCCCGAGGGGTGAGTCGGTACTCGTACCGGGCCGGGCGGCTCTGATAGAGGCGTCGCTCGAGGACGTCGTTGTCCACCAGCTTCTGGAGCCGGTCGGTGAGGATGTTGCGGGCGATGCCCAGGTCGCGCTGGATGTCGTCGAAGCGACGCACGCCCCGGAAGGCATCGCGAAGGATGAGGATGCTCCACCGGTCGCCGATGACCTCCAGCGTGCTGGCGATGGAGCACCCGAGCTCATGGTCGGGCACGACGCGGAACATAGCAGGTCCGTTGCAAATCGCTACTGACTACCGAGCTGACCTCGAGTGCTCGTCAGTCGAGCGGGCGTCCCTGTAGCTGGCGAGGAGCGGCGTCGCGGTCGACGAGCCACACCACCCGCTCCGACCTGATCCGTGATGCGGGCAGGTCGGCCCCGTCGTAGACGCCCTGCATGGCGGCCTGCTTGGCCGCGCCCTCCACCGTCACCAACACCAACCGACTGCGGGCGATGCCAGAGAACGTGAGGGTCATCCGAGGATGCGGGTTGTCGCCCGAGGGATCCTCGTTCCGGGCCACCAAGAGGCCCGGGTCGGTCTCGAGGGCAGGCGAGCCGCTGAACAGCGAGGCCGTGTGACCGTCGGGGCCGAGGCCCAGGTGGACGATGTCGAAGCGACCCAGCTGACCGACGAGCAGCTGGTACCGCTCGGGCCCCTCGTCACAGCGCATTGGGTACAGCGCGTGCGCGGCACCAACCCGTTCGAGCAGGGCCTCGCGAGCCAGCCGCAGGTTGCTCGCCTCGCCATCGGCGGGCACGCAGCGCTCGTCACCCCAGTAGAAGTCGACGTGCCACCAGTTCACCGCCTCTGCCCCCTGCGCGGCGAGCTGCTCGTAACAGCGTCGAGCCGTGCTGCCGCCCGACAGGGCGATGGAGAAGTCTTCATCCGGACGGGCCGCGAACGCAGCCGTCACCCGATCGGCGAACGCCGTGGGCACGTCGTCGACCACGACCACCTCGCCGTTCATCGGGCGCAGCCTACGGGTGCGATCGAGCGGCAATCGACAGAGCGGCGTCGAGCGACTGCTCGTAGATCGGGTCCCGGCCGAGGTCGGACAAGGCCTCCGCCACCCCCCATGCCGGTGAGGCCTCGGGCAGGACCACGACGCTGTCGGAGCGTGGCCCGGCCTCGATCGCCACTGACGCTCGCACCGTGCGCTCGCCACCAGGCCGGGCCACCTCGAAGTGACCGGTGCGACCCTCGTGCTCGGCAACGATGTGCACGCCGACGTGCTCCGCCTCGACCAGGTGCACGAAGCGCCCGGGGGTGCCCAGCCTCGAGCTCAGCCAACCGGCCAGCAGGTGGCTCGGTCCCGTCTTGCCGGAGACCTCGATGGAGCGCACACCGTCGAGGAACGGCCGCAGGGCCGGGCCGTCGAACAGGGCCGCCAGCTGCTCGCGCCACGGCCGGAGCCGCACCCACGAGAGGTCGAGCAGCACGCTCGACGACGCCACGTCCGCCAGCGTGGCCAGGCACTCCACCTCGCCGAGGTCGCGGGCATCGACCAGGACGGCATCCGCGGCCCGGAGCACCGGGTCATCGGGATCAGGTAGGCGGTCGACGAACCAGGCGACCATGGGCAGCTCGGCCAGCGTGAACGGCTCGAGCAGTGAATCGAGGTGGTCGCCGGCCGGACCTCGCACAGTGAGGCACACGTCCTCGAACCACAGGGACGTGCCGGCCACCTCGGCGCCCATCAGGCGTACCTCGGCGTCCAGCCCCGGCTCCCCCTCCTCGGTGCGCACCGTGATGGCCCGTGCCGGGTGGCGCCCGCCCAGCTCGTGCAGGGCGGCGCCGGCTCGTGCCGCCTCTTCCGCCCGGTCGGCGAGGAGGACGAGGGTCAACACGCTGGTGCGCGTCGACGGCAACGGCTCCGAGCGCCGGATGTCCTCGAGGGCAGCCAACACGTCCGGCACCCGCACCGACTGGCCCGACCAGCTGGCCAGCACCACGGCCGCCCCGGCGCCTACGGCCGTCGCCACGCCCGCCCGTCCCGACGCAGCAGTTCGTCGGCCGCGTCCGGGCCCCAGGTGCCGGCCTCGTAGCGGGCCACCGGGAACGTCGGGTCGGCGAAGGCGGACAAGATCGGTTCGCAGACCTTCCAGGCCTGTTCCACCTCGTCGCTGCGAATGAACAGGGTGGGGTCGCCCATCATGGCGTCGAGGAGCAGGCGTTCGTAGGCCTCCGGTGACTCCTCCATGAAGGCGGCGCCGTAGCTGAAGTCCATCGACACGGAGCGCACCTCGAACGCCTGGCCCGGCACCTTGGCACCGAAGCGCAGGGTGATGCCTTCGTCGGGCTGGATGCGCAGCACCAGCGCGTTGGCGCCCAGACCCTTGGCCAGGCCGGCCGAGAATGGGAGGTGGGGCACCTCCCGAAACTGCATGGCCACCTCGGTGAGGCGCTTGGGCAGTCGCTTGCCGGTGCGCACGTAGAACGGCACTCCGGCCCACCGCCAGTTGTCCACGCGTACGCGCATGGCGACGTAGGTGTCGGTGACGCTGGCGTCGCTGATGCCCTCCTCTTCCCGGTAGCCGATGACCTCCTCTCCTTCGACCCAGCCGCCGTCGTACTGGCCCCGCACTACGTGGTCGGCCACCTCCTCGGGGCTCAGCACGTCGATGGCCCGCAGCGCCTTGACCTTCTCGTCCCGGATGCCCTGTGCGTCGATGGTGACGGGCGGCTCCATGACGGTCAGGGCCAGCACCTGCATCATGTGGTTCTGCACGATGTCGCGGAGGGCGCCGGCCGTCTCGTAGAACCCGCCTCGATGCCCCACGCCCACCGACTCGGACACGGTGATCTGCACGTGGTCCACGTATCGCCGATTCCAAATCGGCTCGAAGATGGCGTTGGCGAAGCGGAGGGCCAGCAGGTTCTGCACCGTCTCCTTCCCGAGGTAATGATCGATGCGGTAGATCTGCTCCTCGGTGAACACCGCGTGCAGGTCCACGTCGAGCTGGCGTGCGCTCTCGAGGTCGTGTCCGAACGGCTTCTCGATCACGAGACGGGCGAAGCCGCCCTCTGTCGCCGGCTGGGCCAGGCCACGGTCCCCGAGGGCTTTGGCCACGCCGGCGAAGACCCCGGGCACCGTGGCCAGGTAGAACACCCGGTTGCCCGCCGTTCCGAGCTCGTCGTCGAGCTCGTCGAGGACCACCGACAGGGCGTCAAAGGTGGTCGCCTCGGCGTAGTCACCGGCCACATAGCGGAAGCGCGACGTGAGGTGCTCCCACTCGGGACCCGCGTCCTTCACCGCCTCGCGCATGCGCGCTCGGAAGTCCTCGTCGCTCCACTCCGTGCGGGCCACACCCACCACCGCGAACGAGGTGGAGAGCAGGCGCCGCTGGGCCAGCTGCTCGATGGCCGGCATGAGCTTGCGGCTGGTGAGGTCTCCCGAGGCCCCGAACACCACCAGCACGCACGGCGGCGCATGCCGATCGCCGGCCAGGCCGGCGGCGAGCGGGTTCTCAGGCTCCATCGTCTGTGGCCGCACCTTCCATCGACAGCGCTGCCTGTGGCCCCGCCGCTTCCTCCGCTCGTTCGGCCGCGGGCGACTCGGTGAAGAACTTGTGGCCCCCGAACTCGTTGCGCAGCGCGGCGACGATGCGGGCCGCGAACTTCTCGTTGTCCCGGGAGGCGAAGCGGGCGAACAGCGATGCGGCGATGACGGGGGCGGACACGGCCCGCTGCACCGACTCCTCCACCGTCCAGCGCCCCTCGCCCGAGTCCTCGACCACACCCTTGATCTGAGAGAACTCGGCCGGGTTCTCAAGGGCCATCTCGGTCAGCTCGAGCAGCCACGACCGCACCACCGAGCCGTGGTTCCAAAGCGCGGCGATGGCATGCACGTCGAGCTGCAGCTCCTCGGCCGCCTCGAGCAGGGCGAAGCCCTCGGCGTAGGCCTGCAGCATCCCGTACTCGATGCCGTTGTGGATCATCTTGGTGTAGTGCCCGGCCCCGGACGGCCCCACATGGGCATATCCGTCCTCTGGGGCAAGGTCGACGAAGATCGGCTCGAGCCGCCCGACCGCTTCGGCATCGCCTCCGACCATGAGGCAGTAGCCGTTCTTGAGGCCCCACACGCCGCCCGACACGCCGGCATCAACGAAGAACAGCCCCCGCTCCTTCAGCGTGGCGCTGTGGCGCTGGCCGTCGGTGTAGCGCGAGTTGCCGCCATCGATGATCGTGTCGCCCGGCTCCAACAGGTCGGCCAGGCTGGCGATGGTCGCCGCCGTGGGCGCTCCTGCCGGCACCATCACCCACACGGCGCGAGGGGCGGTGAGCTGCGCCACCAGCGACTCGAGCGTCTCCGCCGGCTTGGCGCCGCCGGACGCGGCGGCGGCCACGGTGTCGGGGTTGCGGTCGAAGGCCACGACGTCATGGCCATGTTCGATCAGTCGCTCCGTCATGTTGCCGCCCATGCGGCCGAGACCCACCATGCCGAGCTGCATCAGCCCACCTCCTCGATGTGGTCGGCACGCACGCGCAGCACCCGACGTCCGTGTTCCACCAGGCTCTGGTGGTCGCCGGCAGCCTGGGCACCGATGAGCGTGCCGAAGTCGTACGGAAACCCTGGGATGTCCAGCTCGGCCGTCGGCCCGGTGGGAACGATCTGCACGGCCACGACTGATGGCGGGCCCCCCTTGTGCAGCTGCCCCGTGGAGTGCAGGAAGCGCGGGCCGTAGCCCGCGGTGACGGCCACACCACCAAGGCGATCGCGCACGAGGCGTCGCAAGGTCTCCAGCGCCGCCTCCTCGCCGTAGGGGAGGTAGGCCTGCAACGACACGTAGTCGCCGGGCTGCACCGTGCCTTCGAGCCACTCCAGCACGCCACCCGGGTCCTCGGCCGGCGCAGCATCAAGCGGCAGACTGGCCAGCACCTTCGCCGTGTTCTCCTTGGACTCCGTCACGTTCGGCTCGTCGAACGGGTCGATGCCCAGCACGTGGCCGGCGATGGCAGTGGCGATCTCCCAGCGGTAGAACTCCGCAGCCAGATCGTGTGCCTCACCCACGTGCACGGCGAGAGCGAAGCGATCGTCGCCTTCCTCGGCCTCGAGCGTGGGCACGGGGATGCAGCCCTTGCCCTGCTTGCCGGTGGACTCGGCGATGAGCTGCTCGATCCACAGCCCGAAGGCGGCCATGGCGGAGGTGGTCTTGATCGTGACCTTGTCACGACCTTCGAGGGCGGCGGCGCCCATGGCCAGCCCCAGCTCCACCGCTTCCGCGACGTCCACGGCCAGGGCTCGCCGGCACAGCGCGGCGACGTCGTAGCCCGTAAGGGCGGCGGGCACGAGCCCGAAGTAGGACAGCACGGAGTAGCGCCCGCCGATGTCGGGGTCGTTCTCGAAGATGCGCGCGAAGCCTCGCTCGGCAGCGAGCGCGGCCATGGGTGTGCTCGGATCGGTGATGGCCACGAATCGGCTGGGATCGCCGATGCGGTCCCAGCAGTGGGCCAGCAGTGCCTGGACCTCAAGGGTTCCGCCCGACTTCGACGACACCAGTACCAACGCGTCATCGAGGTCGACTCCGGACACCGTGCGGGGGTCAGTGGTGTCCAGCACCACGAGGCGATCGGAGCCGCTGGCGGAGCGAAGCACCTCGGGACCGAGCGACGACCCGCCCATGCCGAGCAGGACGATACGACGCTGCGTGATCGTGGCCGCCCAGCTCTGGAGCTCGGCCGCTCCGTCCAGCATGCGCTGCGGCGACTCGATCCACCCGAGTCTGGTGGGGGAGACGTTGCCCTCCGGCCACAGCGAGGCGTCGCCGTCCCGCAGGCGGTTCCAGAGCGTGCGGGCATCGGCCGAGGCGTCCGGGAGAAGGTCGCTCATGACAGCTCGTTGGCCTTGTCCTGCAGGGACTGCATGAGCTCGTCGAAGGACTTGGCGAAGGAGGCGACACCTTCGTCCTCGAGGGTCTTGGCCACGTCGTCGAGGTCGACCCCGAGGGCTTCGGTCCGGGCGATCACCGCCTTGGCCTCGTCGACGGCGCCGTCCACCGTGCGCTCGATCACCCCATGGTCGAGCACCGCATCCATGGTGGCGTCCGGCATGGTGTTCACCGTGTCGGGCCCGATGAGCGTGTCCACGTACAGCAGGTCGGGGTACGCCGGGTTCTTGGTCGAGGTCGACGCCCACAGCGGGCGTTGCACGCGGGCCCCCCGAGCGGCGAGCGCCTCCCAGCGGGGGCCGGCAAAGCGCTCCTGGAACAGCTGGTAGGCGAGCTGGGCTTGAGCCACCGCCACCTTCCCACGGAGCCCGAGGGCTTCGGCGGAACCGATCTCGGTGAGCCGGCGGTCGACCTCGGTGTCGACCCGGCTGATGAAGAACGAGGCGACGCTGGCGATCGTGGAGAGGTCCCCTTGACGGGCCTCCAGCCCCGCCAGGTAGGCCTCGATCACTGCTCCGTAGCGCTCGATGCCGAAGATCAACGTGATGTTGATGCTGCGCCCCTCGGCGATCATCTGCTGCACGGCTGGGAGGCCGGCCGCGGTGCCGGGGATCTTCACCATGAGGTTCGGCTCGCCGATGCCCTCGTGGAAGCTGCGAGCCGTTTCCGCCGATGCCGGACCGTCATGGGCCAGCGCCGGTGCCAGCTCGAGGCTCACGAAGCCATCGACACCGTCACTAGCGTCGTAGACGGGACGCATGGCCGCGAGGGCGCTGCGGATGTCGTCGAACACCATCGCCCAATAGGCCTCCTCCACCGACTTCGACCGCAGGAGCTCGCGGAACTGGTCGTCGTAGGCAGCGGAGCCGGTCATGGCCTTCTGGAAGATCGTGGGGTTCGAGGTCACCCCTCGAACGCCCTGCGCCATGAGTTGGCCGAGCTGGCCCGACTGCAGGCCGATGCGGGTGAGGTTGTCGATCCACGGGCTCTGGCCCTGGCGGTCGAAGAGGTCGTGCAGGCGCGTCATGAGTCCTCCGAGGGGTCGTGCCGGACCCTACCCAAGGGGCCGATCAGGCAGTGGTGGACAGCAGGTTGCGAGCCGCTGAACAGATCGCCTCTGCATCGATGCCGGCTCCGGCCAGCAGCTCGGCCGGCTGGCCGGAGCCGGGGATGGCCGGCACAGCCAGGCGCGTCACGCGGACGGCTCGGCCGGCATCGGCGAGCGCGGTGACCACCGCTTCGCCGATGCCACCCTCCGGCCAGTGATCCTCGACCGTGAGCAGACGTCCACCGGTCGCATCGACCGCGGCACACAACCCATCGATGTCGAGGGGCTTCACCGAGTACAGGTCGACGACTCGCAAAGAGACCCCCTCACCCGCCAACGTCTCGGCGGCCGCGAGCGCCTCGTGCAGCGTGATGCCGGCGGCCACGACGGTGATGTGGTCGTCGTCCGACGACCGCACCAGCCGGCTCCCGCCGACGCGGAACTCCTCATCGGCCGGATACAGCACCGGGGTGGCGCCGCGGGTAGTGCGCAGGTACGAGATGCCGGGCAGGTCGGCCATCAGCGCCACCAGCTTGACCGTGGAGTTGCCGTCACTCGGGTAGAGCACCGTGCTGCCGTGGACGGCCCGCAGCGAGGCGATGTCCTCCAGAGCCATCTGTGACGGACCGTCCTCTCCTATGGACACGCCTGCATGGGAGCCACACAGCGAAAGGTTGGCCCGACTGATGGCGGCCATGCGGATGAAGTCGTAGCCACGGGAGAGGAAGGCGGCGAAGGTCGAGGCGAACGGGCGGTAGCCACGAACCTGCATGCCGACCGCCGCGGCGATGAGCTGCTGCTCGGCGATGTACATCTCGAAGAACCGGTCGGGGTGCACGGCCTTGAAGTCCTCTGCATGCGTCGAGTTGCTCACCTCGCCGTCGAGGGCCACGACGTCGGCCCGGGCGGCTCCGAGGGCAGCCAGGGCCTGGCCGTAGGCCTTCCGCGTGGCTACCTTCGACCCGACCTCATAGGCGACCGGTGGGACGGCGGCGGGCGTGAACGAGTGCGGCTCGCCTGTGGCCGGCCGGGCCACGTCGAGGGTGATCGAGCGCACGCCGCCCAGCTCGGCGATGGCGGCCTCGGCGTCGTCCAGGGCCTTGCCATGCTTGTCGGGTAGGTCCTCGACCGCCTTCACGCCTTTGCCCTTCCTGGTCCGGGCGATGACGACGGTGGGCTTGCCGGTGGTGTCCCGCGCTTCGCGGTAAGCCGCGTCCACCGCAGCCGAGTCGTGGCCATCGACCTCGATGGCGTGCCACCCGAAGGCCTCGGCCCGGGAGCGGTAGGCGGCGAGATCCCACCCGCTCATGGTCTCGCCCCGCTGGCCCAGCCGGTTCACGTCGATGATGGCGGTGAGGTTGTCGAGTCCGTGGAAGCCGGCAGCCTCGAAGGCTTCCCACATCGACCCTTCGGCCATCTCGCTGTCGCCGCACAGCACCCACACCCGGTAGGGCAGCCGGTCGAGGTGGTGGCCGGCCATGGCCACGCCGACGGCGATCGGAAGGCCCTGCCCGAGCGAGCCGGTGGCCACGTCGACCCAGGGCAGCGCCGGGGTGGGGTGACCCTCGATGCGGCTGCCGAGCTGGCGGAAGGTCAGCATCTCGTCGTCGGTGATCGCCCCGGCCGCCTTGTAGAGGGCGTAGAGCAACGGCGAGGCGTGCCCCTTCGAGAAGATGAGGTGGTCGTTGGCCGGGTTCTCGGGGGCCGAGAAGTCGTAGCGGAGGTGGTTGGCGGCCAGCACCGCTATGAGCTCGGCCGCCGACATGGACGAGGTCGGGTGCCCGGACTTGGCCGCGGCGGCGGAGCGAACTGAGTCCACGCGCAGCTGCTGGGCGAGCTCGTGGAGGTCGTCGGGGGTCTTCACGCCGCGACCCTACCCGGGAGGCCATGTGCGTCGTCCCCACGCGCGCGATTGCGTGTCGTTCCTATGTACAGTTCGCGACAGCGGACAGGTGTCCGCGGCGAGAGGGGGGCCTCATGAAGGAGTTCGGCCGAGACAAGCCGGGGAGGAGAGGCGCGCTTCGCTGGATGCTGCCGCCGCTCATCGGCGCACTGCTGCTGGCGGCATGCGGGGGCGGCGGCGACACCACGAGCTCGGAAGGCGACGGCAAGCCGAAGTCCGGCGGCACCCTCACCGTCGCCCGGGAATCCGAAGCCAACGGCTACAACCTGATGAGGGACACCGCGCATCCGATGGTGATCTTCTCGGTCTATGACCCGTTGCTGGTCAAGGACCTCGACGAGGAGATCCGGCCGTACCTGGCTGAGTCACTGAAGTCCAACGACGCGCTCACCGAGTGGACGATCAAGCTCCGGCCGAACGTGAAGTTCCACGACGGCACGCCGTTCAATGCCGACGCCTTGCGGCAGATCGTCGACATCCAGAAGTCGCCCGCGTCGCGCACCGCAGCCGCTTACATGGTCGTGGACAGCCTGACCGTGGTCGACGAGCTCACCGCCGTCTACAAGATGAAGTCGCCCAACGCCGGGTTCCCCGGCCTGCTGGCCGACATCTACTCGGTGCCGTTCTCACCGACCGCCTTCAATGCCAAGGGCGCCGAATACGGCAACACGCCGGTGGGCACGGGCCCCTTCGTGCTGGAGACGTGGCAGCGGGACAGCCTCTTGGTGCTGAAGAAGAACCCGAACTACTGGCGGCCTGGGCTCCCGTACCTCGATCAGGTCAACTTCAAGCCCATCCCCGACGAGGATGCTCGTCTGGCCGCCCTCAACGCGGGTGACATGGATGCGATATTCACGGTTCGCCAGGCACAGAACGTGAAGAAGGCGGCCGAAGGTGGCGCGGTCAAGAACTATCCCGACATCGGCAACATCACGGCCAGCACGCTGTTCAACATGGGCAGGCCACCCACCGACGACAAGCGCGTCCGGCGGGCCCTGGGCTATGCCCTGAAGCAGGAGGACCTGATCGCGGTGCAGGGTCTGGAGGGGGTGGCACCCGTCGTCACCCAGCTCTTCGCCAAGCAGTCGCCCTTCTACTCCGAGGACGCGGCCAAGCGCTACGCCATGAACAACGTGACCGAAGCGAAGAAGCTGATGAACGAGTACATCAACGACCCCAACCGCTCGGACGGCAAGCCGGTGGGCACTCGGGTGAACCTGGGCGTCTTCACGGCCACGGCCGGGGTGGCCACGCTGAACGACCTGGTCGTGCTGTACCAGCAGAAGTGGCGGGACGTGGGTGCCGACATCGAGCTCGGCCTCGTCGACCAAGCCGTGTTGAGCTCGAAGTCCGTGGGCAAGCCGCCCGACTTCAAGGCTGACTTCGACGTCACGCTGAGCCGGTCGGGATCCAACGAAGACCCGGACAACTACCTCTACAACTACCTCTACAACCCCAAGGGCGGCTCGAACACCGTCGACATGGACAACGCCGAGCTGCGTCGCTTGCTCGACCTCGGCCGCACGATCAAGGGCGACGAGCGCGAGAAGGTGTATCAGCAGGTGAGCGCGCTGCTGGCTGAGGAGATGCCGTTCATCTTCCACGGCGCCCTGGCCACCGCAGTAGGGGCCAAGCCCGAGGTCAAGAACCTCTCCGAGCTGTCCTTCCCAGAGGGCGGTGTCAAGGCGAAGGGCCATCCCTCCGCCCAGATCAAGTTCACCGAGGTGTGGCTCGACCGCTAGCCGGCTCCGTCTGAGCTGAACGAGCTGTTACCGGGAACGGCGGCGGTCGCGCAACAGCGCGACCGCCGCAGTTCGCGTGTGCAGGTAGTTCCCGTCGCCCACCGGGCCGAAGCTGCCGGCCGTCGACATGCCGGCCACCGGCGCACCCCCCACCTTGCGTTCGGCCAGCAGCGCCACGTCGGGGTTGCGCACGCCGAAGAGCCTGCGGCCCCGCGCCATGCAGGTGAACAACAGGGCTGCGTCGGCCTGTGCGCTGGCGCGGGTCAGTGAACGGCGAAGGTCCTCGGCGGCGCGGGCCGCGTCGTGCAGCTGGAACTGCACGGATGCTCCGACCACGGCCTGGTCGTCGACCGTGATGTTGCCGGTGTCGTCATCGATGCCGAGGACCGCTCGGACGAGGACCTGCGCGGGCTCGTCTCCTGCATGTCCCTCCTCCAGCAACCGACCGAGATGCAGGCCGCCGCCGCGCAGAGCCCAAAGGTCAGCGGCCTCTGGCAGGGCCTCGGCCAGCTCTGCGAGGTGCGCGCCAGGCGAGCGACCGGCCAGCTCGGCGATGACGTTGCCCGAGCCGCGGGTGATGACCATCGGGGAGCCGATCGGGCGACAGCCCTGGCTGACGACCAGCTCCACCGCCACCTCTGGGCCGAGCACAGCCCCGACGGCTCCTCCGGTGACGATCTTGGCGTCGAGACCCAACCGGCTTCCACCCGGGCCCCGAGCGGCCGACGCCATGCCGCCGATCACCGGTACGCCCGGAAACCTGCGGCCGAGCTCGGCGAAGAGGGACTCGGCGCGAGTCGAGAAGGGGTCGGCCACCAGGACCACCGCGCTCGGGCGGAAGGGCAGCGCAACTGGCG
>Ga0136611_10001865_pt1 | contig 14647 bp, 12 predicted proteins | sample AntDrymUQ2232306_2_FD_106645 | JGI IMG/M metagenome (GOLD analysis project Ga0136611, IMG submission 106645) | Polar desert sand microbial communities from Dry Valleys, Antarctica - metaG UQ223 (23.06) | ecosystem: Environmental > Terrestrial > Soil > Desert | place: Antarctica: Dry Valley...
ACATGCTCGCTCAGGGCGCCGATATCATCGACATCGGTGGTGAATCCACGAGGCCCCAGGGCGCGAGCCCGGTGTCCGTCGATGAGGAGATCGCGCGCGTGGTGCCAGTCATCGACGCACTGGTTCGTGTGCATCCCGATGCAGTGCTCTCCATCGACACCGTGAAGAGCGAAGTGGCCGATCGCGCCCTGCAGGCCGGCGTTCACATCGTGAACGATGTTTCCGCCTTTCGTCTCGACCCGGCGATGGCCGAGGTGTGCTCACGTCACCGGGCTGGCGTCGTGCTCATGCACTCTCGCGGCGACGTGAGCGACATGGGCACCTACCAATCGGCCCGGTACGGCGACGATCCCGTTGACGAAATACTGGGTGAGCTGCAGGCGTGCGTAAGGGCGGCAGAGGACGGCGGCGTCGAGCGTCGCGCGATTGCAGTCGATCCCGGCATCGGCTTCGCCAAGCGGTCCGAACACTCGCTGGCGATACTCGCGGCACTTCCGCGTCTGGCCGCCTGGGGTCTGCCCGTTTATGTCGGTGTGTCGCGCAAGCGGTTTGTCGGAGAGATTACCGGTGTGCCGAATGCTGCCGAGCGTGTGCACGGAAGCGTTGGCGCCGCGGTCGCGGCGCTGGCTCGCGGCGCGCGCGTCTTCCGCGTTCATGATGTCGGTCCCGCGCGACAGGCACTCGACGTGGCGTGGGCCATCCTTCGGAGTAACGCCGCAGCGGCTCCGCGATGAAATCGGACCCGGTGCGAGCCCGGCTGTCACCGGCGAGGGAGTGGAGGTCGCCGGCGATCGCAGCTGCAGTGCTGATGACGGTGTACCTCGCTTCGCTTGCGCCAGGTGTGACGTTCTGGGATGCCGGTGAGTTCATCGCGGCCGTGCATACACTCGGCATCCCGCACCCTCCGGGCACCCCTCTGTATATCCTGCTCGGAAAGACGTGGACGCTCGCGCTGGGGTTCATGGGCTCCGCTCTCGCGCTCAACATGCTGTCGGCGGTCTGCACCGCCCTGTCCGGGGCGATCACGGCGCACCTGGTGTTTCGCAGCACGAACGATCGGTGGATAGCGGTGGCCGCTGCGGTCGTCGCCGGAACGATGTCGACGGCATGGCTCAATGCGACCGAGACCGAAGTCTACGCCGTGTCGTTGCTGCTCTCGATGTTGATGATCGACGCTGGGGAACAGGCGGGATCGCAGGGCAGTTGGCGATGGCTGGTGCTCACCGGTTATCTCATCGCGCTCGCCGTTCCCCTGCACCTGAGCGCGCTGATCGCCGCGCCGGCGGCGATCGTGCTCGCAAGCGAACGGATGTCTCATAGTGTTCGTCCTCCAGAGGGCACGTCCACTCAGCGGCTCACTCATTGGCTACAGCGGAATTTCCCGGACTGGCGCTGGTCCTGGGCAATCATCCTCACCGCGGTCGTCGTGCTTTCTGTCGCGATGAGCGGCATGTCGATCATCATAGGCGTGTCAGGTCTTGGAGCGCTCGCCGCTGGTCTGGCACTCGAGCGGCACAGTCCTGGATGGAGAGCATCGTCGATCATCGTCGCCATCGTGATCGCGTTCACTGTGCTCGCCTTCATGATCGTCCGCGCGGCGCACGATCCGGGAATAAATCAGGGAGATCCGGTCGCGCTCTCGAGCTGGATGGCCGTGGTGACACGAGAGCAGTATTCGGCGGCTCCGATGTGGCCGAGGCAGGCGCCGGTGTGGATGCAAGCCGCCAACATGCTTCAATACTTCGACTGGCAGCTTGCCCTGTCGCTGGCCCCCAGTCCGCCGCTATCACCCGGTCGCGGACTCTTCACCATCGCGGGGCTTGCGCTCGGCATTCTTGGATCGGCGGTACATCGCCGCGCCGATCCGCGACGCTGGCGTGCGGTACTCGCGCTGCTGCTGTCGGGCAGCATCGGCGTAATGGTCTACCTGAATCTGAAGGCGGGGCCGTCAATCGGCTGGGGCATCCTCCCCGAGAGCGCGCCACACGAGCCGCGAGAGCGCGACTACTTCTTCGTTCTGGCGTTCTGGGCCTGGGGAATATGGATCGCGATGGGTGTCGCCGAGCTCCGGCGGCGGACGTCGAACTTCAGGCGGTGGACGTCCCATCGACGTCGTCTGCTCGAAAGAGCGATGGTGGTCGGCGTCGCATTCGTGCCCATTGCGCTGAACTGGCAGGCCGTGGAACGGCGCAGCGAACCGTCCGCGTCGCTCGCACGGCGTGCAGCGCAAGCACTGCTCGCTTCCTCGCCCGAACGCGCCGTGCTCTTCGTTGCCGGTGACAACGACAGCTATCCATTGTGGTATCTGCAGCAAGTGGAGCGCTTTCGACCCGACGTCAGCGTGCTCACCATCCCCATACTCCCGGCCGACTGGTATCTGGCCGAGGTCCAGCGGCGACATGGCCTTCGAGCCCCCGCTGAGTGGCGAGGGCTCTCGGCCACGATGAGTGAGCTCGCACGCGATGCGCGGCGTCAGGGGCGACCGGTTGCCGCGGCCGTCTCGGTATCTCCCGCGGAGCGCGCCGCGCTCGGCGAGCTGCGCGTACTTCGCGGTTGGGTATGGGTCGAGTCCGACAGCATGGCGCGGCCGGTTACTCTGCAACTGCGATCGGTCGATCTCGCACGGTCGGTACAGGCGTCGAGCCTCAGTGCCACCGACCAGCGTGCTCTGATGAAGCTGGCCGAGTCCCTACCGCCGGCTGTCTGGAGCCGACTGACATCCACGGAGCGGTATATGGCGGGTCTGCTTGCCTGTCCACGTTTCGCCCGTGAATCGGCGACCCGGAAGGCCTCCGCCGATTCACTTGATTCAACGTGTAACTTCCGGTAGCTTGGTGCCTTATGCGTTTTCTCGACCTTCCAGAACGGGTGGCGGAAGTTCGAGGCCGGATCGACGCCGCCGCGGTCCGTGGAGGGCATGGCCAGCAGGTTCGCATCGTCGCGGTGACGAAGACCTTCGGAACCGAGGCGGTGACTGCGTCGTGGCAGGCCGGTCTGACGGATGTGGGCGAGAATCGGGTGCAGGAAGCGATCGCAAAGAAACGAGCGATCGACGCGCCGGTGCGGTGGCATCTGATTGGCCATCTGCAGAGAAACAAGCTGAAGCACCTTCCCGAATTCGATCTGGTGCATTCGCTCGACAGCCTGCGTCTCGCGGAGGCTGTGGACGACGCAGCGCGCGAGGGCGAACGAGCAGTCGCCATGCTGGTGCAGGTGAACGTCGCTGGTGAGGAAACCAAGGGCGGTTTTGAGCCGTCCGAGGTCAGTGAAGTGGCAGCCAGGCTCGCCGAGATGAGTGGCATTCGCATATGCGGGGTGATGACGATGGCGCCCTTCGACGCGGCGGAGGGACGACTGCGGGAAGTCTTTTCCGCGGCGCGCCGGGTGCGTGCGCAACTCGTTTCCGCGGGACACGCGGCAACCGAGCTGTCCATGGGAATGTCGGGTGATTACGAGATTGCAGTCGAGGAAGGCGCGACGTGCGTTCGCCTCGGAACTCTCCTGTTCGGAGTGAGACCCACATGATCGACGAATCCTTCCACCTGACGCCGCTCGATGTCCGGCGCTACGACTTCGGCAGTGCGTTACGCGGATATGACAAGGCGCGTGTCGATCAGTTCCGCGAGCAGGTCGCAGAGGAGCTGGATCGCCTGACGCGGCTCAATCAGGATCTTGACGGCAAGGCCAAGGGCTTTCACGAGCAATTGCGTGCGTTCCGCGAACGCGACAAGGCACTCAACGAGGCGCTCGTGTCGGCCCAGCAACTGCGTGCGGAAATCCGGGAGCAGGCGGAGCGCGAGTCGCAGCTGATTCTGCGTGAGGCGCGCGCAGAAGGGGACCGTCTCCTCGAAGCCACGCGTGGTGAGATCCGGCGATTGGCCGAGCAGATAGAGCAGCTCGATCGGGTGCGTCGCAGTTACCTGTCACAGCTCCGCGCCATGGCCGAGCGACAGCTGTCGGAGATTGCGGCGTCGGAAAACGCGGGTCCGCCTGCCGGACCGCCGCCCCCGTCTCAGGAAGGTCATGAGGGCAGGCGTCACGCGAACACGCCTGCGTGGCTCGACTCCCTCGTCCGCGAGTGAAGCCGGCAGAGCACGCGACAGCAGCACACACGGTTGAAGGTATCGAGCGCGCGGCGAGCGTCGTGCGCTCGCGCTTTCCGGACACGCCGGTCGCCGGAATCATTCTGGGCACCGGACTTGGCGGCCTGGCATCTCTGATCGCGGTCACCGAGACCATCGACTATGCGGACATTCCCGATTTTCCACTGTCCACGGTGGAAACGCATTCCGGACGCCTGCTTTGCGGTACGCTGGGTGGCAAGGCCGTCATCGCGATGCAGGGTCGCTTTCATCGATACGAAGGGTATTCGCTGCAGCAGGTGACGTATCCCGTTCGCGTCCTGCGGGCGCTCGGTGCCAGGAACCTGATCGTCTCGAACGCCTGCGGGGGGATGCATCCTCTGTGGCAGCCCGGCGATCTCATGCTCATCGCCGATCATATCAACCTGCTCGGGGACAGTCCCCTCATCGGTCCGAACGATGACCGTCTTGGACCTCGCTTTCCCGACATGTCGGACCCGTATGACGCGCAACTCCGGGCGCTGGCGCGGACAGTCGCACGCGAGCAGGGTATTGCCGTCCGCGAAGGCGTGTACGTCGTCGTGGCGGGTCCCAACCTGGAGACCCGTGCGGAATACCGTTTTCTGCGCGGCATCGGCGCGGACGTGGTGGGTATGTCCACCGTGCCCGAAGTAATCGTCGCGGTGCACGGCGGGATGCGCGTCCTGGGTATCTCCATCGTCACGGATCAATGTCTGCCCGATGCGCTGGAGCCGGCGACCGTGGAGAAGATCATCGCGGTGGCGATGGGCGCCGAGACCAGCCTGAGTGCGTTAGTGCGGGGCGTAGTGGAGCGGCTGTGAAGCCTTCCTCGGCTGGCGCAGTGGTCTCGATTCACAACGGCGTTCGGGTTCGGTGACGGTCGCCGGAGGGACGCAGCCGCGCTTCCGGCTGCTGCCGCCCGATCGTGCGGCCGACGAGATGGAGCAGGAGATGCTGGCCCGGTGGGCCGACGAGGATCTCTTTGCGCAGACGCTGCGCGCCACTGAGGGCGGGCCGGAGTTCGTGTTCTTCGAGGGCCCCCCGACGGCCAACGGGCGGCCTGGCATCCATCACGTCTTCGCGAGGACGCTGAAGGATCTTTTCTGCCGTCACCGCGCCATGAAGGGATTTCACGTGGCGCGAAAGGGCGGTTGGGACACGCACGGGCTCCCGGTGGAGATCGAGGTCGAGAAGCAGCTTGGGATCAGTGGAAAGCAGCAGATCGACGAGATTGGTGTCGAGCGTTTCAACCAGCTCTGTCGGGAAAGTGTGTGGAAGTATCAGGCGGAGTGGAAGAGTCTGAGTGAGCGGATCGGCTACTGGCTCGATTACGAGAACGCCTACGTCACGTACAGTAACAATTACGTGGAGAGCGTGTGGTGGGCGCTGAAGACCCTGTTCGACAAGGGTCTGCTCGCGCGGGGCCACAAGATCCTGCCGTACTGCCCGCGGCGCGGAACGACGTTGTCGAGCCACGAAGTGGCGCAGGGTTACGAGGATGTCGAGGATCCGAGCGTCTACCTCGCGCTGACGCTCACCGGTGAAGCTTGGGGGGCCCCCCCCGAAACAGAATCTGGTGCTCCGAGCGTGCCGTCGCGCAACCAGATCGTCCCCGACCGGCGCATTCTCGTCTGGACGACTACCCCCTGGACCCTCGTCTCGAACGCCGCCCTCGCCGTCCATCCCGATCTCGACTACGTCGAGCTCCGGAAACGCGATGGCAAGGATCCGCGGACCGTCATCCTCGCCGCGCCTCGCATGGACGCCGTGCTCGGTGATGACGCCGCCAGCCGCTGGGAGACGGTCGCGACGTTCAAGGGCGCCAATCTGGAGGGACTGCGCTATCGCCGCCCCCTCGACTGGGTGGCGTACGACGAGGGCGAGCACGAAATCATCATTGCGGAAGACTTCGTGTCCGCCGACGACGGCACCGGCGTCGTCCATATGTCGCCCGCGTTCGGCGCGGACGACTACGCCGCCGGCAAACGACGCGGCCTGGCCTTTCTCCAGCCGGTGAACGCGCGCGGCGAATTTCCAGCCGGGCTGCCGCTCGTCGGCGGCACGTTCGTCAAGGATGCCGACCCGCTCATCATCGAAGAGCTGAAGCGCCGCGACGTGCTGTGGAAAGCAGGGAAACTGACGCACGCGTATCCGCACTGCTGGCGTTGCGCGACACCGCTGCTGTATTACGCGCGGGGATCCTGGTTCATCCGGACGACGGAATACCGGAACGACATGCTCGCGCGGAACGCACGCGTGGCGTGGCATCCGCCCGAGGTTGGCGAAGGCCGTTTCGGTGAATGGCTGAAGAACAACATCGACTGGGCGATATCACGCGACAGGTACTGGGGAACGCCGCTGCCCCTGTGGGTATGCGACGCCGACACGGATCACGTCGTCGCCATCGGCAGTTTCGGGGAGCTCGCCGCCCGCGTCGGACCACTTGGCGACACGTTCGATCCACACAAGCCGTTCATCGATGCGCACTCGTTTCCCTGCGAGCACGCGGGCGATGGGACGCGGCCCGCAGCCCGCAGCCCGCAGTCCGCAGCCCGCAGCCCGCAGTCCGCAGCCCGCACTCGGACGTCTCCAGCCTGCTCGGGCACCATGCGCCGCGTTCCCGAAGTCATCGATACGTGGTTCGATTCCGGCTCGATGCCGTTCGCCCAGTGGCACTATCCATTCGAGAATCGGGATGTCCTCGAGCGCAGCTATCCGGCGGACTTCATCGCCGAGGGCGTCGACCAGACTCGAGGCTGGTTCTACTCACTGCTGGCGATCGCGGCCGGATTGGGCGACGCACTGCCGAATAACGTGATGCCCGGGACGCGCGCCACGAGCTCGGGCGCCGCGCCGTACCGGACCGTGGTCGTGAACGACATGGTCCTGGACGCGCACGGACAGAAGATGTCCAAATCGCGCGGCAATATCGCCGAGCCATGGACCGTGGTGTCGCGGCATGGTGCGGATGCGGTCCGCCTGTTTCTGATCTCGAGCAGCCAGGTGTGGGTGCCGCGCCGCTTCGATGAAGACGCCATCCGCGAGACCGTCGGCCGATTTCTCCTGACGTTCAAGAATGTCTACAGCGGCATCTTCGCGCAGATGGCGAATTTTGGCTGGTCGCCGTCGGAGGTCGATCCGGCGCCGGAGGCACGGCCGGCCATCGATCGCTGGGTACTGTCGCGCCTGAACTCCGTCGAGCGCACCGTCGACAAGCTGCTCGATGAATACGACGCCACGCTGGCGGCGCGTGAAGTGATGCAGTTCGTCGTCGATGACGTCTCGAACTGGTATGTCCGCCAGAGCCGCGCGCGGTTCTATGATGTCGAGGGGGACGACAACCGCGCCGCGTTCGCGACGCTCCACGAGGTGCTCGTCAGCACCTGTCGTCTGCTCGCTCCGTTCACGCCGTTCGTCAGTGACTGGATGCATCGCGAGCTGACCGGCACCTCCGTCCACCTGGCCGAGTTCGGGCGCCGCGCCCGCCACCTCATCGACGTCGACACCGAACGTGCGATGTCACAGATCCGGGAGCTGGCGAGGCTGGGCCGAGCGGCGCGGGAAGACGCGGGAATCAAGGTACGGCAGCCACTGGACCGAATGGTGTGCGTCGTTCCCAACGGGGATCGTGTGGCGCTCGAGAAGCTCTTTCCCCTCCTTGCATCGGAATTGAACGTCAAGCGCGTCGAGTTGGCCTCAAACGCCGATACACTTGTTTCTCTGCAGGCAAAAGCGAATTTTCGGACGCTCGGGAAGAAGTTTGGCAAGCTGACACCCCGGGCCGCCGAGGCGGCGTCGGCACTGTCGGGTGAGACGCTTCGCGGCTTCGAGCGCGGGGAGGAAGTCCATCTGGAGGTGGACGGGGTATCCAGAAAACTCGACAGGGACGATTTGATTATTATTCGCGGTGCGTCGGGGTCGTTGGCCGTCAAGGAAGAGGCCGGTTTCTTTGCGGCGATCGACCCGGCGATCTCGCCAGCGCTGCGTCGCGAGGGGCTGGCACGAGAGCTCGTCAGCCGGGTGCAGAGGATGCGGAAGGAAGCCGGACTTCTGGTCAGCGACCGCATCGTGCTCGCGGTCACGGGCTCGGATGAGGTGCGCGCGGCGCTGCGCGAAATGCGGGAATGGGTGGCCGGTGAAGTGCTGGCGAGCGAGATCGTCGAAAGCGAGCTCGGCCAGTCAACTGCGGTGCAGGACCTCGAGCTGGACGGATTGAGTGTCCGCATTGCCTTAAACAGGATTCAGTAGCGATGCCATCGTCATCAGGCGGCACGAAGAAGTCGAAACCGATGCCCAAGAAGTCACTCACGCATTTCGAGAAGCGGCTACTCGAAGAGCGAAAGCGGGTGTTGAAGGAGCTGGGCCACTACGACGAGACGTTCAGCGCGTCGCTGCAGGGCGCCGATGGCGACCTGAGCTCCTACTCGTTTCACATGGCGGATCAGGGCACCGACGCCATGGAGCGCGAGAAGGCGTTCCTGTTCGCCAGCCAGGAAGGACGCTTCCTCTGGCATATCGACGAGGCGCTGCGGCGGCTGTACCGCTCGCCCGAAACGTTTGGGCAATGCCATTCCTGTGGCGAGGATATCGATTTCGATCGACTCGACGCGCTGCCGCACGCGCGGTTGTGCATCACCTGCAAGCAGAAAGAGGAAGATGGAAAGAAGCAGAGCTGATCAACGGCTCTTCTGGTCGGTGATCGGGGTCATCCTCGTCGCCGATATCATCACCAAGCGCATCGCGGTCGAGCATCTCATGCCTCGGCGCATGCCGCACGAAGTGTTCGGCGAATGGTTTCGGTGGACGCTGGTCTACAATCCCGGCGCGGCCTTCGGGCTGCATCTCGGACCCTATTCGCGGTGGATCTTCACGGCTCTGACGCTCATCGCGCTCGTCATCCTGTGGCAGCTGTTTCGCCAGACGACGCCCGGTGACAAACCCCGCCTGCTGGCGCTCGCCCTGGTGACAGGCGGTGCCGTCGGCAACCTGCTCGACCGCTTGCGCGGAGCAGCGGGCGTTGTGGATTTCATCGATGTCGGCATTGGCGACATGCGGTGGCCAACGTTCAACATCGCGGACATGGCAGTAAGCACCGGCGCGTTCCTGCTCGCGTGGGTGCTCTGGGGTGAAGACCAGGAAGCTGCGGCGGCTGCGGCCGCCGCCACGCCGCCGCCTCTGTCCACCGGGTCGAGCGAAGCCACCTGACGAGCCGAGTCACCTTCCAGCTCGAAGAGGGCGGCGACCGGCGGCTCGATTCGCTCGTTGCCGAACAGTGCGGTCTTTCCCGTACGAAAGCAGCGACGCTGATCGCGAACGGGAACGTGACTGTCGCGGGCCGCCGCGAGAAAGCGAGCTATCGGCTCGAAGCCGGCGAATCCGTGGACGTCGATATTCCACCGGCGCCGGGACGCGATGTGCAGCCGGAAACGATTCCCCTCAGGATCGTCCATGAAGATGACGACCTGCTGATCGTGGACAAGGCAGCCGGAATGGTCGTACACCCGGCTCCCGGCAACTGGACCGGGACGCTGGTGAACGCGCTGATGGGACGCGGCGGGGAGCTGTCGAACACCGGCGGTGCGGAACGCGCGGGCATCGTGCACCGACTCGACAAGGACACTTCGGGATTGCTGCTGGTCGCGAAAAACGATCGCGTTCACCGGCTGCTGAGTGCCGCGATGGCGGCGAGACGCATCACCAGGCGATACGCGACGGTCTCGTGGGGGCACATCGAAACCGAGCGCATGCAGGTCGATCGCCCGCTGGCTCGCGATCCGCGCGACCGGACGAAAATGGCCGTGTCTCCCGAAGGGCGCTCCGCGACGACGGATTTTGTCCGTCTGGCTCGCTTCGACGCGGGTGATCTGCTCCGGGCGCAACTGCTCACCGGCCGCACGCATCAGATTCGCGTGCATCTCGCTTCGATCGGTCATCCGGTAGTCGGCGACGATGTCTACGGTGGTGGCGGGGGCCGCCGGCTTGTTGCGCTTCAGGCCAAGCGCCACTTTCTCCATGCGGCGCGCCTGAGGTTCCACCATCCGGTTACCGGAGAGCGTCTCGACATTCGCTCGCCACTTCCCGAAGACCTCCAGCGGTCGCTGGCGACCATTGCGGAGATGCCTGAGTTATTGGCGCACGCCGATCCGCTGGACTATTTTGGCTTCTATCAGGACGATGACTGACCAGGCGGTTGACGTCGCTGACGCGCGGGTGCTGCTTTTCAGGCTGGCATCGCGCATTTACGGCTGCAGTCTGAGCGAGGTGCGGGAGATCGTACCCTTTCGTCGTGCGACGCGACTGCCCGGCGCGCCATCGTATGTGTCGGGGCTTATCAACCTGCGGGGGACGATCATGACGGTGGTGCACCTCGGCCGCCGGCTCGGGGTCAGCGAGGAGTCGCGGATCGATGGATCCATTATTCTCGTGGAGCACGGATCGCAGTGCATGGGATTCGAAGTGGACGAAGTGATGGACGTGCAGCCGCTGGTGACCGAGCGTATGGAGGTGGGCGGAGAAGCCCTGATCGGTGGCGAGAACGTCCGTGGAATCGTCAAGGGAATGGGGCATCTCGACGGTTCGGTCGTGGTGGTGCTCGATGTGGCGAAGCTGGTGGGACAAATACTGCTCTGATGGCCATTATCCCGGGGGACCGTTGAGTCACACCGTATTGATTTGCGACGACGCTATCTTCATGCGCACCATGGTCGGCGACATTCTGCAACAGGCGGGATTCGAGATTGTGGGGGAGGCGGAAACGGGGCTGCAGGCAGTCGAGAAATACAAGCAGCTCAAGCCCGATCTGGTCACCATGGATATCGTCATGCCCGACATGGGCGGGATCGATGCGGTTCGGGAGATCACCAAGTTCGATCCGAACGCAAAGGTCCTGATGTGCAGCGCCATGGGACAACAGGCGCTGGTCGTCGAGGCCATTCAGGCCGGCGCGAAGGATTTTGTCGTCAAGCCTTTCCAGCCGAGCCGCGTGCTGGAGGCGGTGCAGCGGGTTCTGGGTTGAGGCCACCGGACAGCGGAGGCGGGTAGGCAGCACGCCGACCCGCGCCCTCGCTGCCCGCCTCCCCCTCGCCGATGGACGTCTCTCGTTACGCCGACCTGTTCCTCACCGAGAGCCGCGAGCATCTCTCGGCGATCAATCATTCCCTGCTGGAACTCGAGCGCACGTCGGGAAGTGCTGAAGCCGTAGGCGCCATCTTCCGCGCGGTCCATACCGTCAAGGGCATGAGCGCCACGATGGGCTACACCGCCGTGGCGGAGCTCTCGCACGAGCTCGAGACACTGCTCGACAAGGTGCGCAAGGGCGAGCGGTCGGTGAGCGGTCCCATCATGGACACACTCTTCGCGGCTGCTGACGCGCTCGAAGCCTCCATCGAGCTGTCAGTGGCTGGGCGGGTCGAGGAGATCGATGTCGCGGCGGTAGTCGAGCGCGTCAGGGAACTCGGAAACCGGCCAACTGCCGCGCGGGATGCTGTTCACACCGCCGAGATCGAAGCGGCCGTGACCGCACCGGCGTGGACCGCGGCCGAACCAGCGGGCGAAGGGATGCTCATCCGCGTCCGTCTGAACGAGGGCACGCCGCTCCGTGGGGTACGCGCCTATCTGATCGCGCAGAAAGCGAAATCGCTCGGGCAGGTAATCGCCGTGTCACCACCGCTGGAGTCGCTGCAGGCGGATCAGTTTGGCAATGATTTCGCTGTGCGCCTGGTTCCGCGCTTTGGTGTTGCGGAGATCGAGCGTGTTCTCGGTCTTGCGGGGGATGTCGCGGAGATCTTCGTGAGCGGTACGACGGAGGCGCCGGGCGCCGCAGCGTCGACGGTGCCGGCGCATCGCATGACGCCTGCCGGCACGCCGCAGCTGTCGGAAATTGCGCCGGCAGAGCCGGCAATCAAGCAGCAGCGAAGCGTCCGCATCGATCTGCGGCGACTGGATTCGCTGATGAACCTCATTGGCGAGCTGGTGATCACGCGCGGCCGGCTGACGCAGCTCGCGGCCACGCTCGGCCAACCTGCGCTCGACGAAAGCGTGTCGCAGGCCTCGCGGCTCATCTCGGACCTTCAGGACGAGATCATGACCAGCCGCATGGTGCCGGTCTGGCAGGTGTTCGACCGCTTTCCGCGACTGGTGCGGGACGCAGCCCGTCAGCTCGAGAAGCGCGTCGATTTTTCGGTGGAAGGCAAGGAGATCGAGCTCGATCGCTCGATGCTCGACGAAATCGGCGATCCCATCGTGCACCTGTTGCGCAATTCAATCGACCACGGCATCGAAACGCCGGAAACGCGAACCGCGCTCGGGAAGTCGCCCACCGGACGGCTGACACTGAGCGCCATGCGCGACCGCTCCGCGGTGCTCATTCGTGTGGCCGACGATGGCCGCGGTATCGACCGCGGTCGCGTCCTGAAGCGGGCGCAGGAGATGAACCTTCTCGATCCGTCGAAGACGGAAATAGCCGATGAGGACCTGCTGCGGCTCATCTCCCGACCGGGCTTTTCAACCGCCGAGAAGGTCACCGATATTTCGGGGCGTGGCGTGGGGATCGATGCGGTTCAGAACCGGGTTCGAGCGCTGGGCGGCTCGGTGGAGATCCGTTCCGTGCCGGGTCAGGGTACGAGCGTCACCTTTCGGCTGCCCCTCACACTGGCGATTCTTCGCGCACTCCTCGCTCGCGTCGGCGACGAATTGTATGCCATCCCGTTGACGCATGTGCACGAGACAGTGGACTTTCGTGCTCCCGATCTGAGAACGATCAAGGGAAGGGAAGTGCTCGTCCTGCGCGAAGAGGTGCTACCGCTGATCCGGCTGCGGTCGCTTATGCGACTCGAGGCCGCTAACGGCCGGAGGCAGCAAGTGGTCATCTTGGAAGTGGGCGACAAGAAGGCCGGACTCATGGTCGACGATCTGGCCGGGCAGCAGGAAGTGGTGGTCAAGCAGTTCGATACCGTACGGGAGGGTCTTACGCTATTCAGCGGCGCCACGATCCTGGGTGATGGCGCCCCGGCGCTGATCATTGACGTCAGCAGTCTCCTCTAACGGAGTGTTCATGGTAGACGATATTCGGTCGCTCACGGCACGGCAGCTCGACGCCCTTCGCGAAGTGGCGAACATCGGGGCCGGTCATGCTGCCACCGCGCTGTCGCAGATGACCGGCGGCACCATCATGATCAGCGTACCGCAGCTCAACATTGCGCCGCTGGAGGAGGTACCAACGCAGATCGCCGGCCCCGAAGAGCCGGTCGCGGCGGTGCTGATGCACATGCTCGGCGACCTGACGGGACGCACTCTCCTCGTGTTTCCCAAGCAGACCGCCATCCGCCTGTCCGAGTTGATGCTGCGTCGTCCGGCGGGCTCCTCGAAGGATCTGGGCGAGCTCGAGCAGTCGGCCATCAAGGAGGCGGGAAACATTCTCAGCGGCGCCTACATGAATGCGCTGAGCGACTTCATGGGGCTGATGCTGCTGCCGTCGCCTCCGAGCCTGGCGATCGACATGAGCTCGGCGGTCCTGACGACTGCGTACCTGCAGTTCGGCAGCGATCGCGATTACGTGTTCTGTGTCGAGAGCGAGTTCTACATGAAGGACCTCGACGAGCATCTGCGCGGGTTCTTCCTGCTCCTGCCCGACTTCCAGTCGTTGCAGGCGATTCTGCGCGCGGTGAGGGTGGGTTGACCCAGTCGGTGGCGCAGTCGAACGTGCCGGCGAACGCCCCCAGGGCGCTTGCGACTGGCACGCCGCCAGCCGCCTCCCTCACCTCGCAACGCGACCGGGATGTGCTTCGGTCGTTCGCGCGGCGCATCGATCCGTCGGACGCGGGCGCGCACAACAACCTCGGGGTTCTCTATTACAACAAGGGACTCTACGAGGAGTCGGTCGGCGCGTTCATGAAGTCGCTCGAGCTCGATCCGAAGATGCAGGTCGCGCAGCGCAATCTCGAGATCGCCTACTTCAACACCGGCTACTACGACAAGCGGGTCACGGAGCTGCGGGAGCGACTGCGCCAGCGTCCCGAGGAGCGCGATGCGCGATGGGAGCTGGGGCGCACGTATGCGCTGCTCGGCCACATCGCGGAAGCGGTTCGCGAATTCTCCGATCTGCTCACCTATCATCCGGATGACCTCGGCGCACTCATTCAACTTGGCCTCGCCGAGAAGGCGAGCGGCGACCTGGACGACGCGGAGCAGTGGTTTCGCCGGGCGCTCGAGCTCGATCCCAGCAGCTCGGTCATGCACTTCTATGTCGGGGAAGTCGTGTACAATCGGGGCCTCAACGACGAAGCCCTCTCGGAGCTGAAGCGCGCGATCGAGTTGAATCCCGACAACCCCGATGCCCATTACCTCATGGGCTTCGTGCTTGGGGACATGGGACAGCACGAGGAGGCGCGCGCCGCGACCAAGCGCGCTATCCAGCTCAATCCCACCTTCTCGCGCGCCCAGGCCAATCTCTCGCTGGATCAGTACAAACCGGAGAAGTACGAGGCGCTGCTCGCCGGCCACAGCGAACGCAAGTCGCAGCAGATGATGGCCGTCTCCGGAGACGG
>Ga0136611_10001866_pt1 | contig 14643 bp, 14 predicted proteins | sample AntDrymUQ2232306_2_FD_106645 | JGI IMG/M metagenome (GOLD analysis project Ga0136611, IMG submission 106645) | Polar desert sand microbial communities from Dry Valleys, Antarctica - metaG UQ223 (23.06) | ecosystem: Environmental > Terrestrial > Soil > Desert | place: Antarctica: Dry Valley...
CCGGAGCAGGTGACCGAATCGGGGACGGAGATCGTCTTGAATGCTGGCGACGGCTTGGCCTACAACGCCGATGTGGTGCACACCGCCCGCGGGGCCACCGACGAACTGACGGAGGTCCTGGTTGCCTCCGTCTGGGAGGTCGGGCAACCCGGGGTCACCGTGACCGACGAGCAGGGCACACCGGCGGCCCCGCCCGCGTAACGTCGCGTCGACGCGGGCCAGCGGTGCCCGCTGGTCCCCTCCAGCGGGCACCGCTCAGCGCGACCAACGCCCCGTGACGGCGCCGAACTGGCCGCCGCTGAGGACACCAACCCCCACTTAGGGATTCGGTGGCGCACGGTCGATGCGGGCGAGCGGGTGTCACACCGTCGCCGCATCCTCCCCGAGTTCGGGGTGCCCAGCTCTCATCGCCTCGGCAAGCGCCGATCGGAGCAGCGCGGAGGCCGCCCAGCGCTTGACCGCCTCAGCCTCCGGGGAGGTCAGGCCGCAGATGTCCTCCATCCCCATCATGCTCTCGAGGCCGACACACATGGCCAATGCCATCACCAGGCGGTGCAGCCGGTCGGCACTTGACAGTGGCGCCGATGGGTGTAGGCTGGGCCGGACCGATCGCTCGAGACCCGAGAAGGGACGACACCATGGCAGACCGACTGGCGCTCGCCGTGATCCCCGGGGTGGGTTGGAACGCCGACGAAATCCGGGCGATCGCCCGCGAGGCCGAGGAGGCCGGTTTCGATGCGATCGTCGCCGCCGAGGTCAACAACGACGTCATGGCCACGGCGCAGCTGATGGGAGCGGTGACCGAGCGCATTCAGGTAGGGACGTGGATCGCGAATATCTACCTGCGCCACGCTTACACCTGCGCCCAGGGAGCCGCCCTGATCGCTGAGGCCACTGGCGGCCGCTTCGTGCTCGGGCTCGGGGTCAGCCACCAGCCGATCAACCGGGCGCTCGGCATCGCGATGCCGGACCCGCTGGATACCCTGCGCCGCTACGTGACCGAGGTGCGGAGTTGGCTGCGGGGGGAGGGGCCGGCGACCCACCTGCCGCAGCGGCCGGCGGCGGTCCCCGTCCCGCTCTACGTGGCGGCGATAACCTCGCCGGCGGTCGAGCTCGGGGGGGAACTCGCCGACGGGATCATGCCACTGTTCTGGCCGCCGGAGCGGGTGGCACAGAGCAAAGTCTGGGCCGACCGCGGACGGGCCAAGGCACCGGAGCTGGGACCGTTGGATATCACCCTCGACATTCCGACCTTCGTTGGCGACGACCTCGGGGCGCTGCGGGAAGCGGCGCGGCAGAACCTGGTCCTCTACACGGGTCTCCCCTTCTTCCAGCGGATGTTCCGCGCGAGCGGCTTCGCCGCGGAGGCGGCGCTGATGGAGGACGGGGACGGGATGGCCGGCCTGTCCGACCGCCTGCTGGACGCGGTCTGCCTGCTCGGCCCCCCGGACCGGTGCCGGGAGCGGTTGGCGGCGTACCGTGCGGCCGGAGTCGGGCTACCGATCCTGTACCCCCCGATCGGGGTCGCGGGGGCACGGGGCGTGATTCAGGCCTTTCGGCGCTAGATCGCCGACGGGGCGGACCGGGAAGGACCGGAACCCTCCGTCACCCCATCCGGACACATCTCAGAAACGGCCCAGCCTGTTGAAAAAGGGCAGGGGATCGGCGCGGAACAGGTGCGAATCGGGAATCCGCGGCCGCCGCTGGTTCATGACGGCACGATGGCGACCGGTTGCGCCACCGGGAGCACCACCCCAGCCGCTCCGCTCGGCCAGGGGCGGCGTCCCCAACCTGCCCGGCTCAACACTCGTTTCAGGTTCTGCCCCGCCGCAATCAGCAGCGCCTCCCCGTTGACCTTGACGAGACCCCGCCGCCGGAACCGCCGCAACCCATGCCAGTCTTTCGCCTCGGCGAACAAGGGCTCGACCCAGACCGTGCGCTTGCGCATCGCTGTGGCGACGTCCTCGGTCGCGTGGTACCCCCGAACCCGGTCGAGGACGGACTCGTCGAAGCTCCGACTGATACGCCGACCGCGGGGCGAGGTGGTGCAGCGCTCCCGCAGCGCACAGGCATGGCAGTCGGCCGCCGATGCCTGGTAGATGCGCCGATGGGGTGCGTCGCTCTGGGAGAGGAAGCGCAACACCTTCTCCCCTGGACAGCGATAGAGGTCGGCTTCTGGATCGTAACGGAAGGCCCGATCACCGAAGCGGTCCGTGGGCTGGCCGACCGCTGACAGGGGGACATAGGCGCGGATGCCCTCCCGCTCGATGGCGGCAACATTCTCGATCGTGCCGTACTTCGTATCGCCCGTGATCTGCTGCGGCCGGAGTTTCCAGCGGAACCGGGCATGCCAGAGCAGGTCGAGTGCCGGCTGGTTGTCCTGGACTTCAGCCGGGGTCACCAGCGCGGCGAGAACGATTCGCGCTTTGCCGCCGTCAACGACGTAATGGTCGTGGTAGCCCAGGTGGGATCGCCCGGTTCCGGGTGGCAGCGGTGAGGCGTCGGGATCGGTCGTACTGACGCGGAAGTCGGCCGTCCGCCGGTAGGCGCCGCTGGTGTCGTTCCGGTCGGGTCGCCCAGCCTCCCCGATCCAGTCGTGGCGAGCGGCGGCGGCTTCTGCCAGCGCGGCACGATCGAGCGCATGCACAACCACCGGCCGCGACACTGGCGCCTCCACGCTGGCATCGTGCCCTGGGAAACCATCCTCCGGTCCGGATCGCTCGTCGTTGCCCGCGGCGGTGAACAGGTGCGCCAGGTGCGCCTCGACGGCGAAGCGCGTCTGGAGGGAATCGAGCGCCGCATTCGCCTCGACCTTGGTGGCGTCGATGAAGAGTTCGCAGCCCCAGACCAGACCCGCGGCAACACATTGCTCGGTGACGGTCTCGAAGAAGCGCCGAAAGACGGCGAGTCCGTAGCGATCCCGGATGCGGGTGAGACTCGAATGGTCCGGGAGCGCTTCGGTGAGATCGTCTCCGAGATACCACCGCGGACTCAGCCGATCGGCCACCACCCGCATGAGCTGGCGCTCGGACCGCAGCCCTTCGAAAAACAGGATGAGTTGGAGCTTGAAGAACACCACCGGGTCGACGCTCGGTCGCCCGATCCCGCCGTAGGTGTCACGGACGAGTTCGCGCACGAAGCCCAGGTCGAGGACACGCTCCAACTGTCGGTAAAAGTGATCAGCCGGAACCAACTCCTCCAACGACACCGGCGGCAACGGTCCGAAGGCGCGGGCCTTGATGCCCATCATGACTTGAGTGCTCCGTCCGTCTGCGGGTCGGCCGAAGCGACGGAGTCGTCAGCATGGACCGTGGGGTTAGAACTCCTCGACGTAGGCGGCGGCGACCTCTTCCGGTGGGTTGGTGTAGCGCTGGATATAGCGTTGCGAGCGGTGCCCCAAGCGACGCTCCAACTCGTAGGCATCCGCGCCGGTCACCGTCGCCAGGTGAAATGCGAAGGTATGGCGGAGGTCGTGGGGTCGCAACGGGGAGATGTGCCGCGCCGGATCGGCGAGCTCCGCATCGTGCCAGCGCCCGATCTGCTCCAGGATGAGATTGATCGCGCGCAGTGACAAGCGGCCGTCCGCCGCCCGCGCCGGGATCCCAGTGGCGCTGAGGAAGAGTGCCGGGGTCGTGTCGCCGGCATCACGCGATCGCTCCTTCTCCAGATAGTCGGCCAACGCCTGGCGGGCGTCAGCAGAGAGGAAGACCGTCCGCTCGGTGCCACCCTTGCCCCGGACGCCAGTCAACCGTCCCTGCCGCGCCTGGCGCAACCCCGTGACCGTCCGCGGTGTGAGCTGATCGAGGTTGAGATTCAGCACCTCCTCCCGCCGCAGTCCGGTCGAGAGGAACACAGAGACGATCGCCCGGTCGCGCCACGGCCGCCCGTGGGCACGAACCGGGGCGTGCGCCGGTGTTGCCGCCCAACGCTTTCCTTTTAACTGGTGAAACCGTTCCAACCGGTCGCACACATTCTTGAGCGAGCGGACCTGCGCTGGCGTCAGGGCACGGGGTTCGAGCGGCGGCAAGCCCACCTCGCGGACGCCCTTGGCCGGATCGCCAACCGGGAAGACGGTCGGCGCCTGGGCGGTCACCCAGGTCGTGAAGGCCGACAACGACGCGAGGTGGTTGTTGATCGTGGCTGGCGCCAGACCATCGGCGGCCAGCGCCTTTTGCCAGGCGAGGACATCGCGGCGCAGACAGGTCGCGATCCGGTCGTGCCCGTAGCCATCGACGAAAAAGCCGACGAAGCGGTCGAGATGGAGAACGATCTTCTTGGTGACTTCGTCCGAGCGGACCCCGACCACGGCCAGCGCGAGATAGCGCGTCGCCCAGGCGGCGAGACTGTCCGGCACAGCCTCCGCAAGACCGCCCGGACGTGTGTTCACCTTTCGTGCAGTGAAATTCAGAAGATAGGTGGGCAGTTTGGACGACGCTGATTGGGTCATACTGGCATACTCACTTCTCAGAAGGGACATTCTGTGGAGTGACTCGATCGTAGCAAAATCGGACGGGGGAACGCAAGAGGGCAAAATGCGCGACGCGCTCTTGGATGGTGTTTACGGTCGCTGACCGTCCCTCGTCGCCGCCGCTCCTTTTTCAACAGGCTGGGCCGTTTCTGCGACACCCCGCCGCCACCCCTCGGCGCAACGGGTCCATGCGGCATTCGGCGTCGCACAACCCGTCTCGGAATCTACGTTTTGCTACTTGCGTATACCTCTAAGTTTTGAGACGATGGGGAAATGGATATTGGCTACGCCCGGGTCAGCACCGGGGAACAGACCCTCGACCTGCAGCGCGACGCCCTCGCCGCAGCGGGATGCGACAAGGTCTTCGAGGAGACCGCCTCCGGCGCCAAGGCCGACCGCGTCCTCTTAAAGGAAGCGCTGGCGTATGCCCGGGCGGGCGACACCCTCGTGGTCTGGCGGCTCGACCGCCTGGGGCGCTCCCTGCCCCACCTGATCGAGACGGTCGCCGCCCTCGCCGCCCGGGGGATCGGGTTCAAGTCCCTCACCGAGCAGATCGACACCACCACCCCGGGCGGCAAGCTGGTCTTCCACGTCTTCGGTGCCTTGGCCGAGTTCGAGCGCGACCTCACCCGCGAGCGGACTCACGCCGGCCTCGCCGCGGCGCGGGCGCGGGGGCGGACGGGAGGGCGGCCCAGGAAGCTCGCCGACCCGAAGCGGCTGGCCCTGGCGCGGCGGCTCTACGCCGACGGGGAGACGGACGTCGCCACGATCTGCCGCACGCTGGGGATCTCGCGCGCGACCTTCTATCGTTGCCTCAAATCGTAGCTTTCGCGGGAGCACAGGGGGCCAGCGGAGTTCGGGATTGGATCACAAACGTTCATATCAACTGTCGCGCCCTTCAATCAGAAACGGTCGGGCCGCCAACCGCCCAGGTACTTCTCCGCCAGTTCTAATGCATCCGCCAGTAGGGCGTCGTCGGTAGCGTTCTGGCGGCAGAGCTCTACCATCGAGCGAACCTGCTCAGTACTCCCCACGGCTTCCACAAGCTCGTCCAGTTGGAAGCGCTTCTCAGTTTCAACCGCTCTTGTTCCTGAACCGTAGCGGCGGACCACGGAAACCGACTCCTTGAGCAACACGCTCCCGAGAACTTTGCTCACGGGAAGCTCAAACGGTGGCTCCTGTGAGGTGCGGGTCCGCTTTGTCCAGGTGATCAGCCAGAGCAGCTGGCGCTCGGCTCCAAGGACGTCTGGCTCGGCCGCTCGGATCTCGTGGCGGAGTTGCGCCTCCAGCTCCTGGCTGGCGTGCTCGCCGATCAGTTCCTGACCAAGGTCCTTCTCGCGGCCGACGAGGTTCAAGAGCGCCAGCTTTCCACGGAGGGTGGTGCTCTGCGGCAATATTTCGCGCACGGCGGCCTCGATTTCGGTCGCGTCCTCCAACCGTCGAAGCAGCCGGTACACCACCCGTATTATTACCATCCGCGCGTTCGGCTCCAGGAACCCTCCGGCACGTTCGGGGACCTCGCCACCAAGGTTGAGGAACACAACCGTCGCGGGAACGGCGGCGTCGGCCGGGAATTCTTCCTGGTACGCCTCTAACGTTGAGATGACGTCTTGCCACTGCGTTGGATCTAGTGACCGCATATGGTGGTCGAGGGCGCCTTGGTTGTCCAGCAGATCGAAGGCCTGTTCGGCATTCTTGAACGCCAGCAGACCGCTTCCAACAACGCGCTCTCGATACAGCGCGAAGATGTCCGGGTGGGCGACACGACGGGCCTTCAAGAACCCCAGGAGGGACGAATCGCCGACACTGTGGCGTCCATCTAGGTAGCGCGCGGCGGCCGGGAACAGACGTTCGACGATTGCTCGAACGACCTGCGCTCGATTGTCGCCCGCCGCGATCATTGCGTCGATTGCGGGCTTGGATCGGGCATCTCGAAAAGTGTCAAACATGTCCGTCCCGCTGGAAGGGGTAGTCAGCGCGTCTTGGCTCCGTATCGCCAGGGCGAAGACGTCGGGCAAGAACACCCGCATAGCCTCCAACGCCAGGATGTCGACGAGTTCCACCTCTCCGTCGAGCCCTAAGACGGTTCCGCGGAGCGAGCCGGCGTACCGGCGGACGTCGCGCATGCTGCGGACAAGCGGCCGGATGATGTCCGGCAACACGTCGCCCCAACGAGCCGGATCGAAGGGGGCGGGACCCTGGACCTCCATGCCGATGATGGCGTTGTCGATGGCCTCCGTGATTTGCCGGATCAGCACCGCCTCCGGGATCGCCGGGATGTCGTGGACGATCTGGACAATCTTCTCCAGGTAGTCCCTGCCCGAGAATCCCTCCTCGTCCAGCGCTCGCTCGATCCGCCCGCGATCGAAGGCGAGCAGGTAGATGATGTTGGGAAAGTTCCCGGTGAGCCTGACGAGCTTGAAGATATCCCTGATCTCGTCGCCCCCCAGGCGGTCGATGTCGTCGATCACCACGACGATCGGCGAGTCGAGCGATCGGAGCTCGCGCGATACGCGTTCGCGCTGCTGCTGGACGCCCCCTCGTCGCTTCGCCCGCAGCTCTTTGAGCCCCTTGCCGGCCCCGCTGACCAGTCCAACCCAGCTATCGAGGACGGGGATGTGCTGAAAGGGGGCAACGATGTCGCCGTAGTCCTCGATCGCGTCCGCGAGCCCCGACCCCTTCTTGGGGTCGGGGCGCAACTGCGCCGCCAACTCGCCGAAGAACCGGTCGATCAGCTGGTCGCCGCCCGAGAACAACCACGGGTTGAAGTTGACCCACCTAATCCATGGCGGACCGGCCAGGTTGGCCCTGATCAGGTTGATCAGGGAAGTCTTTCCCGCTCCCCACGGGCCGAGGATGGCCACCACCGAGCCTGCGGCCGCGTCGATGCTGCGGATCTCCCCCGCGATGATCGCCGCGACACTGTCGCGTCCCAAGACATCCTGGCTCCGGTCGTTTATCGGTTCGTCGCTCTGGATCATGTGGTCCTGTTTCGGTAATCTGCGGAAATTGCAGCAAATACTATCTCCTCAAGGAGGTTGCGGCCGGGTAACGTAGGACGGCGTGGTCGTCCTCCTGTTCCTGTTCTTGGGTGCCGGCGAGCGGCGCGTCGGCCATCTCCTTGACCTGCCCAGTACCAGGTCAAGCGCAGCCTCTACGCAGTTGGATCGCGTTCTATAGCAAACCAACTTCCACTAAGACGCTATCCAGGAAGTGAACGTGCATGGCGGACCTTACGGTAGATGATCAGGCAGGCGGCGAGTTGGACGAAGCCGAGGTTGTGCTGAGCCTGCTTCTCGGTGCGGGTCAGGAGACGTCGGAAGCGGTTGAACCAGCTGTGGCCAACCTCCACCACCCACCGCCGGGGCGGGTGACGGTCCGGGGAGCCGGGCGGCGGCAGGGGGCGTTCGGCGCTCGCCTTGGGTGGGACGTGCGGGGTGTAGCCCCGCGCGACCGCCGCGTCCCGACACGATGCGTAGTCGTATCCCCGATCCAGGACGAGCTGCGGCGGGCCGGTCGGGGCGGGCTCGACCACGGTGGCGTCGAGCAGGTCGGCGAGCTTCTTCATGTCGTGGCAGTTGGCCCCGGTGACGACGACCGCAACCGGGATCCCCTTCGCCTCGGTCAGGAGGTGGCGTTTGGTGCCCGGTTTCCCCCGATCGGTGGGGTTTCGCCCCGTGGCTTCCGCCTCGCCAGGCCCCCTTTTTTGCCGAACGGGGCTTTCACGATGCACCCGTCGGCCGCTTGCCACTCCCAGTCGAGGCCGATCTCGGCGTCGTACGCCCGCAGCAGCACCGCCCAGGCCCGCTCCAGGGCGCCGCTCGCGGCCCACTCGGTGAAGCGGGCGTGGACGGTGGACTTGGGGCCGAAGCGGCGGGGCAGCTCCTGCCATTGGCTGCCGGTGCGAGCCAACCAGATCAACCCGTCGAAGATCGCCCGGTCGTCGCGGCGGGGGCGGCCGGGCTTCTTGCGGACCTTCTCGACCCGCAGGACCGGTTCCAGGTCGGCCCAGAGGGCGTCGTCCACCATCCAAATCGTCGGCGCGTCCTTCGTCTTGGGTGCCGCGTCCGCGGCCGGGTGCGGGGTGTCCATCCGCCAAGGCTACCACCTTCCCCCACTTTCTGGATAGCGTCTAAGACTGATGAGTGGAAGAACGTGGTTCAAGGAAGGGGTAGTCAGGTCAGGATGAGATTGGCGGCTCTTACATCGTCGGGCCATCGAGGGGCCGGCCCGCGAGCAAGACGAGGCGGTCTCGGCGCTCGACGTCTCGATCCAGGCGCGGATTCTCAACCTCCTGGCCGATCTCCAGAAGCAGTTGGGCCTGTCGTACCTCTTTGTCGCCCACGACCTGGCGGTGGTGGAGCACATCGCCAACCGGGTCGCGGTCATCTCTGTGGGCAAGCTTGTCGAAATCGCCGCCACCGATGACCTGTGCCGTCGGCCGCTCCACCCATACACCGAAGCGCCGCTCTCGGCGGTCCCGGTCGTCGGGGCAGAGCGCACGCGGGCGCGAATCACGCTTCAGGGGGGAATCGCAACCCCGGCGAACCCTCCACGTGGCTGCTATTTCCACCCACGTTGCCGGTATGCGCCCGACCGGTGCGCCCAGGAAACACCACCTCCGCGAGAGATGTTGCCGGGTCGTTTCGCGGCCTGTCACTTCGCCGAAAATCTCGGTCTCACGGGCATGCCGCCGTCGGAGCAGACATCGGTGTCACCCGAGGGATCGTTGGTCTCACCGAAAGTCGTACCTCGGTCCATCGTCAGTTCTTCCGAGACCGCACCGCTGTTGACGTTACACCGTGGCATCGCTACAGTGCGCGGCATACTAACAACCTTTGGTCGCTGCGACGAATGGGTCGCAGCGCTGCTTCACGAGAGAGGGAGGACTATGCGCACGTCCGTCGCGCCCCGCCGTCGGTTTCGGCACGGGGGCGTCAACCGGTTGCTGACGACCATGGCCGTCGTGGCCGCACTCTTCACTCCGTTGTTGGCCGGATCCTCACATCTTGCCTCGGCGCAGGACGAGGTGATCGTCGGCTTGATCACCAAGACGGAGACCAACCCCTTCTTCGTCAAGATGCGGGAAGGCGCCCAGGCCGCGGCCGATGCGGCGGGCGTGACGTTGATGACCGCCTCCGGGCAGTTCGACACGGACAACGCCAGCCAGGTCACGGCGATCGAGAACATGGTGACGGCGGGCGCGAAGGGCATCCTCATCGTCCCGGCGGACAGTGCCGCCATCGTGCCCTCGATCCAGAAGGCGCGTGACGCGGGCGTGCTGGTGATCGCGCTCGACACGCCGACCCAGCCCGAGGACGCGGCCGACGCGCTCTTCGCGACCGACAACTTCAAGGCCGGGTTCCTGATCGGCCAGTACGCCAAGCTTGCGCTGGGCGACGCGGTGGATTCGGCGGTCATCGCGACGCTGGACACCGGCCCCGGCGTCTCGGTCAGCGTGCTCCGCCACAACGGCTTCCTGACCGGACTGGCGAGTGACGCGGGCGCGACCCCCGTCGCGCAGACCAACTCATCCGAGTTCATCGAAGACGCCCGGGTCGTCTGCAGCCAGGACTCCCAGGGTGACCAGGCCAAGGGCCAGACGGCCATGGAAAATTGCCTGCAAGGGAACCCGGAGATCAACCTGGTCTACGCGATCAACGAGCCCGCCGCCCGCGGGGCCTACACGGCCCTCAAAGCCGCGGGACGCGAGAACGACGTGGTGATCGTCGCCGTCGACGGCGGGTGCACGGGCGTGCAGGCGGTCAAGGACGGCGAGATCGCGGCCACCTCGCAGCAGTACCCGCTCAGGATGGCGCAGCTCGGCGTCGACGCCGTCGTCGAGTTCGCCACGAGTGGCGCCAAGCCCTCCGGGTACACCGACACGGGGGTGACGCTCATCTCCGACAAACCGCAGACGGGCCTCGAGTCCGAGGACACCGTGTTCGGGCTGGAGAACTGCTGGGGCTAGCTCCACCGACCTCGACGATCGAGTGCCCGGGTCCGCCATGTCGGCGAGCCCGGGCGCTCTGCGCTGAATAAGGACGACCCATGAGCAGCGCAACGGTCGGGGACCAGCTCGGCTCCACGCGGTCCGCGGGTGTTCGCTCGCTCTTCTCCAACCCGTCCGTGCTGGCGAACTTCGGGCCCCTCTTCGCGTTGATTTTGGCGGGCGTGTATTTCACGTCGCAGACCGATCGGTTCCTCAGCGGAACGAACCTTTCCCTCGTCGTGCAACAGTCGATGGTCGTGGGCGTGCTGGCGATCGGCCAGACCCTGATCATCCTGACCGCCGGGATCGATCTGTCCTGTGGCGCCGTGATGGCGTTGGGCGGCATCGTGATGACCCGCGAGGCGACCGAGGGCGGCGTCAACCCCTACCTCGCGATCCTGCTCGGCCTCGGCGCCTGCACCGCCTTCGGCTTCCTCAACGGAGCCTTGATCACGAAAATCCGGCTGCCGCCGTTCATCGTGACGCTCGGAACGTTGAACATCGCGTTCGCGCTCACGCATATCTATTCCCGCGAACGCACCGTGACCGGCGTGCCCGACGAGCAGCTCTACTTCGGGAACACGTTTCGCGTCAACACCACCACGATCACCTATGGCATGATCATGATGTTCGCCCTCTTTCTGGTGGTCTGGTTCATCCTGGGGCAGACGACGATCGGCCGCCATATCTACGCGGTGGGCAACAACCCGGAGGCCGCGCGGCTCACCGGGATCAACACCCAGCGCCTCTTGGTCATTGTCTACACCTTTGCGGGCCTTCTGTACGGCGTCGCCGCGATGCTCTTCGTCGCGCGCACCGGCGTGGGCGATCCGAACGCCGGGCAGACGGACAACCTCAGCACCATCACGGCGGTGGTGCTCGGCGGCACCAGCCTCTTCGGTGGCCGTGGCACGATCCTGGGCACGCTGGTCGGGGTGCTGATCGTCGGGGTGATCCGCAACGGTTTGCAGCTGATCGGGGTGGGCGCGGTCTACCAGATCCTCGTCACCGGCGTCCTCGTGATCGTGGCCGTGGCCGTGGACCAGATCAGTCGGCGGAAGCAGGCATGATCGACGCCGCGACGGGTCAGCGCCCGACCCCGATCTTGGAGGCCCGCGGCCTCGTCAAGCGCTACGGGCACGTCACCGCGCTCGACGGCGCGGACTTTCAGTTGTTGCCCGGAGAGATCCTCGGCGTGATCGGCGATAACGGCGCGGGAAAATCGACGCTGATCAAGGCCCTCTCTGGGGCGCTCTCGCCCGACGAGGGGGAGATCTACCTGGACGGCCAGCTGGTGCGGTTCCGCGGCCCGCTCGATGCACGGCGGCTCGGGATCGAAACGGTCTATCAGGACCTCGCCGTTGCTCCGGCGCTCGACATCGCGGAGAACATCTTCCTGGGGAGAGAGGTGCGGCGGTCGGGACCCCTCGGATCGCTTTGCCGGATGCTCGACAAGGGGCGGATGCGACGCGAGGCGAGCGTCCACATGCGCGATCTGAAGATCGGGATCAAGTCGATGCGGCAGCCGGTCGAGACCCTTTCGGGTGGCCAGCGCCAAGGGGTCGCGGTTGCCCGCGGCGCCGCGTTCGCGCGCCACGTGGTGATCATGGACGAACCGACGGCGGCCCTCGGCGTCAAAGAGTCCGGGATGGTGCTCGACCTCATCCGCCAGGTGCGCGATCGCGGCCTGCCGGTCATTTTGATCAGCCACAACATGCCGCAGGTCTTCGACGTCTGCGACCGGGTCCACATCCAGCGGCTCGGCCGCCGCGTCGGCGTCGTCGAGCCGCGGCATGTCACGATGGAGGACGCGGTCGCGATCATGACCGGCGCCGTGTCTGGCGATACGATGGACGTGGCCCGAGCGACACCGGAAAGCGGGTAAAAGCGACAGAATGCTGCCAGTCTGCCACGATCCCGCACAGGGGACCGTCCCGGCCATGCCCTCAGGGCTAGCCTTGAGGCACCCGATGCCGCGATCCCCTTCAGCCGCTCCTGGCGCGGCTGCTCCGATTGCGTCGTCGTTGTCTCCTCGTTGTCCATGCTGCTCACCTCCTTTCCGAGCCGTGCGCTCCTCCCGAGCATGGGTAGTTCAGGACGCGCGTTCTGCTCTGCTCCCGTGACCTGGCTCACGCATCAGCGGGGTGAATGGCGGCAAGGGCGAGGCAGCGCCGCGTTCATCTCGACTCTTGTGTCAGAGGGGCGCCGCCCGTCCCCTTCGGATGGGTCTCCACGCACACGAGGGCGGATCGGTGAACCGTGATACTGCAACACCGCAGTACCGTTGTTCTCTGCGTGATGGGGATGAATCGGCCCCGCAGGGCTCGGCGTGGAACCAACGGGGCCAGCTCTCTGGCCCCCGCAGGGGTATAACAGGTGGGGTCGCGGGTGTCATCCACCGGGCCGGAGCGCAGCGGAGGAGGCCCGACGCAGGAGGGGCTTGACGCTCGCCAGGGGCACGGCCCCTGCCCCGAGCCGGTCTCGCGCCGGAGTCGCGGGAGGAGGGAGCGAGGAACGAGCGGACGCTCCCGCAGCGCAGGGGCGAGTCTGGCCCTTCAGTTCCATGGGGTGGGCTTCTAGGGAGCAGACGATCCGCGCAAAGCGACGACGGAGCGGAGCGGGGATGGTCTGCGGCGTTCGGAGGTGGAAGCTTATCCGCCAACGTGACGCAGTCGGTCCTTGATCCACATGCGCACCAAGGTCGAGGGGCCGATGCCCTGCTCGGTGGCGCGCCGCTCCAATTCCTCGCGGTCCTGGCGATCCAAACGCACGGTACGGCTCTGGGAGAGTTGCTTGCCGACGCGCGGCTTCACCGGCCGCGTCTCGTCCTGAACCTTGGTGACCTCGTGGGTATCCCAGAACGCCACCTCGTCCGCGCGGCTTTGGAACTCCGGGATGCGGCTCGTCGCCCGTGTCGGTCGGGTGTGTCCGTTCGTCATTCCTCCTCGCCCCCTTCCCGCTCGAGGATCGCCAGGAGCTCGCCCGGGCCGACGATGCGCATGCCGCCGTAGGTGCCCAACTTCAGGAGCTGGCGGTCCCGCGTGCCCAGGGAGTCGGCGCCGGCGCTGAGGCCGGTCGCCAGCACCAGGTCGTCCTCGGGGTGGGTGGCAATGCCGGTGACCGGGATGTTGAGTGAGGTGACGATCGCCTCGGCGCGGAGGAGGGCGACGGCGGCCTCCACCTGCTGCGGGGATACCCGCCGGGCGTAGTAGGGGTCGGCGTAGGTGCGGCGCACCTCGGCGATGACGTGCTCGGAGACGACCAGCTCGAAGCCACCCGCCTGCCACAGGGCGATCAGGTGGCCCGCCGTGGCGGTGGGATTAGCAAAGGCCGGCGCAAGGACGTTGGCGTCGAGGACCGCGCGCGTCACCGGTCGGTGGCGGCCTCCTCCCGCCGGCGGTCCTCCGCCCGGATCCCGGCCGTGATGCGGTCCGTCTCCCGCTCGGTCTCCTCCGGCGGGACGTCTTTGAAGGCGGCGCGCATCTCGTCGAGGACCTTGAAGCGCTCGGCGCGCTCCCGGTCGAGGCGGTCGAGGCGGGCCAGGTCCGACGTCGAGACCAGGGCCGCGACGGGGATGCCGCTCTTCTCCACGACGACGCGCGCTTCCTGCCGGTAGACGCGGTTCACCACGTCGCTCAAGTGGGTCTTGACCTCGGAGATCTTCATCGTCTGGGTCATGGAGTCCCGCGCGCGCATCTCACCCCCTCCTTGATAGACCGAAAGAGTACCAATACGACCATAATAGGTCTAGTGTAGTCATCGTCCTATTTATTGTCAACCCCAGGGATCGTTCGATTCGCGGTGCAAGGGAGGGGGGGGCGACGCCCGAACAATCCCCGTGGCTGAGGACACGGAAAAGAGCGTGGTTGCGACAGCCGCGCGAAGGCGAGGTGGGGGCGCCGTGGACCCGAGACGGGATCAGAACGGGATCTCGTCGGGGGAGACGTCGTCGGCGCTCGTCGAGATCGGGGCGGGTGCGGCATCGTCGACCAGCTGCGCGTCCCTGCGCCGGCCAAGGAACTGGACGTCGGCGGCGACGACCTCGACCACGCCGCGTTCCGTGCCCTCCTCGTCCTGCCAGGAGCGGTACTGGAGGCGCCCCTCGACGTAGAGCGGATCCCCCTTCTTGACGTAGGTCGCGACGGTCTCGCCCAGGCCCTCCCAGCAGACCACCGTGTGGAAC
>Ga0136611_10001867_pt1 | contig 14642 bp, 14 predicted proteins | sample AntDrymUQ2232306_2_FD_106645 | JGI IMG/M metagenome (GOLD analysis project Ga0136611, IMG submission 106645) | Polar desert sand microbial communities from Dry Valleys, Antarctica - metaG UQ223 (23.06) | ecosystem: Environmental > Terrestrial > Soil > Desert | place: Antarctica: Dry Valley...
CCCCCGGTCCCTACCGCATCCCCACCCGGCTCCGCCGGCTCGTCACGCTGCGCAGCCCGCGGTGCGAGTGGCCTGGCTGCGGCTGCCCGGCGGCCTCGTGCGACCTCGACCACGACCTCGCCTGGCCGTTCGGGGCGACCTGCGCCTGCCAGCTCGGCCCGCTGTGCCGCCGGCACCACCGGGTCAAGCAGCAGACCATGACCAAGCAGCGCACCCGCCAGATTGGGGTCCGCTGGACCAGCCCCACCGGCCGCAGCTGGCTCAGCCCACAGCAGCACCGACCACCCGCGCCGCCAGCCCGGCCGCTACGCGCCCTGCCGATCCTCGACGAGCTGGACCAGCTCGGACCCGCCGCCCGCGACACCGAGCAGTGGCACACCGACCCCACCGATCCTGGCTGGGACGACCCCGACGGCGTCGAGCTGCGCGCCACCGACCACGACGCGCAGCCGTCAGGACCCCCGGACGCCGGGCGCACCCGCTGGACCCTCGACCTGGACGACCCCTACTGCTGGCTCCCGGTGCCTGTGTGACGGTCGACGAGGACTGACCGCCAGGCTGCGAACGCCCCGCGTTGCGACGGGACCTCGTGAGGGTCGGGTCCGACAGCGCTCGTCGACCCGCAGGACAGGACACCGCGGCACGCGCGACGAGCGCGGCTGCGTCCTACGAGCTCCAGGTGCTGCGATCTGCCAGGCTGTCCGGCATGCCGGAACTCGGTGCGCTGCACCACCTCGAGCTGTGGGTCCGGGACCTCGCGGCGGCGGAGACCTCGTGGGGGTGGCTGCTCGGGCAGCTCGGCTACCGGCTCGCCGAGCGATGGGACTCCGGTCAGAGCTGGCGCCGGGGTGAGGCCTACGTCGTGCTCGAGGCGGGGCTCGACGTGGTCGACACGCCGCACGACCGGCATCGGCCGGGGGTCAACCACGTCGCCTTCCACGCCGGGTCGCCGAGCGACGTGGACGCGCTCGTCCGCGATGCCCCGTCGTACGGGTGGACGCTGCTGTTCGCGGACCGGCACCCGTTCGCCGGGGGGGCCCACCACTACGCGGCCTACCTCGAGGACCCGGCCGGTGTGGAGGTCGAGCTGGTCGCGTCAGCCTGAGGACGTGCCGGTGACCGGCTCGAGCAGCACCACCGGGATGCGGCGACGCGTGCGGCTCTGGTAGCCGGCGTACGACGGGAAGACGGTGCAGGCCCGGGACCACCACCGCGCCCGCTCCGCCCCCTCGACCTCGCGAGCCAGCAGCGACCGGGTCCCCGCCCCGTCGCGCAGGTCGGCCTCGGGGTGGGCGAGCAGGTTGGCGTACCAGCCCGGATGCCCGTCCGCCCCGGCCCGAGAAGCGACGACGGCGTAGGTGCCGCGGTGCTCGACCCGCATGAGCGGCGTCTTGCGGAGCCGACCGGTGCGCGCGCCGAGCGTGGTCAGGAGGACCACCGGACGGCCGCCCCAGGCGAGGCCGCCGGTGCGTTCGAGGTGCGCCACCTCCTTGCGCACCCAGTCGACGGTGCTGGGCTCGTACTCCCCGGCGAGCACGACCCGTCTCAGCCCTGGAGCGCGTCGCGCATGGGCACGAGCTTGGCGGCGCTCTCGGCAAGTTCCTGCTCCGCCTGGGAACCGGCGACGATGCCGCAGCCGGCGAACAGGCGGAGCCGCCGGGGGTCGGCCGGGTCGAGCTCGGCGCAGCGCAGCGCGATGCCCCACTCGCCGTCGCCGGAGGCATCGAGCCAGCCGACGGGTCCGGCGTAGCGACCGCGGTCCATGCCCTCCACCTCGCGGATGACGTCCATCGCCGCCGCGGTCGGGGTGCCGCAGACCGCTGCCGACGGGTGCAGGGACGCGAGCAGGCCGAGCGAGGTCGACCCGTCGGCCACGACGCCGCTCACCAGGCTGGCGAGGTGCATGACGTTCTGCAGCCGGAGCAGGAAGGGCTGGGCCGGCACGTCGACCGACGCGCAGTGGTCCTCGAGGGCCTCGGCGACCGAGCGGACGGCGTAGCCGTGCTCCTCGAGGTCCTTGCTCGACCGGGCAAGGACCTCGGCCTGAGCGGCGTCCCGGGCCGGGTCGCCGCTGCGACGGATGGTCCCCGCCAGCACCCGCGAGGTGGCGAGCCCCTCCTCGAGGCGGATCAGCATCTCCGGGGTCGCCCCCAGCAGCCCGTCGACGGCGAAGGTCCAGCAGCCGGGGTAGCCCTCCGACAGGCGCTTCAGCGGCCAGCGGACATCAAGCGGCTCGTCAAGCTGTGCCTCGAGGTCGCGGGCGAGCACCACCTTGTCGACCTCGCCGGTCCCGATGCGGTCCACGACTCCGGCAACCACCCGGGTCCAGTCGGTCGCCGTCCGTGCCCCGTCGGAGAAGCGGACGGCGCGGGGAGCCGCCGGCTCCGAGCCGCCGGTGAGCACGGCGGCCGGCCGCGGGCGCCCGCCGTCGGCGACCTGCGTCGTCACCCACCAGGAACCGCTGCGGTGGCCCACGACCACAGCGGGCACGACGAGGGTCGACGACCCGGTCGTCGGGTCGAAGGCGAACGAGCCGAAGGCCACCAGCCCGCAGCCGGGCAGACCGACCCGGTCGTCGACCGCACAGGCCTCGCCCAGTGCTCGCCACCAGCGCTCCGCCTCGCCGAACGGGTCGGCGCCGGAGACCTCGAGGCGGGTGGCCTCTCCCCAGCCGACGAGCCCCTCGTCGCCGCACACCCACGCGAGCGCGTCGTCGCCGGGCAGCAGGTCGAGCAGCGGGCCGGGGTCGTCCACCCGCACGGTGGTCACCGTGAGGAGCGCGAGTGCCGGCGCGAGGGTCACACCACAGGGTAAGAGGCGCCTCACGTCCCGGCACGGGGAAGCATCCGTGTCGTGAGCCACAGCGGCGGCGCATCCCGGGGCAGACCGGTCAGGCGGCCATCTCCCGCAGCGCGAGCGTGGTCCGCCAGTTGCGGGCCGTCGCGTCGACACCGAGCCGGACCCGGTCGAGCCTCGACCGCTGGACCCCGCCCGCGTAGTAGAGGTAGAGGCAGCGCGGTCCGACCGCGAGCCGCTCGGGCAGCAGCGCGTCGTGGTCCACCGCCGCGAGCGCCACCGCATCGGGCTCGCCGGACAGGAAGGCCACGTGGAGGAGCTTGGGGTCCAGCCCCTCGCCCTGCCACGGGCAGGCTGCCACCACGTCGACCAGCTCGCGGCCGGTGCGGACCATGACCGGCACGTCGAGGCCGTGCTCCGCGACGAGGGCCGCCCGCACCTCCCGTTCGAGCGCAGCCGCGCTGCCGATGCGGTCGAGGACGGCGTTGCCGCTCTGGACGTACGTGCGGACGTCCGTCCCGCCGACGCCCTCGAGCAGGGCGCGGAAGGCCGGCATGGCGATCCGGTGGTGCTTGCCCACGTTGACGCCCCGCAGCAGCACCACGTACCTCGTCACCCGGGCACCGTACGCACCGGCGGGGCGCGAGGACTAGGGCGGATCGTCCCCTCGCGTCTGCTCCTGCGCCACCAGCTCCGGCCGGTCCCGAAGGCGCCCCAGGCCGGCGAGCGGCTGCCGCATCCGGTGGTTGCCGCTCAGCCGCTCCGCGTTGCGGTCGAGGAAGGCCCAGTAGCCGGCCGTGAACGGGCAGGCCGTCTCTCCCACCCGCACCTTCGGGTCGTAGGCGCAGCTGCCGCAGTAGTCGCTCATCCGGTTGATGTACGCACCGCCCGCGGCATACGGCTTGGTGGTCATGAGCCCGCCGTCGGCGTGCTGGCTCATCCCGGTGACGTTGGGCAGCATGACCCAGTCGTAGCCGTCGACGAAGACCTCGTGGAACCACGCGGTGACCTGGCGCGGGTCCCAGCCGCGCTGGAGGGCGTAGTTGCCGAGCACCATGAGCCGCGGGATGTGGTGCACCCACCCCCGCTCACGGAGATCTCGCAGCACCGAGCCCAGGCAGTTCGCCGTCACCTCCTGCTCGGCGTCGAGCGTCCGGAACCACTCCGGCAGGTCGCTGTGCGCCTCGAGCGCGTTGCGGTCGCGGTAGCCCTGCGGGAAGTGCCAGTAGAGCGACCAGACGTACTCGCGCCAGCCGATCACCTGACGGACGTAGCCCTCGACGCTGTTGAGCGGCGCTCGACCCGAGCGGTAGGCGTCCTCAGCTGCGGCGGCGCACTCGAGCGGGTGGAGCAGCCCGAGGTTGATCGCGGGCGACAGGGCGCTGTGGGCCATCCACGGGTCGGCCACGAGCATGGCGTCCTCGGTGGGGCCGAAGTCGGCGAGCCGATGCGTGACGAAGTGCGCCAGCGCTGCGGACGCCTCCCAGCGGGTCGCCGGCGCCCAGCGGGGACGGTCCTCACCGACGAACTCCACCAGACCGTCTCGCTCCCACCGGTCGAGGTCCCGGCGCACCTGCTCGTCGATCTCGTCCTCGACCGGGTACCACGGCTCGGGCAGCCCGAGGACCTCCCGGCGCGGCGGCGGCTCCCGGTTGTCGTGGTCGAGGTTCCACCGGCCGCCGGCCGGTTCGTCGCCCTCCATGAGGAGGTCGAAGCGGACCCGCTGCCACCGGTAGAAGTCCTCCATCAGCAGCCGCTTGCGCCCCGTGACCCAGCCGGTGAAGTCCTCTCTCGTCGTAGCGAACCCTCGCCCGTGAGGGATCACCTCGACCCCCCGGCTGCGCACGAAGCGGTCAGCGGCGTACGAGGTCGGCTGGACGACCGAGAGCGGGCCGGTGACCTGGTCGAGCGCTTCGTCGAAGGTGTCGACCTGCAGGTAGACCGCCTGGTCACCCAGCTCGGCCGCCCGGTGGCGAAGCGCGGACAGCAGCAGGTGGGCCTTCGCCCGGTGGAAACGGCGCCGTCGGAAGACCGTGCGCGACTCGACGAGGAGCGCGGGCTGGTCGGGGTCGTCGAGGAACTGCGGGCCGAGCTGGTCGGCGAAAAGCCAGCGTCGTGTCGTCACACCGCTGCCTGCCTCCGCGCCTAGGCCTGCGACCCGTGCTCCTGGATGGAGCCCCCCTGCGGGTCGTCGGTCTCACCGACGGCAGCCGCCTGCTCGAGCCCGCTGCCCTCCTCGGTGCCGGCCTCCGGCGAGCGCTCCCCCAGGTCCTTGCGCAGCTGTTCGCGGGAGGCGGTGTCTCCGTCGGCCCCGGCGAGCGGAACGCCGCCGCTGCCCTCGCCCGGGGAGTCGAGCCGGTCCGCCGAGCCGCCCGACACCTGCGGCTCGGCGGCCGTCGTGTCGTCGGTCGTGCTGGGGGCGGAACTGCGTGTGTCGTCGGCTGGAGTGGTCATGCCGTAAGCCTTCCCCCGGCGCACCCCGACTCACTCCCGCCGCCGCTATGCCCGGCTCGCGTGGAATGCCTGAACACGCACGAGAGTTAGGCTTCTCGACGGTGGCCGTACCGGCTCGCGCCGCCTCCTCGCACTCGCACCTGCTCCTGGCTCCTAGCCGTCCCCGCAGCACTCGTGCCCGACGCCAGCGTCCCGGAGGCCCCGTGGTGAACGCCCTGGAGGACCGTCCCGCCCGCACGACCGCTAGGGGTCGAGCGCCTCGCCGCTCCCGCGGCCTGGTCACGGTTGGTGCCGTGATCCTCGGGGGGCTCGTCCTCGTCAGCGCCGATCGCGCGCTGGACGCGCTGCCGAGCTGGGGCAACCCGTTCGAGGAGCAGACGGTGCAGCGGGAGCGCCCTGGGCTGCTGCTCGCCCTGTCCGACCTGAGCGAGTACCGCGCCGCCGAAGGCAGCTTCCAGGCCGTCATCGACCTCGAGGAGGACACCCGCTTCGTGCCGGGCATCGTCAAGGGCGAGCGGACGACCTACCTTGCGGTCGGCTCGGTCGACGGGCTCGTCGACTTCGGGGCGATCGACGAGGGCGCCGTCGAGGTGACGGGCGAGTCGGTCACGATCACTCTTCCTCCGGCGCGGCTCGCCGAGCCCGAGATCGACCTCGAGCAGAGCCGCGTCGTCTCCCGCGACCGGGGTGTCCTCGATCGCATCGGCGGCGCCTTCAGCGACGACCCGACGTCCGAGCGGGAGGTCGCGGTCCTCGCCGAGGAGGACCTGGCGGACGCGGCCGCGCGCAGCGACCTGCTCCGACGTACGGAGGACAACACCCGCGCGATGCTCACCGGGCTGGCCCAGTCCTTCGGCTACACCGACGTGACCGTGCGCTTCGACGCCGACCCCGGCACCTGACGGTCCCGCGTCAGTTCACCTGTCGCTCGACACCCGCCCAGTACTGCTGGCGCAGCTTGAACTTCTGCACCTTGCCGGTGGCCGTGCGCGGGATGGCCTCGCGCACCTCGACGGACGTGGGCGCCTTGTAGCTCGCCAGTCGGGACTTGCAGTGGGCGATCAGCTCGGCCTCGGTCGCCTCACCCGACAGCACGACCAGCGCCTTGATCGTCTCTCCCCACTTCTCGCTGGGGACGCCGATCACCGCCACCTCGGCGACGGCGGGGTGGCCGAACAGGCAGTCCTCGACCTCGATCGAGGAGACGTTCTCGCCGCCGGTGATGATCACGTCCTTCTTGCGGTCGCTGATCGACAGGTAGCCTTCGTCGTCGATCGTCCCGCCGTCGCCGGTGTGGAACCAGCCGTCGGCGAGGGCGTCCGACGTCTCGTCCGGCTGCTCCCAGTAGCCCTCCATGACGACGTTGCTGCGCGCGAGCACCTCCCCGGTGTCGCTGATGTCGAGCCGACAGCCGAGCGCCGGCATGCCCGCCCTGGCGAGCCGCCGAGCCCCCTCCTCCGGCGCCAGCTCGTCTTCCTCGGCCCGCCGGCGGTTGACCGTGAGCAGCGGTGAGGTCTCGGTCAGACCGTAGATCTGCAGGAACTCCCAGCCCAGCTCCTCCTCGATCCGCTGGATCGTCCGGCTGGGCGGCGGAGCCCCGGCGCAGATCACCCGCGTGGTGCCGCGGCCGGGGATGTCGCCCTCCCACTCCGCGGCAGCGTCCAGCACCGCCGACACGACGGCCGGCGCGGCGCACATGACGGTCACGCCGTACCGCTCGACGCGGCGCAGGATCTCGGCGCCGTCGACCTTGCGGATCACGACCTGGGGGACGCCGAGGCCGGTCATCGCGAACGGCATCCCCCAGCCGTTGGCGTGGAACATCGGGAGGGTGTGCAGGTAGACGTCGCGGTCCGTGACACCGGCGTGCAGGGCGAACGTCACGGCGTTGACCCAGATGTTGCGGTGGGTGCTCTGCACGCCCTTCGGCCGGGCCGTGGTGCCGCTCGTGTAGTTGATGGTCGCGGTCGCGTCCTCGTCGGGCTCCGACCACGGCGACGGCTCCACGCCGGCGCGGAGCAGGGCGTCGTCGGTCGCCTTGCCGAGCACGAAGCGGTGCTCGGCGGTCACGTCGGCGAGGGCCTCGTCGAGCTCGGGGTCGACCATGAGGACCGTCGAGCCCGAGTGCTCCACGATGTAGGCGACCTCGTCGCGGCTGAGCCGGAAGTTGATCGGCACGAGCACCCTGCCCCAACTGGTCACGCCGAAGAAGGCCTCCAGCAGCCGGGCGCTGTTGTGGCTGACGACCGCGACCCGGGCGCCCTGCGGGACGCCCAGCGCGTCCAGCCCCGCCGCCAACGCCCGCGCCCGCTCGTGGAGCTGCCCGTAGGTCAGGCTCCCGAGCCCGCCGTCCTGGGCCGGAGCGGGCTCGTCGACCACTCCGGTGCGCAACGGGTAGCACTGCGCCGCACGGGCGAGGAAGTCGGTGGTGGTGAACGGCACCTTCACGGGGCCCACCTCTCAGGATGACGGGTCGGGACCTGCACCGTACGTGTGTCCAGCTTCACGCCAGAGGCCGGACGTCACACCTCGAGCGGCTCCGGCTCCCGGTGGACGGTTGCGATGGGCGGGTCAGGAAGGGTGACCCGCGGGTGCGTCCCCGCCCTCGTCCTCGGCCGTCGGGTCGACGACCGCTCCGCCGTCCCCGTCGTGCACCTCGGCGCTGAGCTCACCCATGGCGGCCGGGTCGGTCTCCGGGTCGCCGCTGCCCTCGCGGGCGTCGAACGTGGGTCCGGTCATGGTGTCCTCCAGGGTGTCGGGTCTCGCAGTGCTCGGCCGCGCCGCGCGCAAGTCGGTGCCGCCGCGGCTCCGACAGCCCTACCCCTACGCTGCCCTGCAACCAACACGCCTGACGCCCGCTGAACCCCTTGAGGAGCACCGTGGTCCGCGCCGCCGTCCTGTCCGCCCCGGGTGAGGGCCTGCGCCTCGCCGACCTCGTGCTGCCCCAGCCCTCACCCGGGCAGGTCCGGGTGAGGGTCGCTGCCACCGGTGTCTGTCACAGCGACCTGTCCCTCGCCCGCGGCAAGCTCCGGCAGGCCATGCCGGTAGTCCTCGGCCACGAGTCGGCCGGGATCGTGGCGGCGGTCGGAGAGGGTGTCACGACCTGCGCCCCCGGTGACCGCGTGGTGCTGTGCTGGGCGGCGCCGGACGGCACCTGCTGGTTCTGCCAGCAGGGCGAGCCCTGGCTCTGCGAGAACTCCTCCAACGCCGCGAGGATCCCCTACGGCACGGTGGACGGCGTCGACGTCTACCCGGGGCTGTCCACCGGCGGCTTCGCCGAGGAGACGATCGTCTCCGCCCGTGCGGTCATCCCCGTCCCCGACGCCGTACCGCTCGAGCAGGCTGCGCTCGTCGGCTGCGCCGTCATGACCGGTGTCGGGGCTGTGCTGTCGACCGCGAAGGTCCGCGAGGGCCAGTCGGTCGTGGTGCTCGGGCTCGGCGGCGTCGGCCTGTCCGTCGTGCAGGGCGCCCGCCTCGCCGGCGCCGGCAAGGTCATCGTCGTGGACCGCTCCCCCGAGAAGCTGGAGCTGGCGCTGACCATGGGCGCCACCGACGCGCTCGAGGCCGGCGGCGAGCTTCCCAAGCAGGTCCGGGCGATGACCGAGAAGCGCGGCGCCGACCACGCCTTCGACTGCGTCGGCCTGGCGGAGACGATCCGGTCCACCTGGGCGTCGACCCGTCGCGGCGGCGTCACGACGATCGTCGGCATCGGCGGCAAGGAGGAGCAGGTCAGCTTCACGGCGCTCGAGCTGTTCCACTTCGCCCGCACCATCCAGGGCTGCGTCTACGGCTCGACCGACCCCCTGGTCGAGATCCCGAAGGTCCTCGCCTACGCCGAGCAGGGTCGGCTCGACCTCGGCGCGCTCATCACCAACCGCGTCGACCTCGAGGGCCTCGACGGCGCCTTCGCCGACATGGAGAAGGGCGTCGGCGTCCGGACGGTCCTCCAGCCGTCGCCGGAGCTCGCTGACGCGTGACGCCGCCCCGGGTCTAGGTTCCTCTGCATGGACCTCGGACTGAGCGGTCTCGTCTTCGTCGTCACCGGGGGCTCCCGCGGCCTCGGGAGGGCCGCGGCGGCCGTGCTCGTCGCGGAGGGCGCCTCCGTCGTGCTGTCCGCACGCGACCCGGAGGCGGTCCGCACGGCCGCCGACGAGATCGGTGCCGTCGGGGTGGCCGCCGACCTCGCCGACGCGGCGACGCCGGCTCGGCTGGTGGCCGCGGCCCAGGAGGCGTACGGCCGGGTCGACGGTGCTCTGATCAGCGTCGGAGGACCGCCCGCAGGAGCGGCCCTCGGCCTCACCGACGACCAGTGGCGCGCCGCCTTCGACAGCGTCTTCCTCGGAGCGGTCCGCATGTGCCGGGCCGTCGTCGACGCCCTCCCGCCCGAGGGCGGCTCGCTCGCCCTCGTGCTCTCCACGAGCGTCAAGGCGCCGATCGGCGGTCTGGCTGCGAGCAACGGCCTGCGGCCCGGCCTGGGCATGCTCGCCAAGACGATGGCGGACGAGCTCGGCCCGCGCGGGGTCCGCGTCAACGGCCTGCTCCCGGGGCGGGTCGACACCGACCGGGTCCGGCAGCTCGATGGCCCCGACCCCGCTGCCCGATCGCTGGCGGAGCAGGCGATCCCGCTCCGTCGCTACGGCACGCCCGAGGAGTTCGGCAGGGTCGCGGCGTTCGTGCTGAGCCCGGCGGCGTCGTTCCTCACCGGCACGATGGTCCCCGTCGACGGTGGAGCCACGCGCGCCCTGTGAGCTGCGGGCCCCGCCGGGCTGTCAGGACAGCCGGCGCTCCAGCACGGTCTCCAGCGCCTCGTCGGCGTTGCCGGGGAGGGCCTTCTCGAGGCGGAACACCGCCGTGGTGCCCGACATCTCGACGGCTCCGATCTCGTTGTCGAACCGCGGACCGGCGGTCATCTCCCAGGTGACGGGGAAGGCCGGCACGCGCGCGCTGCGGGCCAGGGTCCGACCCACCCACCGGCCGACGACCGTCCGGGCGAACCGGTCGCCGATCTGGATCGGCCGATTCACCGGGTTGCGCACCGGGGAGCAGACCGCCTGGTGCACCTGGCTCGTGACGCCGTGCGACTCCGGGAACCGGGCCTGCGCCAGGTAGGAGAAGTGGACGTCGCCGCCGAGGAAGGTGATGGACGCGGGCGCCGGACCGCACTTGCCGGACCCGACGTCCGACACCAGCTGCATGAGCGACTCCCAGCTGCGACGGAAGGCGGCCCAGTGCTCGAGGTCGGCGCCCTGCCGCACCTTCTCCCCCCACACGCGCCACCGCTTGCCCCAGGCGCCGTCGCAGACCGCTTCGTTCCAGGTCTCGAGACCGTGGATCGCCGGGGGCAGCAGGACCGGGAGCGACGACGCCAGGAGCAGGTGCGACGGGCAGTCGCGGGTCTGCTCGACGATCCAGTCCCACTCCGCGGCGTCGACCATGGACCGGTCCCCGCTCTCGAGGACCCGGCCGCCGCGCGAGTCCAGCACGAGCAGGCGCGTGTCGCCGTAGTCCCGACGGTAGCTCCAGCGCACTCCCCTGCCACCGTCCGCCTCGGCGTCCGCTTTGCGGGCGTGCGCCCGCAGCACCGCGTCGCCGTCGCGCCCATCCGCCGCGCACGCCCGCAGCTGGGCCCACACCTCGTCGGTCTCGAGGGCCTCCGGCGACATGTTGCCGAGGTGCTGGTAGAGCCAGTACGACATCAGCCCGCCCTCGATGCGGTCCTGCCACCACGACGTCGTCTGCATCGTCCGCCGCCACGCGGCCGAGGTGTTCCAGTCGTCGTGGATGTCGTGGTCGTCGAAGATCATGGCGCTGGGGATGGTGGCGAGGACCCACCGGATCACCGGGTCGCTCCACGCCTCCCGGTAGAGGACGGTGTACTCCTCGAAGTCCGCTACCCCGTCACCGGGCGGCTCCTGCGTGCCCCTCGTGCGCTCGATGTGGGCGCGGGTCTGCGGCGACACCTCGTCGGCGTAGACCTGGTCCCCGACGAGCAGCAGCGCGTCGGGCCAGTCCGCCGGGTCGGTCGTGAGCATCCGCCGGGCGTAGGCGTGGAGGGCGTCCACCCCGACGCCGTCAGGCCCCGAGGCGAGGGTGTACGGCGGCTCGTGGGGCCGAGCCACCCGGCACGAGCCGAACAGCAGCCGGAAGCGGGGGTCCCCGGCCTCCGGCGCAGTCCGGATCGTGGGCGCCGGCAGCGACGAGCCGGCCTCCGGCCACACCACCTGCCCGTCCAGCGAGATGTCGTACGCCGTCGTCGTGCCGGGCTCGAGCCGGTCGCAGACGACGAGGGCGTAGTGGTGGCCCGCGACGGCGAACGTGCGGGAGCTGCACCCCAGGACTCCGACCTCGCATGGCAGGTCGGTCTCCACCCACACGGTGGCAGCCCCCTGCCCGACGTAGCGCAGGATCGGTCCCAGAACGAGGTCGGCCATGACAGCACCCTGCCCAGGGCGTCGCGGACGCACCCTCCGGGTAGGGCGACGCCATGACGCAGCCAGCAGAGCGTGCCCCCCTGGGCGAGGGCACCGACATCACCGTGGATCCGCAGGACCTGGCCGACGAGGACGCGCAGGCCTCGCCTGCAGGGAAGCCGGCGACGAGCGACCCCGAGCAGATGAACGAGGACGAGGCGCTCGGCGGTGTCGGCGGCGGCCACCCCGGGGGCGCGGGCTGAGCCTGGCCCTCAGGCTCAGTCCGCGACGGCGACCTCGACCTCGGCCGCCGACTGGTTCTCGAACTGGGTGCGGTAGAGCTCGGTGTAGAGGCCGGATCGAGCCAGCAGCTCCTCGTGCCGACCCCGCTCCACCACGCGCCCGTCCTGGAGGACGAGGATCAGGTCGGCCTGTCGCACGGTCGACAACCGGTGCGCGATGACCAGGGACGTGCGCCCGACGAGCGCCGTCGACAGCGCGCGCTGGACCGCCGCCTCGGACTCGGAGTCGAGGTGGGCCGTGGCCTCGTCGAGCACGACCACACCAGGAGCCTTGAGCAGGAGCCGGGCGATGGCCATGCGCTGCTTCTCCCCACCGGAGAGGCGGTAGCCGCGATCGCCGACGAGCGTGTCGAGCCCGTCGGGGAGGCTGCGGACGAGTCCCGCGACCTGAGCGGCCCCGAGCGCCTCCCACAGAGCGTCGTCGGTGGCGCTCGGCGCGGCGTAGAGCAGGTTGGCCCGGATCGTGTCGTGGAACATGTGGGCGTCCTGCGTGACCACGCCGACGGTGTCGCGCAGCGACTGCATCGTGACGTCACGGACGTCGATCCCGCCGATCCGCACCGCGCCGGCGTCGACGTCGTACATCCGCGTCACCAGCTGGCTGATGGTCGTCTTGCCGGCACCTGAGGGGCCGACCAGCGCCACGAGCTGCCCGGGCTCGGCGCGGAACGACACCCCGTGGAGCACCGTCGTCGAGGGCGACCCGTCGAGCACCGCGACCGACTCTAGCGAGGCGAGCGACACCTGCTCGGCCGTCGGGTAGGAGAACACCACCCGGTCGAGCTCGACCGACGTCGTGCCCTTGGGAAGAGCTGCGGCGTCGGGCTTCTCGGCGACCATCGGCTCGAGGTCGAGCACCTCGAAGACCCGCTCGAAGCTGACGAGAGCGGTCATGACGTCCACCCGCACGTTGGACAGCGCGGTGAGCGGTCCGTAGAGCCGGGTGAGGTAGGCAGCCAGGGCGACGACCGTCCCGACGCCGAGCGAGCCGTTGGCCGCGAGCGTGCCGCCGACGCCGTAGACCATCGCGGTGGCGAGGGCCGCCACCGTCGTCAGCGAGACGAAGAAGACCCGGCCGTACATCGCGCTGGTGATGCCGATGTCGCGGACCCTCCCGGCCTTGTCGCGGAAGGAGTCCTCCTCGACCTCCGGACGTCCGAAGAGCTTGACCAGCAGGGCCCCCGACACGTTGAAGCGCTCGGTCATCGTGTTGGTCATCTGCGCGTTGAGGGCGTACGACTCGCGGGTGAGCGCCTGGAGCCGGGTCCCGATGAGCTTGGCGGGGATGACGAAGACCGGGAGCAGCACCAGCGAGAGAAGGGTGATCTGCCAGGACAGGTAGAGCATGGCGATCAACGTCAGGACCACGCCGATGACGTTGCTCACGACGCCGGACAGCGTGCCGGTGAAGGCGGACTGGGCCCCGAGCACGTCGTTGTTGAGTCGGCTGATCAGCGCGCCGGTCTGGGTGCGGGTGAAGAACGCGATCGGCATCCGTGAGATGTGCGTGTAGACCTGCGACCGCATGTCGTAGATGAGGCCCTCGCCGATGCGGGTCGAGCACCACCGCGACCACAGCTGCAGGACCGCGTCGAACAGCGCTAGCCCGGCGACGAGCAGCGCGAGGGCGACGACCAGCCCGGGGTCGCCGGTCTCGGGCGGACTCGTGCCGATGCCGTCGTCGATGATCTTCTTGAAGATCAGCGGGTTGAGCACCGTCACGAACGCCGCGACGACGATGAGGACCAAGAAGACCGTCAGGTCACGGCGGTACGGCGCGGCGAACCGGGCGATCCGCCGGACCGTCCCCGGCGCGAGCTTGGTGTCGGAGATGGAGGAGTCGCGGCGGAACGACCGCATCATCGAGAACGAGCTGGCGTCCTGCACGCGGTCCCCTCCTCACAGGTCGAGGGGACCGCGGCACGCGGCGGTGTCAGAAGGCGTTGATCCCCGTGAGGGCACGCCCGATGATGAGCTTCTGGATCTGCGAGGTGCCCTCGTACAACGTCGTAACCCGGGCGTCGCGCAGGTACTTCCCGCCCGGGTACTCGTCGACGTAGCCGTAGCCGCCGTAGGCCTGGATGCAGTTGTTGGCCGCGGTGACGCTGGCCTCGGTCGCGAACAGCTTGGCCTTGGACGACGCGAGGGCGTAGTCCTCACCCTTGGCCTTGAGGTGGCCGGCGCGCCAGGACATGAGCCGGGCGGCGTCCAGCAGGACGGCGGTGTCCGAGATCAGCTCCTGCACCAGCTGGTGGGCGGCGATCTTCTTGCCGAACTGCTCGCGCTGGGTGGTGTACTCGATCATCGAGTCGAGGCAGGCCTGGATGATGCCCGTGCACGAGGCGGCGATGGACATGCGGCCGTCGCCGAGGGCGGACATCGCGGCCTTCATGCCGGTGCCCTCGACGCCGCCGAGCAGCGCGTCCTCGCCGACGACGACGTCGTCAAGCACGAGCTCGGCGGTGTCGCAGGAGCGCAGGCCGAGCTTGCCATGGATCTTGTTAGCCGTGAAGCCGGGCGTGTCGGTCGGCACGAGGAAGGCGCTGACGCCCTTGCCGCCGGGACCGCCGGTGCGCGCCATGATGAGAGCGAGACCGGCGATGCTGCCGTTGGTGATGAAGATCTTGCGGCAGTTGATCTTGTAGCTGCCGTCCTCCTGCTTGACGGCGGTGCCGGCGAG
>Ga0136611_10001868_pt1 | contig 14641 bp, 17 predicted proteins | sample AntDrymUQ2232306_2_FD_106645 | JGI IMG/M metagenome (GOLD analysis project Ga0136611, IMG submission 106645) | Polar desert sand microbial communities from Dry Valleys, Antarctica - metaG UQ223 (23.06) | ecosystem: Environmental > Terrestrial > Soil > Desert | place: Antarctica: Dry Valley...
CCACCGCTGCTGCCAGCGCTGCGAGACCTCAGGAGCCCGCGTGAGCGACCCGTCCCTCGCCGGACTGAGCGACGACCTGCTGTTCATGACGGTCCTGCTCTACGCGCTCGCCATGCTGGCGTTCGCCGGCGAGCAGGCGTCCCGCCGGTCCTTCCGGCTGGCAGAGGCCGCTGCGACCGGCTCCTCGCTGCGCGCGGCCACCGCCGAGCGCACCCGGGTGATGGCCGGAGCCGGCGGTCCCCCGGCGCCGGAGCCCCCGGCACCTGTCGTGCCCGCCGGCCGCTCGAGCCGGGCCGGAGCCGTCGGCCTGGCTGTCACCGGCCTCGGCGCGGTGCTGCACGTCGGGTCCGTGGTCACCCGCGGCCTCGCGGCCGACCGGGTGCCGTGGGGCAACATGTACGAGTTCTCCTCGGCGGTCGCGCTGTCCGTGGTGCTGATCTTTCTGGTGCTCGTCGCCGCGGGGAAGGTCGACCGCGGCCTCGGGGCCTTCCTCATGGTCCCCGTCGTGCTCTACCTGGGACTGGCCGCGACGGTGCTCTACACCGCTGCCGGGCCGCTCGTCCCCGCGCTCGACTCCTACTGGATCAAGATCCACGTCTTCGCAGCGGTGCTCTCGTCGGGGGCGTTCCTGCTGTCGGGCATCCTGGCCCTGCTCTACCTGCTGCGCTCCCGCTTCGACGACCAGGTCGGGGCCGGGCGTGCGCCGCGCTTCCCCGTGTCCATCGCGTCGGCCTTGCCGTCCGCTCCTTCGCTCGACCGCGTGACCTACGCCGTCATCGCCTTCGCCTTCCCCATCTGGACCTTCGCGATCATCGCCGGAGCGATCTGGGCGGAGTCGGCCTGGGGGCGCTACTGGGGCTGGGACCCGAAGGAGACGTGGTCGTTCATCACCTGGGTGCTCTACGCGGGCTACCTGCACGCCCGGGCCACCGCCGGCTGGAAGGGCACCAAGGCGGCCTGGATCGCGGTCGCCGCAGCCGTCGCACTCATCGTGGACTATTACGTCGTCAACATCTTCGTGGTCGGCTTCCACTCCTACGCCTGACCCACCCGGGTACGCCTGAGCCGACCTCCGTCGGATCACACACAGATCGGATCCCTTTCCCGTGCTCGTGGTCTTCGCCGTCGGCCTGGTGCTGCTGGTCTACGCGCTGACGGACCTGGCCCGCACCCCCGAGTCGCAGGTGCGCTCGATGCCGAAGCCCGTCTGGTTCGTCGTCGTCCTCGCGCCGGTGCTCGGGCCCCTGCTCTGGCTGGTCGCAGGTCGTCCCTCAGGCGGTCGCGGGCGCACGCCGCCGGCTGCTCCGCGCGGCGGGCCCGACGACGACGAGGACTTCCTGCGCGGGCTGCGGCGCGACGCCGAGGACCGGCGTCGTCGTGCCCGGGACCCGCGCGACGACGAGAGCTGACACCCCGCCGCCGCTACGCCTCGTCGGTCGCGCGTCCCGCCTCGGGCGAACGGCGCCGCGCGCGCTCCTGCTCCTCGCGCTCGAGCCGCTGCTCGCGCTCCAGCTCGGCCTGGGCGCGCTGGGCGTCGGCCCGCTCCTTGAGGCTGCGCAGGTAGGCCGCGTCGTCGTCGGCGGACCACGCCGTGGCGCGTCCCGGCCGGTCGTACTCCGCCGGCACCGAGCCCGTGTTCCCCCTGTACGGCAGTGAGCGCTGCGGTCGCTGTGGCCGGCCGCACGCCAGCCAGGCGATGCCGCCGACCGGCGAGAAGAGCAGCACCAGGAGCAACCACACCGTCTTGGGCAGGTTCCGCACCTCGTCCTCCGGCGTCGTGATGACGTTGAGCACGCAGTAGACGAGCAGGCAGATGTCGGCGATGAAGAACAACGCGTACAGGCGCACCACGTAAAGGACCCCCTCGGTCGGACCGGCAGCGCGCACCGTAGTGGTTGCCCGCAGGTCCGCGCAGCAGATTGCCGCACCCGACCGCACAGCCACCCGTTCGGCCTGTCGGCGACACCTACGCTGGGAGGCATGACGTCGCCGATCGAGCCCAGCTCCGACGGGTCGGGGGGAGCGGGCTCGACCCCCAGCCCCGGCCGAGCCTTCCTCGTCTACACCGCACTGCGGCTGGCCCTGCTGCTGGTCAGCTACGCCGTGCTCGTCGCGCTCGGGCTCGACGGGCTGCTGGCCGTGGGCGCGGCGGTGCTGCTGTCGGCCGGGCTGAGCCTGGTCCTGCTGAAGAACCAGCGCGACGCCTTCACCTCCGCCTCGATGGCCCGCGCCGATGCGCGCCGGGCCGAGCGCGCGGCGCGCCAGGCGAGGCTCGACGAGCCGGGCCCGCCGCAGGGCTGAGACCGGCAGCTGCCGGATCGTTGCCCAATCGCGACCGTCGTGACCATGCCCATGGCTCCCCGGGGCGCCCGCCCGCAATAGGGTCCCCGGCAGATCGACGCCCGACCGGGGGTCGACGGTGGAGGTGGAGAGTCGATGCACAACATGCGACGGCAGTCCTTTCCGCGTCGGGGCGGTGTCGCCCTGGTGCTCGCCGGCCTGCTGGTCGGCGTGGCGGCGTGCGGTGGTTCCGACGACGGCGGCGGCAGTGGTGGTGAGGCGTCCGAGGGCGGGGACACGCTGGTGTTCGGCACCTCCGCTGACCCGGTCAGCCTGGACGGCGCCTACGTCAGCGACGGCGAGTCCCTGCGGGCTATCCGCCAGATGTTCGAGACGCTCGTGACCACCGAGGCGGGCGGCACCGAGATCGTGCCGGCGCTCGCCGAGGAGTGGGAGTCCGACGAGGCGGGCACCGCGTGGACCTTCTCGCTCCGCGAGGGCGTGACGTTCCACGACGGCACCGACTTCAACGCCGAGGCCGTCTGCTTCAACTTCGACCGCTGGTACAACTTCACCGGCGTCCAGCAGAGCCCGTCGGTGTCCTACTACTACAACACCGTCTTCACCGGCTTCGCCGCGAACGAGGACCCCGAGCAGGGCGAGAGCCTCTACTCCTCCTGCGAGGCCACCGACGAGAACACCGCGGTCATCAATCTGACCTCGCCGTCGGCGTCCTTCCTGTCCGGCCTCGCGCTCGCCTCGTTCTCCATCGCGAGCCCCCAGGCGCTCGAGGAGTTCGGCGCGGACGACGTCAGCGGCTCCGGCGAGGAGCCCAGCTTCGACGGCGAGTACGGCCGCACCCAGGCGGTCGGCACCGGTCCGTACCAGCTGGAGGCCTTCGAGCCCAACAACCGCCTGGTCATGACCCGGTACGACGACTACTGGGGTGATGCCGCCAAGATCGAGACGGTCATCTTCCGCCCGATCGCCGACGGCCCCGCCCGGCGCCTGGCGCTCGAGTCCGGCGAGATCCAGGGCTACGACCTGGTCGCCCCCGCCGACTTCGAGGCGCTCGAGGCCGCCGGCTTCCAGCTGCTCGAGCGCCCCGCCTTCAACGTCGGCTACATCGGCTTCAACACCGCTCAGCCGCCGCTGGACAACCCGATGATCCGTCAGGCCATCGCCCACGCGATCAACCGGGAGGCTGCGGTCTCGGCCCTCTACCCCGAGGGCTCGGAGGTGGCGACGCAGTTCATGCCGCCGGCGCTGTTCGGCTACTCCGAGGACGTCCCGACCTACGAGTACGACCTCGAGAAGGCCAAGCAGCTGATCGCGCAGTCCGGCGTGCGGAACCCGACGATCAACTTCTTCTACCCGACCAACGTGAGCCGCCCCTACATGCCGAACCCGGAGGCCAACTTCCAGGCCTTCCAGGCCGATCTGCAGGCGGCAGGCTTCACGGTCAACCCGACGTCGGCGCCGTGGAACCCGGACTACCTCGACGCGGTCCAGACCGGTGGTGCCGGCATCTACCTGCTCGGGTGGACCGGTGACTTCGGTGACCCGGACAACTTCATCGGGACCTTCTTCCGCACCCCGCAGGAGGCCTGGGGCCCGCTCGACCCGGCCATCTACGAGGACCTCGAGACCGCGCGCGCCGAGTCCGACGAGGACGCTCGCACCGCGTTGTACGAGGAGGCGAACAACAAGATCATGGAGTTCCTTCCTGGTCTGCCCTACGTGCACACCTCCCCGCGGATCGCGTTCGCCGAGGGGATCTCGGGCTACGAGCCCAGTCCGGTGAGCATCGAGGAGTTCGCCAAGGTCTCGATCGACTGACCGCGCGCACCCCTCGAGGACGGCTGACACGTGCTGAAGTTCGTCGTGCGCCGGGTGCTGCTCCTAGTGCCCATCCTGCTCGGCCTGTCGATCCTGGTCTTCCTGTTCGTCCGGGCTCTCCCGGGCGGGCCGGAGACCGCGCTGCTGGGGGAGAACGCCACCCCGGAGCGGATCGCGCAGGTGCGTGAGGCGTACGGCCTGGACCGTCCGGTGCAGGAGCAGTACTTCTCCTACATGGAGCGGACGGTCCAGCTGGACTTCGGCACGTCGATCCAGACGCGTCGAGCTGTGACCGAGGAGATCAAGCAGCGGTTCCCCGCCACGGTGGAGCTGGCGGTGACGGCGATGCTCTTCGCCATCACCGTCGGCATCCCGCTGGGGTTCGTCGCGGCCCGCAGGTACGGCTCGTGGATCGACAACCTGTCGACCGCCGGGTCGCTGCTCGGGATCGCCGTGCCCGTGTTCGTCCTGGCGTTCCTGCTGAAGTACGTGTTCGCCATCAAGCTCGGGTGGTTGCCCTCGCAGGGCCGTGAGGACCCACGGGTCTTCACCGAGCACCCCACCGGCTTCTTCGTGCTCGACGGACTGCTCACGGGCAACCCGTCGGCCTCGTGGGATGCGCTCAAGCACCTGATTCTGCCGGCGGTGGCTCTGGGGACCATCCCGCTGGCCTTCCTCACGCGGATCACCCGGGCTGCGGTGCTCGAGGTCGGCAACGAGGACTACGTCCGCACGGCCGAGGCCAAGGGCATGACGCGTGCCGTCGTGACCCGGCGCCACATCCTGCGCAACGCCATGCTCCCGATCGCCACCGTCATCGGACTGCAGACCGGGCTGCTCCTGTCGGGCGCCGTGCTCACCGAGACGGTCTTCGCCTTCGGCGGCATCGGCTCGTTCATGGCGCAGGCTGTCTTCACCCGCGACTTCCCGGTCATCCAGGGCGGGATCCTCTTCCTCGCGGTGGTGTTCGTGCTCGTCAACCTGCTCGTCGACATCTCCTACGGCGTACTCGACCCACGGGTCCGCACCCGATGACCGCGACCGGAGGGACGACGTGAGCCTCAGCCAGAGCGAGGCGGTCGAGTCAGGAGTGTCGGCCCCCGAGGAGGCCCGGGGCGGGCTGGCCCGCGACGCCCTCCGCCGGCTGCGTCGGAGCCCGTCGGCGATCGTCGGCGCCGTGCTCGTCACACTGTTCGTCCTGGTGGCGATCTTCGCGCCCCTGCTCGCCCCCTACAGCCCGACCGAGCAGGACCTCTCGCAGATCCGGCCAGGTGTCTTCCCGGGGCCGTCGGCCGAGCACCTGCTCGGGCTCGACCAGCTCGGTCGCGACGAGCTCAGCCGGCTCATCTACGGCGCGCGCTACTCGCTCGTCATCGGCATCGTGTCGGTCACCATCGGCGCGAGCATCGGAATCCTGTTCGGCCTCATCGCAGGCGCTTTCGGTGGCTGGGTTGACGGATTGATCATGCGCCTGACCGACATCATGCTGGCCGTCCCGGGGCTGCTGCTCGCCATCGGCATCGCCGCGCTGCTCGGACGCAGCCTCACCTCGGTGATGATCGCGATCGGGGTCGTCAACATCCCGATCTTCGCCCGTCTGCTCCGAGGATCGATGCTGGCGCAGCGCGAGAGCGACTACGCACTCGCCGCGACCGCGCTCGGGGTCAAGCGATGGCGGATCGTGCTGCTGCACGTGTTCCCCAACTCTCTCGCCCCCGTCATCGTGCAGGCGACGCTCGCCCTGGCGACGGCGATCATCGACGCCGCGGGACTGGCCTTCCTCGGCCTCGGCTCACCCGACCCGAGCATCCCGGAGTGGGGTCGCATGCTCGCCGAGACCAACGCCTTCCTCGCCAACGCACCGCTGCTGGCGCTGTGGCCCGGGCTCGCGATCGTGCTGTCCGTGCTGGGCTTCTACCTGCTGGGCGAGGCACTGCGCGAGGCGCTCGACCCCAAGCTGCGCCGATGAGGCGCACCACCGAGCAGCGGAGCGCGCCCGCGGGGGCCCGGCCCGACGCGGTCCCCGGAGCGACGACCGGACGGGGCGGGAGCGTCCCGCTGCTCAAGGTGCGCGACCTCACCGTCACCTTCGGCAGCCGCGGCCGCAGCGACGTGCGCGCGGTGGACGGTGTGAGCCTCGACGTCTTCGCCGGGCAGACCGTCGGCATCGTCGGTGAGTCGGGCAGCGGCAAGAGCGTCACCTCCCTCGCCGCGCTCGGCCTGCTGGGCAAGCGCGGGGTGACCGTGACGGGTTCGGTGGAGTTCGAGGGCGACGACCTGCTGACGATGCCGGACGACGAGCTGCGCGCGCTTCGAGGTCGCGACGTCGCGATGGTCTTCCAGGACCCGATGTCGGCGCTCAACCCGGTCCTGACCGTCGGCCGGCAGATCACCGAGATCCTCACCCGGCACCGCGACATGGACCGCCGGGAGGCGAAGCAGGAGGCGGCCCGCCTGCTCGACAGTGTCGGAATCGCCGATGCCACACGCCGGTTGACGAGCTTCCCCCACCAGCTCTCGGGCGGCATGCGTCAGCGCGTCATGATCGCGATGGCCTTGGCCTGCTCGCCGCGGCTGCTCATCGCCGACGAGCCGACAACAGCGCTTGACGTCACCATCTCGGCGCAGATCCTGGAGCTGCTCCGCACCCTCGTGTCCGACACGCAGACCGCGCTGGTGATGATCACCCACGACCTCGGGGTGGTCGCCGGCCTGTGCGACCAGGTCCACGTCATGTACTCCGGTCGGATCGTCGAGTCGGCCCCGCGCAAGGTGCTGTTCGCAGATCCCGCCCACCCGTACACGCACGGCCTGCTGGCCTCGGTGCCGCGCCTGGACCAGCCGCGGGGGACGCCGCTGCAGCCGATCCCGGGGTCCCCGTCTGACACGCTGCCGTGGTCGCGCGGGTGCGCCTTCGCCCCTCGCTGCAGTCGGCAGGTCGACGAGTGCCTCGGCGGTCCGCCCGTTCTCGAGCCGGTCGCCGCGCAGAGCCACCTGCTGCGGTGCGTCAACCCGGTACCGCTCCAGGGGCCGCCCGCCGCGGAGGGGACGCCATGAGCCTGCTCGAGGTCCGCGGCCTCAAGGTGCACTTCCCCATCAAGAAGGGACTCGTGCTCGAGCGCACCGTCGGTGCCGTGCGCGCGGTCGACGGCGTCGACCTGTCGGTCGAACGCGGCCGCACCCTCGGCGTGGTCGGCGAGTCCGGCTGCGGGAAGAGCACTCTCGGTCGGGCCGTGCTCGCGCTGGAGCCGGTCGTCGAGGGCACGGTCGTCTTCGACGGGCAGGACCTCAGCCAGCTGAAGGGCGCCGACCTGAGGGCGATGCGCAAGCGGATGCAGATGGTCTTCCAGGACCCGCTGGCCAGCCTCGACCCGCGCCAGAGCGTCGGGTCGATCCTGTCCGAGCCCTTGCGCACGCACGGCGAGAAGGGGCCGCACGACCGGCGGGTGCGTGAGCTGCTCGACCTCGTCGGCCTGCCGACCAGCGCCCTCAACCGCTACCCGCACGAGTTCTCCGGAGGGCAGCGGCAGCGGATCGGGATCGCGCGGGCCATCGCGCTCAACCCCGAGCTGATCATCGCGGACGAGCCGGTCTCCGCCCTCGACGTCTCGATCCAGGCGCAGGTCGTCAACCTGCTGGAGGAGCTGCAGGAGCGGCTCGGCCTCACCTACCTCGTCATCGCGCACGACCTGGCGGTGGTCCGCCACATCAGCGACGACGTGGCCGTCATGTACCTCGGCTCGGTCGTGGAGGTGGCCTCGTCGGACGACCTCTACGCCGCCCCGCTGCACCCCTACACGATCGCCCTGCTGTCGGCGATCCCCATCCCGGACCCCGAGGTCGAGGACCGCCGGGAGCGGGTGCTGCTGCGTGGCGACCTGCCGTCGGCGTCGGACCCGCCGTCGGGCTGCCGCTTCCACACCCGGTGCCCCTTCCGCCAGCCGACCCGCTGCGACGACGAGGTCCCGGCGCTGCGCGTGCTCGACGCCTTCCCCGGCCACCAGGTGGCCTGCCACTTCGCCGAGCAGGTGCACTCCGGAGAGCTCCAGCCGGCGATCACGACGGCCACGACAGCGGTCTGAGCGGTCAGCGCTCTCGCAGCGCGAGCTGACGGAACACCGGGACCGGCTTGGCCTCGCCGGCGTCGCAGGTGAGCAGGTGGGTGCCGCCGGCCGACCGGTCGTAGCCCACGACGACCTCGAGGTCCGGTCCGCCGGGGCCGGCGAGGCGGACCGTCCACTCGTCCGCCCCGGTGGTCGTCTGCGCGCTCGGCGCCAGGTCGGCGGTGCCCCAGCGGCCCGAGGCCGCGCGGGCGAACTGCTGCGCGGCCTGCACCGGGAGGGACAGGCTGCTCCGGCCACGGACCCGACCGGCCGGGAGGGTGCCCTCGGCGAGGTCCCGAACGACTCGACAGGCATCGACGTCGTCGATCCGTCCCAGGTAGAACCCCTCCGGCAGCACGACCAGGTTGGCCGCGAAGCGGTCACCGCCCACGTGCGTGCACTCCCACGTGCGCTCCGGGTGCTCGACGGCGAGGGCCTTCGCGACCGGCCTGCCGCGCAGCGCACAGCAGCGGTCGTGGCGGCCGTGGGTGCAGACGAGGTAGAGCGGTCCGTCGAACGGCTCCCAGCCGCTCGGGTCGGCGCCGCCGTACGGTGGGACGAGGTCCACGAGCTCGGCGTCGACCGTGACGTGACGGGCGAGGACCCGCTCCTGGCCCGGGGTGCTGTCGACGGCGTAGACCCAGCGACCCTCCGGACGCGGCTGACCCGCCGGGCGCCGGACCAGCAGCAGCCGGGCGTTCCCGGAGGCGGCCGTCGCGGCCAGCGACCGGGAGACGGCCAGCGGCATCCGGCTGCTCGGCACCGACTCCGGGCCCCACGCACCCCGGTGCTCGACGAGCAGCCAGCGCGCGACCCGGCTCGCGGTGGCCGTGAGCGGTTCCTCCCGGGCGAGTGAGGCCGTCGAGCACAGGTCTGTCACCCCCTCCACGCTACGGCCGAGGAGCCCGATCGGCCGGGTGGGGTCACTGCTCCTGGACCGGCCGCGACAGCAGACAGAACTCGTTGCCCTCGGGGTCGGCGAGCACCACCCACGAGACGTCCGGCGGCTGACCGACGTCGACCCGCCGTGCGCCGAGCGACAGCAGTCGCTCGAGCTCGGCCTCGGTGGACGTGCCGTCGGCCCGGAGGTCGAGGTGCAGCCGGTTCTTGACCGTCTTGCGCTCGGGCACGGGAAGCAGGTCGATCCCGGCCGGGACGCCGCCGGGCTCGCGTGGCGCGATGCTCACCCCGTCGTCGCCCTCCTCGACCACCTTCCAGTCAAGGACGTCGCACCAGAAGCGGGCGAGCACCTGCGGGTCGAGGGCGTCGACGGCGAGGACGGCGATGCGGCTGGGCATGTGCGGGATCTTCCCCCTGTCGGTGGGCCGTACGCCAGCCCGGCACGCCGCAGCGCTACGCCGGCAGGACGGCGCCCTCGCGCACGAGCCGCCGGGCGAGCACGAGGCAGCCCTCGGCGTCGAGCCCGGTCACCGCCAGGTCGGCCGGGGTCGCGGGGGCGTCGATCAGGCGGCGCACGGCAGGCTCCGTGAAGGCCGGCAGCGTCAGCTCCTTCCCTGGCAGGCCGACCACGAGGGACTCGCCGTCGACGTGCAGCGTCGCGGTCAGCCCACCGCGTGGCCGCAGCCTCGTGCCGGGTGCCATTGACCGCGCTGCTGCTGCGGCGGCCAGCAGCGGCACCGGCTCGACCGGAACCGCGCGGGACAGCCGCCGGGCGACGACCCGCTCGACCTCCTGCGGCGGCAGGGCCTCGAGCCAGGCGGCGGCCCGGCGCAGCAGGTCGGGCAGCGCCTCCGCGAGCCCCTCCTGCGGCGACAGCGGGAGGGCGTCGCGGAAGGCCTCCTCGCGACCGGCCAGCGAGACGGCGTCGTGGAGGACGTCGTACCAGGTCGTGGACAGCACCCCGACGGTCAGGTGCACGGAGTGCTCGTCGGTCGTGAGGGCGGCGTGGACGTAGCCGCGGGGCAGGTAGAGCGCATCACCCGCCTCGAGCTCGACGTCGAGCAGCGGGTCGGCGCCGTCGGGGACGAGGTGGGGACCGGCCTCGGGCTGGCTGCTCAGCGGCAGCCGGACGACCGGCTCGTGGACGATCCAGCGCTTGCGCCCGCTGACCTGCAGCACGAACACGTCGTGGGTGTCGTGGTGGAAGTCGAAGCCCTGGTGCTCCCCGCCGGGCGTGACGTAGGCGTTGCACTGCGTCGCGTGACCGAGCTCGCCGGCCAGCTCGCGGCAGAAGCGCGCGACCGGCGGGTGCATGCGGTGGACGGACTGCAGGACGAGCGTGGCGCCGTCGGCGTGCTGGGCGGCGAGGGCGTCCCCGTCGACCAGGTCGCTGATCCGCCGAGCGCCGGCCGTGACGGTCCGCAGCGGCACCGGCAGCCCGCCGCCTTCGCTGACCGTACGGAAGAACGGCGTGCGCAGAGCCCGGTCGGCGACGAGCTCGTCGACGTCGGTCGGGGAGAGCAGGTCGTCGAACCCCGACGGGAGCTGCTGGGCGCGCGACAGCAGCGGCGTGCGCGACCAGTGCTCCGCGGCGAAGGTGGCGCGGTCGACGGCGACGGCGCGCTCGAGTGCGGTCATGAGCGTCTCCCGTGCGTCGGGGTGGCGAGGCTCTCGCGAGCGGGGGGTGGCGTGGCCACGTGGTGAGGCGGCAGCACCGACACCCGGCTGAGGTGCGGCCGGGCGGCGGTGCAGGCAGCCAGGGGCCTAGCCGGGGTCGGCGCCGGCCGGGTCGGAGCCGGCGGGGTCGACCTGGGTCTCGTTGCTGTCGCCCTGGTCGGCGTCGCCGCCGCCCGAGCCGGGGTCGGAGCCGGCCGGGTCGGAGCCGGCGGGGTCGACCTGGGTCTCGTTGCTGTCGCCCTGGTCGGCGTCGCCGCCGGGCAACGTGCTGGTCGGGGTGGTGGTCATGTCCTCGTCGCGCAGCGTGGTCATGCGGTACCTCCAGGTCCGGGTGGCGACCGCGGGGTCCCGCGGTCTCTCCAGAACCCTCCCCCGAGATCACCCCGGCACGCCACCCGGCCGCCCGGGAGATCGGTCAGCGGACGCCGGCGGTCGGCCCGGAGCGCGCCGGCCGTCGCGGCCTGGGAGGATCACCCCATGACCCGCGCGACGCTCGACAAGGACCCGGCCGAGGTCGCTGCCATGTTCGACGAGGTGGCCGCCCGGTACGACCTCACCAACACCGTCCTGTCCCTGGGACAGGACAGGGGGTGGCGGCGGGCGGTCGGGCAGGCGCTGGCCCTGCAGCCGGGGGAGCGGGTGCTCGACCTGGCCGCCGGCACGGCGACCAGCAGTGCCGAGCTGGCCCGTGGCGGTGCCCGGGTCGTGGGCTGCGACTTCTCGCTCGGCATGCTCGCGGTCGGCCAGCGGGCCCAGCACGCCGGTGTGGACCTCGTCGCGGGTGACGCCCTCTCGCTGCCCTTCGCCGACGCGTCCTTCGACGCGGTGACCATCAGCTTCGGCCTGCGCAACGTCCAGGACACCGATCGGGCGCTCGCCGAGCTGCTCCGCGTCACCCGTCCCGGCGGGCGCCTGGTCGTCTGCGAGTTCAGCTCACCCACCTGGCGGCCCTTCCGGACGGCCTACCTCGAATACCTCATGCGGGCGCTGCCGGCCGTCGCGCGGCGGGTCAGCAGCGACCCTGCGGCCTACGTCTACCTGGCCGAGTCCATCCGGGCGTGGCCGGACCAGGCCGGTCTCGCCGGCCACCTCACCGCCACCGGCTGGGAGCGCGTCGCCTGGCGCGACCTGACCGGCGGCATCGTCGCGCTGCACCGGGGCTGGCGCCCCGCCTGAGCCGCTGCACGGGCGCGCCGCGGCGCCGCCGGGCGAGCGCCCCGGCGTCGGCCTACACTCGCTCGTGAAGACTTTCACAAGCCCGAGCAGCACCGCAGGGAGACGACTGTGACCAGGCCCCCAGTCGCGACGGCCTGGCCGCGGGAGCGCAGGTCGCCGGACGTCGACGCCGACGTCATTGTCGTCGGTGCCGGCCCGGGTGGCAGCGCCGCCGCCGCCGAGTTGGCCGGCTCCGGCATCGACGTGCTGCTCCTCGAGAAGTCGGGGTTCCCCCGCGAGAAGGTCTGCGGCGACGGCCTCACGCCCCGGGCGGTGCGCAGCCTGGTGCAGCTGGGCGTCGACTGCTCCGAGGACAACGGCTTCATCCGCAACCGGGGGCTGCGCATCCTGGGCGGCGGGGTGCGGCTGGAGCTGCCGTGGCCCGAGCTGGCGAGCTTCCCGGACTACGGCCTCGTGCGGCCCCGCCTCGACTTCGACGAGCTGCTCGCCCGGACCGCCCAGAAGGCCGGCGCCAGGCTGCAGGAGCACACGACCGTCACGGGGCCGGTGCTCGACGCCGCCGGCCGGGTCGTCGGCGTGACCGCCAAGGTGGGCCCGGAGAAGACCGAGAAGACCTACCGTGCGCCGCTGGTCATCGCGGCGGACGGCTCGAGCGCCCGGCTGGCGCTGTCGCTGGGCCTGCAGAAGCGCGACGACCGGCCGATGGGCGTCGCCGTCCGTCGCTACTTCGAGAGCCCGCGCCACGAGGACGACATGCTCGAGTCGTGGCTGGAGCTGCGCGGCGAGAACGGCGACCTGCTGCCCGGCTACGGCTGGGTGTTCGGCGTCGGTGACGGCACCAGCAACGTCGGGCTGGGCATCCTCAACACCACCACCGCGTGGCAGAAGACCGACTACAAGGAGCTGCTCGCCCGCTGGACGAGCTCCATGCCGGGGGAGTGGCAGTTCGACGAGGCCCACGCGACCGGCCCCGTCCGTGGCGGGGCGCTGCCCATGGGCTTCAACCGCACGCCCCACTACACGCGCGGGGTCCTGCTTGTCGGCGACGCAGCAGGGGCGGTCAACCCGTTCAACGGCGAGGGCATCGCGTACGCCATGGAGTCGGGCCTGCTGGCCGCGGAGGTCGCCGCCCAGGCGCTGTCCCGCCCGGACGGACCCGCCCGCGAGCGGGCGCTGCAGGCCTACCCGGCGCAGATGAAGGCGGTCTACGGCGGCTACTTCACGCTCGGCAGGGCCTTCGTCCACCTCATCGGCCACCCGCAGGTGATGTCCGTGGCGACCCGCTACGGGCTGCCCCGCCCGCTGCTGATGAAGTTCACGCTGAAGCTGCTCGCCAACCTGACCGACCCGCGCGGCGGCGACGCCCTCGACCGGGTGATCAACGGCCTGTCGAAGGTGGCCCCGGCCGCCTGAGGCGCCCATACCGCCGCAGCGCAGGGCAACTAGGCTGACGGCCGACCGACCGCACGACCGCGAGGTGAGGAGGAGGACCGCACGTGCTCAACAACTACGTGCCGCTCCTGGTGATGTTCGTGCTGGCGGCCGGCTTCGTGGTCGTCTCCGTCGCCGCAGGGGCGTTCATCGGCCCGAAGCGCTACAACCGCGCCAAGCTCGATGCCTACGAGTGCGGCATCGAGCCCACTCCGCAGCCGATGGGCGGTGGCCGCTTCCCGGTCAAGTTCTACCTGACCGCCATGCTGTTCATCGTCTTCGACATCGAGATGGTCTTCCTCATCCCGTGGGCGGTCGCCTTCGACCAGCTGGGCCTGTTCGGGCTCATCGAGATGACCCTGTTCATCGGCACGGTCTTCGTCGCCTACGCCTACGTCTGGCGCCGCGGGGGCCTGGAGTGGGACTAGCCGTGGTCGTCGAGGAAGGGAGCACCCGTCGTGGGGCTTGAGGAGAAGATCCCGTCCGGCGTGATCCTCACGAGCGTCGAGTCGGTCGTGAACTGGTCGCGCAAGTCGTCGCTGTGGCCGGCGACCTTCGGGCTCGCCTGTTGCGCCATCGAGATGATGGCGACCGGCGCCGGTCGCTACGACCTCGCGCGCTTCGGCATGGAGGTCTTCCGGCCCTCCCCGCGCCAAGCCGACCTCATGATCGTGGCGGGCCGGGTGAGCCAGAAGATGGCCCCGGTCCTGCGCCAGATCTACGACCAGATGCCCGAGCCCAAGTGGGTCATCGCCATGGGCGTGTGCGCCAGCAGCGGCGGCATGTTCAACAACTACGCCATCGTGCAGGGTGTCGACCACGTCGTGCCCGTGGACATGTACCTCCCGGGCTGCCCGCCGCGGCCCGAGATGCTGCTCGACGCCATCCTCAAGCTGCACGACAAGATCCAGGACACGCCCGTCGGCGCCAACACGGCCCGTCGCGACGCCCCCGGCTACGCGCCGCGCGAGCTGGTCGCGAGCAGTGTCCGGCACAGCCCCGAGGGCAAGAAGGCGTCCCGGCAGGCGTGGCGCACAGAGGTCGGCCGATGAGCGTGACCCCGCAGGGGACGCCCCCGTCGCGTCCCAAGCCCGACGGCGAGTACGACACCAGCGACGTCGGCTCCCGGTCCCACACCGTCGATCAGGCCAGGGTGGAACAGGCCGCGGCGCAGAGCTCGGCCGTGACCGCCGTGCGGGCGCCGTCGCCGGGGTCCGACATGTTCGGCGCCAGCC
>Ga0136611_10001869_pt1 | contig 14640 bp, 14 predicted proteins | sample AntDrymUQ2232306_2_FD_106645 | JGI IMG/M metagenome (GOLD analysis project Ga0136611, IMG submission 106645) | Polar desert sand microbial communities from Dry Valleys, Antarctica - metaG UQ223 (23.06) | ecosystem: Environmental > Terrestrial > Soil > Desert | place: Antarctica: Dry Valley...
GCGGCATCGTCGACGATGCCGCCGCGCGCGATGTTGACCAGCGTCGCCGTCGGCTTCATCAGCGCCAGTTCAGCGGCGCCGATGCTGTGGTGCGATTGCGGCGAATAAGGCAGCACCAGCACGAGGTGGTCGGCGGTCCTGAGCAGCTCTTCCTTGCCAACGTAATTCGCCTTGCAGTCGGCTTCCAGGGCCGCGTCGAGCCGGGAGCGGTTGTGGTAGATCACCTTCATGCCGAAGCCGTGCGCGCCGCGCCTGGCGATGCCCTGGCCGATCCTGCCCATGCCGAAAATGCCGAGCGTTGCACCGTGGATGTCGGCGCCGGCGAACATGTCGTAGCTCCACTGCGTCCACTTGCCGGCGCGCAAGTAATGCTCGCTTTCGGTGATGCGCCGCGCCGCCGCCATCAGAAGCGCGAAACCGAAATCGGCGGTGGTTTCGGTCAGCACATCGGGCGCGTTGGTCGCCAGCACGCCGGCGGCGGTCATCGCCGGAAGATCGAAATTGTTGTAGCCGACGGCCATGTTGGCGCAGATTTTCAGTTTCGGGCAGGCGGCGAGCACCTCCGCGTCGATACGGTCGCCGCCGGTGGTGAAAGCGCCGTCCTTGTCGGCCAGGCGCCGGGCCAGCTCGGACTTGGTCCAGATTTCGTCGGACGGGTTGGATTCGACGTCAAAGTGCTGTTCGAGGCGGGCGACGACCTCGGGGAAAATCGCGCGGGCGAAGAGAATTTTGGGTTTGCTCATGGAAAGTAGGTTGTTATTTAAACCAGACGAAGGTCATGACGATGAAGAGCGGAATCAGCACGCATCCCGACCACAGCATGTAGCCGAAAAAGCCCGGCATGTTCACGTCGCGGTCTTCCGCGATCGCCTTGACCATCAGGTTGGGCGCGTTGCCGATATAGGTGTTGGCGCCCATGAAGACGGCTCCGGCCGAGATCGCCGCAAGTGTAGGCGCGAAGGTCGTCATCAGCGTCTGTGGGTCGCCGCCGGCGGTGTTGAAGAACACCAGATACGTCGGCGCATTGTCCAGGAAAGAGCTGAGAGCGCCGGTGGCCCAGAAGTACATTGCCGGGTCGGGCGTGCCGTCAGGCCGCGTCACCGCCGACACGACCCCGCCGAAGGGACCGTTCACGCCGGCCTTCAGCATCGCGATCACGGGGATGATGGTGAGGAAAATGCCGGCGAACAGCTTGGCCACCTCGGCCATCGGCGCCCACGAAAACTGGTTGTCGGCATGCACACCGGGCGCCGTGATTTTGAGTGACAGCAGTGTGATGGCAACCAGCCCGGCGTCGCGCACCAGGCCGGGAAGACCGAGCCGCGCGCCGGCGATGTCGAAGGCCACCGGCGTCTTCCAGAAGCCGCTTAGCAGCACCAGAGCGGCGATGGCCGCCAGCAGCCAGAAGTTGCGCGCGCCGTCGAAGCCGATGCGCGGCGTGTCGGGCGTCGGGTCCGGCGGCAGCAACTCTTCGCGGCGATGGTAAAACCAGGCATCGAGCGCGTAGAAAATCAGCAGCAGGGAGCCGACCAAAAACAGCGTTTCCGGAAAAATATAGCGAACCGTCCAGAAGAAATCGACGCCTTTGAGGAAACCCAGGAACAGCGGCGGGTCGCCCAGCGGCGTCAGCGAGCCGCCGGCGTTCGAGACGATGAAGATGAAGAAGACAACCACATGCGACTTGTGCGCCCGGTTGTCGTTGGCCCGGATCAGCGGCCGGATCAGCAGCATCGAAGCGCCGGTCGTTCCCATGACGCTGGCCAGCACGGCGCCGATCGCCAGGATGGCCGTGTTCAGGCCGGGGCTGCCGTGCAGGTTGCCGCGAATATGAATGCCGCCGGCTACGGTGAAAAGTGCCGTCAGCAGCACGATGAAAGGGATGTATTCCTCCAGCAGCGCGTGCATCAAACCAAGCGTCGCCGGACCGGTGCCGTGGACGACGGCGAAGGGCAGGAAGAAGGCCAGCGCCCAGCCAGCGGCGACCTTGCCGTAATGGTGATGCCAGAAACCCGGCGCCAGCAGCGGAAACAGCGCGATCGACAGCAGCAGGCCGGCGAAGGGCAGCCCCCAGATCGCGTTCAGTTGGCTGCCGTCAAGGCCGGCGGCGAACGCCACGCCGGGCCAGAACAACAAAAGCACAAAGGCGGCATGGGCGCCGCGCCAAGACCGGGCCGGCATTCAGGCGTGCGTGGGAACGTCGAAAACCTGGCGCAGGTAGGCCATGTATTTTTCGTCGTCGCACATGTTCTTCGACGGTGTGTCCGACAGCTTGGCCACCGGCTGGCCGTTGCAGCGCAGCATCTTGATGACGATCTGCAGCGGCTCGTAGCCGAGGTCGTTGGTCAGGTTGGTGCCAATGCCGAAAGCCAGCTGGCAACGGCCGCGGAAGCGCTGGTACAGCTCGATGGTTCGCGGCACCGTCAGGCCGTCGCTGAAGATCAGCGTCTTGGTCTTGGGATCGACCCGGTTTTTCGCGTAATGCGCCAGCATGCGCTCGCCCCATTCGAACGGGTCGCCGCTGTCGTGGCGCGCGCCGTCGAACAGCTTGCAAAAATACATGTCGAAGTCCCGCAAAAACGCGTTCATGCCGTAGACGTCAGACAGCGCGATTCCGAGGTCGCCGCGGTATTCCTTGGCCCACATCTCGAAGCCGAAGACCTGGCTGTCGCGCAGGCGCGGGCCCAGCCCCTGGCAGGCCTGCAGGTATTCGTGCGCCATCGTTCCCAGCGGGATCAGGCCGAGCTTCATCGCGAACAGCACGTTGCTGGTGCCCGCGAGCTGCCCCTTTGCGCCGGTTCCCAAACGGGTCGCCAGGGTGCGCAGCACTTCCTCATGCCAAACCCTGCCGAAGCGCCGGCGCGTGCCGTAGTCGGCGATCTTGAGTTCGCCCAGCCCCTTGATCTGGAGCTCGCCGATTTTGGTCTCCAGCCGCGCCCGGCCTTCATTCAGGTCAGGCAGCTTTTGCGTGTTGCGAAAATAGACCTCGTTGATGATCGCCAGGACCGGAATCTCGAACAGGATGGTGTGCAGCCACGGCCCCTTGATTGACACGTCGATCTCGCCCGACGGCAGGGCGCTGACGCTGACGTACTTCTCGTTGAGCCGGAAAATCCCGAGGAAATCGACGAAATCGCTCTTGATGAAGCGCATCGCCTTGAGATAGGCCAACTCGGCGTCCTGGAAACGCAGGCTGCACAGGCCGCGTATTTCCTCGCGGATCTCGTTCACGTACGGCGCCAGGTCGCCGATGCCCGGCGCGCCGGCATTGCGGCACTTGAAGCGGTATTCGACCTCGGCGCCGGGGAATTGGTGCAGCACCACCTGCATCATGGTGAACTTGTACAAGTCGGTATCGAGCAGGCTGTTGATAATCATGGACAGTCCGTGATGCGCCTTGGTCGGTCGTACAGCGTGCAGATGTGAGTCTGTCCTTCAGGTGCCGAGAAAATCGACTTCAAACAGCAGGGTCGCGTTGGGCGGAATTGCGCCGCCCGCGCCGCGCGCGCCATAGCCGAGTTCGGCCGGAATGATCAGGCGCCGCGTGCCGCCGACCGCCATGCCCTGCACGCCTTCGTCCCAGCCCTTGATAACTTCGCCGGCGCCGAGCGAAAACTGGAAGGGCTGGCCGCGATCCTTGCTCGAATCGAATTTCTTGCCCTGCACACCGTCGTTGTAAAGCCAGCCGGTGTAATGCACCTTGACGCGCTGGCCCGCCTGGGCGACGGCGCCGGTGCCGGGAACGGTGTCTTCGTATTGCAGGCCCGAAGGCGTGGTCGTTGTCATGGAATCTTCCTTTTCAAAATGGGATGAAAAATGGCTTGGCGGCGCTGGAAAGACCGCTGTTTTCAGGAATCCCTGACTTTACCCGCAACCAGCGCCAGCAACCGGTCGGCGCGCGACGCCAGCAGGCGGTTTTGCTCGACGACCAGCAACGCCATGCCTTCGCGTTTGAGCGCCAGCAGCGCATCGCGGATCGACTCGACCAGCACCGGCGCGATGCCCTCGCAAGGCTCGTCGAGCAGCAGCAACTTCGGGTCGGTCATCAGCGTGCGGGCGATCGCCAGCATCTGCTGCTGGCCGCCGCTCATCTGGGCGGCGGGACGATCGAGCAGGGTTTTCAAAATCGGGAACAGATCGAGCGCTTTTGCTTCCATAGCGCCGGCGTCTCGGCCGGCGGCCACATGCAGGTTTTCACGCACCGTCAACCCGGTGAAGAGGCGCCGGTCTTCGGCGACATAACCCAGTCCGGCCCGCGCGCGCCGGTGCGTTTCCCAGCGCTCGATGTCCGCCACGCCAGCGGGCGACCGGTAGGCGATGCGGCCTTCGGTGCGAACTTCCAGCCCCATCAAGGCCTTGAGCAGCGTCGATTTGCCTGCGCCGTTGAGCCCCTGCAGCACGACCATCTCGCCGGCGTTGACACGCAGCGACACGTCGAACAGCGCTTGCGCCTGGCCGTAAAAAGCGCTGAGTTTTTCCACCTTAAGCATGGGCGGCGCCTTCGTGCATGCTTTCGCCGAGGTAGAGCCGGCGCACCGCGGCGTCGCGGGAAATTTCATCGAACGAGCCTTGCGCCGCGAGGCGGCCTTCGATCAGCACCAGCACCCTGTCCGCCACGCCGGCGACCGCGTCCATGTTGTGCTCGGTGTAGAGCACCGCCATGCCCTGCCCTGCCAATTTCTTCACCAGCCGCATCAAGGCCGCGCGCTCGGCCTCGGCCAAACCGGCGGCGGGTTCATCGAGCAGCAGCAATTTCGGGCTGGCCGCCAGCGCAATCGCCAGCTCCAGCCGCTTTTTGGCGCCGTAAGGCAGGCTTAGAACATCTTCGGCTGCCAAGTCCAGCAGGCCGGTCTGGTCGAGCAGCGCCATGGCTGCCTCGCGCGACTGGGCATCGAGTATTTTGAAGGTCGAAATGCGGTTTTGCGCCCGTCCAGCCTGCGTGGCCAGCTGCACATTTTGTAGCACCGTCAAGGCTTCGAAGACCTGCGCCACCTGGAAGGTTCGCGCCACGCCGTGCCGCAGCCGGGCGGCCGGCGCCAATTTTTCCAGCGCCTGGTCGTTCCACGCGATGCGGCCGCCGGTCGGCGGGTACTGGCCGGCGATGCAGGCAAAGCAGGTCGATTTGCCCGCGCCGTTGGGGCCGATCAGCGCGACGCACTCGCCGCCGGCGACGTCGAAGCTCACGCCATCGACCGCGTGGATGCCGCCGAAATGCTTGACCAGTTGGTGCACCCGCAGCATCAGCCGCCTCTTCTGGCGACTCGCCGGGGGCTGGCACCCATGCGCGCGAGCAGCCCGAGCAGCCCCGAGGGCGACAGCACCATGATCAGCATGATGAACACGCCCAGCAGGCCGCGCCAGTACGTCGCTTCGCGCCCCAGTTCGGCGCTGGCATAGGTCAGCAACGCGCCGCCTGCGATTGCACCCCAAAGCTGGTGCACGCCGCCGAGCAGCACGACCAACAGTGCATCGACCGAGTTCGCGACCGCCGCCAGCGAGGGGAACACCGCGCCCTTGTGCGCCGCGAACAGGCCGCCGGCCAGTGCCGCCAGGACCGCGCTTTCGACGAAAACCCGGTACTTGATCCAGCCGACCGACAGGCCCGACGCCGCCGCCCGCAGCGGCGCGTCGCGCACCGCCTGCAGCGCCGCGCCCATGACGGACCGACCGAGAAAGCGCAGCGCGAACACCGCCGCCAGCGCCAGCGACGCCAGCAGCGCATAAAAAACCGGCCGGCCGTCGCCGCTGACCAGCGTCAGGCCGATCAGCCCGTTGTCGCCGCCTGTCAGGCCGACCCATTGCGTCGCGCCGGCCCAGACCACCTGCGCCAGCGCCAGCGACAGCATCGCCAGATAGACGCCGCTGCTCCTGACCACCGCCGCGCCGAACACCGCCGCCACCGCCAGCGCGGCGCCGCAGCCGGCCGCCAGCGCCAGCGGCAGCGACGCACCCCACAGGCTGTGCGACAACGCCGCGCCGTAGGCTCCCAGCGCAAAAAACGCCGCATGGCCGAAGCTGACGAGCCCGCCCAGCGCCATCATGGCCTGCAGGCTGATGCCGAAAATCATCAAGATCAGCGCGTCGGCGGCGAGCGTTTGCCAATAGGCGCCGCCCGACCAGGCGAGCGCGGCCAGCGCGATATAAGCCGCGGCAATCACTGATGTCCATAAAGGCCCGAGGCGAAGCCCGCGAAACTTCTGCGCCGCCTCGCGCGCCACGCCGCCGGGTTCGAGCGACGCCAGGGCCTTGCCATTGAGCCCCTGCGGCCTGAACACCAGCACCACGGCCATGGTCAGGAACACGACCACCAGCGTCGCCTGCGGGAACAGCGCGGTGCCGAAAGCGTGAACCAGGCCGATCAGCAAGGCGGCGACAAACGCGCCGCCGATGCTGCCGAGCCCGCCGGTGACGACGACGACGAAGGTCTCGACGATCACGTTCAGGTCCATCTGCAGGTGCGCCGGCTCGCGCGGCAGCTGCAGCGCGCCCCCCAGCCCGGCGAGCGCGCAGCCCAGCACCACGGCGCCGAGCATCAGCGGCTTGGGGTTGACGCCGAGCGCGGCCAGCATGGCGCGGTCCTGCGTCGCCGCGCGCAGGCGCCGGCCGAACAGCGACCGCCGCAGCAGCAGATGAAGGCCGATCCAGACCAACGGGCCGAGCGCGATCATCGCCAGCTGGTAGACCGGAAAAAACTCTCCCGCGATCTCGACCGAGCCTTTGAGGCCCGGAAAACGCGGCGCGAAGACTTCGTTCGGACCAAAGCCCCACTGCATCGCGTCGTGCATCGCCAGACTCAGGCCGAAGGTGGCGACCAGCTGATACAGCTCGGGCGCACCCGACATTCGTCTTAACAAGAGAAATTCGGCCACAGCGCCCGCCAGTCCTGCGCAAGCAGCTCCCAAAATAATAGCAAGAAGGTAAAGCGGCGCGCTTTCGCCCCAAGCCGGGAACCAGTGCGTGACCCAGTGCGCGGTAAACAGCGCACCGAGCATGAAAAAACTGCCATGGGCGAAATTGACGATGCGCGTGACGCCGAAAATCAGCGTCAGCCCCGCCGCCATCAGGAACAGCGTCGTGGCATAAGACAGGCCGCCGAGCAGCTGGACGACGGAAAAACTCATTTCACCGCATGGCTACGACGAGCATCGGTCGATGCGTCATGACGAACGGAGCGAGTATGCCGCCCGTGCAAGTTCCGGCCGCGGAACCGGCTTCGCCGGGCCGCAGGCGGGGCGGCCCCCTCGGGGGGCAGCGAACCACACGAAGTGGGGAGCGTGGGGGCCATCTCACTCCAGCCAGGTGGTGAATTCTTCCGCGCTGACACGCGGCGTCCTGAACGTATTCACCAGCGCCGTTTCGTCGGCATAGCCCAGCGACATGCCGCAGACCAGCATGTCTTTGTCACCCGCGCCGATGTGCGGCAGGATGATGCTGGCGAAGTCGTTCCACGCGGCTTGCGGGCAGGTATGCAGGCCGTGGCCGCGCGCCGCGATCATCAGGCTTTGCAAAAACATGCCGTAGTCCACCAGCGAGCCGCGACCCATGACCCGGTCGATCGTGAACATCAACCCGACCGGGGCGTCGAAGAAGCGGTAGTTGCGCTGGTGCTGCGCATGCATCTTGTCCTTGTCTCCCTTGGTGATGCCGAGCAGGCCATAAAGGCCCCAGCCGTTTTCGCGCCGCCGGTCGATGTAGGGCGAAACCCATTTTTCGGGGTAGTAGTCGTACTCCGCCTTGTACTCGGGCGCCAGCGCCGGGTTTTCGCGCAGCGCGTCGTGCGCCTGGCAAACTTTTTCGGCCAGGCTGTCCTTGCTCGCTCCCTGCAGCACATAAGTTTTCCAGGGCTGCGTGTTGGTGCCCGAAGGGGCGCGGCTGGCGAGTTCGAGCAAGTGCACGACGATGTCGCGCGGCACCGGCGTCGGCAAAAATTCGCGCATCGACTGGCGGGTTTCGATGGCGTGGTCAACCGGATTGGAAGACGCGCTAGCCGGCGCGTCGTCGGGCGCGAAGTCGCCAGCGACAACGGGATGGGAAGATAAAACCGATGGCGTCATTTAAGGCTCTCCAGTACGCGAAGCAACTCAGCGGGCAAGGGCGCCGGCCGGCGCGTGGCACGGTCGACATAAACATGAACAAAATGACCTTTGGCGGCGCACGGCAGGCTTTCATCGCCAGGGAACAAAGCCACTTCATAGCGCACGCTCGACAACCCGGTCCGCGCCACACGAATGCCGGCTGTGACCGGCTCGGGAAACGCCAGCGGCGAAAAATAACTGCAGCCGGTTTCCACCACATAGCCGATCACGCCGCCGTGATGGATATCCAGCGCGCCGCGCTCGATCAGCAGGCCGTTGACGGCGGTGTCGAACCAACTGTAATAAACGACGTCGTTGACATGCCCGTACAGGTCGTTGTCGGACCAGCGCGTGCCGATCTCGCGAAAAGCCCGGTACGCGCTGCGTTGTTCGGCTTGGGCGCGCGGCGGTGCTGTCATGAAGCGCTATTTTGCCAGCGCGTCAGGCCGCGATGGGCCGGGTGGGATGCGATTGCCACTTGCGCCAATATTCGAGCGCGACGCGGTAGGTGTTCACCTGCACCTGCACCGTGTCTTCGATCTTCAGCCCATAGCCGCCCGCCATCGATAACGCCAGCGGGATGCGGCGCTGCCAGGCCCAGTCGAAGACGCGCCGGTCGCGCGCCTCCAGGCCGTCGAAGCTCAGCGCCAGCCGGCCCAGACGGTCGCCTTCGAACGGGTCGGCGCCGGCCAGGTACAGCACCAGTCCCGGCTGGAAGCGCCGGTCCAGCTCGTCGAGCGCGTGTTCGAGCGCCTGCAGATACGGCGCGTCGGTGCAGCCGTCGGGCAGCTCCACATCCAGATCGCTTGCTTCCTTTCTGAACGGAAAATTTTTTTCACCATGCAGCGACAGCGTGAACACGCTGTCATCGCGGCTGAAAATGCTGGCCGTGCCGTTGCCCTGGTGTACGTCCAGGTCGATCACCGCGACCTGCAGTGGCCGGTGCTGCTGGCGATGCCGACGCGCCCACTCGGCCTGCATCAGCCGGGCCGCGACCGCCGAATCGTTGAACACGCAAAAGCCGCTGCCCTTGTGCGCGTAGGCATGGTGGGTGCCGCCGGCGAGGTTTGCCGCAATGCCTTCGGGCCTGGCGCCACTGGCAAGCCCGAGCGCCGCCCGCGCCGCCGCCACGTTGGCGCCGGCCGAGCAGCGCGCACGCGTCGCCATGCCCGGACTCCAGGGAAAACCGATTTCGCGCTGGGCCGGCGCCGGCAGAATGCCGCGCGCAATCGCATCTATATAGGCGGGCGTATGCGCCAGGGCGAGTTCGCCGTCGCTGGCGGGCGGCGCCTGCGCCATCCGTATTTGCGCCAGCTCGCTGCCGAGCCGCTCGCGCAGCAGCTTGTATTTGCCCATCGGAAAGCGATGGCCGGGGGGCAGCGGCAGGACGAAATTGTCGGCGTAGAAAGCTTGCATCACGCTATTGGTGCATTGCAACAAGCAGTATTTGCATCGACATGTTTTTCTCCTATAATCCGAAATGTGTTGCAGTGCAGCAATTCAGCGCAAGCAACTATTTTCGCCTTTTCTACTTATTTGGAGACTTTATGCTGACCGCTGAACAAATCATGGCTTCCCACAAAGCCAACATCGAAACCCTTTTCGGCCTGACCCAGAAAGCCTTCGAAGGCGTTGAAAAACTGGTCGAGCTCAATGTGCAGGCGACGAAAGCCGCTCTGGCCGAGTCTGCCAACCATGCGCAGGCCGTCATGGGCGCGAAAGACGCGCAGGAGTTGATGGCGCTGCAAGCCAGCATGGTCCAGCCCCTGGCCGAAAAAACCGCCGCCTACAGCCGCCACCTGTACGACATCGCGCAATCCGCCGGCGCCGAAATCGGCAAGACCCTTGAGGGCCAGACCGCCGAAGCGCAAAAGAAATTCGCCGACCTCGTCGATAGCGCCACGCAAAATGCGCCGGCCGGTTCCGAAGCCGCGGTCACGATGATGAAATCCACGATGACGGCTGCCAACACCGCTTTCGAAACCGTTCAAAAAGCTGTCAAGCAGGCTGGTGAAATGGCCGAAAGCAATTTCAACTCGGTGTCCGAGTCGGCGGTGAACGCCTCCAAAAACATCGCCAAAAAGCGCTGATCAGTCGTGACTGTCCGCCGGGCGCTGCGTCCGCCGGACATTCGGGAGCGTTACTCCGCAAGCCTGGTTGAATAGACCGGCTTTCTAAAAGTTGTCTCCTCGGTTCCTGCCGGAAATTCGGTTTCGGGGTTCCGTTCCAGCCCAATCTCGCGATTGGGCTTTTTTTTGGTCAAAATCCAGTCTTTACGCAACTTCAACCTCAAAGGAATCCCATGGACATCGCAGGCAAGGTATTTATCGTCACCGGCGGCGCATCAGGCCTGGGTGAAGGCACGGCGCGGATGCTCGTCGCCAACGGCGGCAAGGTCGTGATCGCCGACATGCAGGCCGACAAGGGCGAAGCGATAGCCAAGGACCTCGGCGCCGGCAACGCGGCATTCGTGACGTGCGACGTGAGCCAGGAAGCCGACGGCCAGGCGGCGGTGGCCAAGGCGGTTTCCATGGGCAAGCTGATGGGCCTGGTCAATTGCGCCGGCATCGCTCCGGCTGAAAAAACCGTCGGCAAGAGTGGAGCGCACAGCCTGGCGGTGTTTAGCAAAACCATCACCGTCAACCTGATCGGCAGCTTCAACATGATCCGCCTGGCCGCCGACGCGATGGCGAAAAACGACCCCGAAGCAACCGGCGAGCGCGGCGTGATGATTTCGACCGCTTCCGTCGCCGCCTACGACGGCCAGATCGGCCAGGCCGCGTACAGCGCGTCCAAGGGCGGCGTCGTCGGCATGACGCTGCCGATCGCGCGCGACCTGGCGCGAAACGGCATCCGCAACATGACCATCGCGCCCGGCATCTTCGGCACGCCGATGATGTTCGGCATGCCGCAGGAAGTGCAGGATTCGCTCGCCGCGTCGGTGCCCTTCCCTTCGCGCCTGGGAACGCCAGAGGACTATGCCAAGCTGGCCAAGCATATTTTCGAGAACGACATGCTCAACGGCGAAGTGATTCGCCTGGACGGCGCGATTCGCCTGGCGCCGCGCTGACGGCAAGCCGCCGGCGGCGGATTTTGCTCTGTTTTTGATAGCTGCTCACGCACGTCCTGCATGCGTCAACGGCCTTTTTTGCTTAAGAGATCGACGAAAAGCGTCAAGGCTTGCATCGCCTTCGCGTTGGCGTCTGTGCTCGGCGCTTGTGCAAACTTGGGCGTCGCGCCGCTTTCCCTTCCGTCCGCCCCGCTGCCGCCGCAGCCCGAAGGCGCGTCGGGCTACAGCCCCAAGCCTGGCTGGACAAACGCTACCTTCGCCGTCGCCGCGGCCAATCCCCTGGCGACCGAAGCGGGCTTGCGGATGCTGCGGGCCGGCGGCTCGGCGGTAGATGCCGCCGTGGCGGTGCAAATGGTGCTGGCGCTGGTCGAACCGCAATCGAGCGGCATCGGCGGCGGCGCATTTTTGCTGCATTCCGATAGCCGCGTCGTCGAAGCTTTCGACGGCCGGGAAACGGCGCCGGCGGCGGTCGACGAAAACCTTTTCATCGGCGCCGACGGCAAACCGATAGCGTTTTTCGATGCCGTCGTCGGTGGCCGTTCGGTGGGCACGCCGGGCACGGTCAGCATGCTGGCGCTGGCGCATTCGCAGCATGGCAGGTTGCCATGGGCGCAGCTGTTTGCACCGGCGATCGATCTTGCCGAAAACGGTTTTCCGGTCGGCAGGCGGCTCCATTCGCTGCTCGGGAATGAAAAATACCTGAGGAACGACGCCACTGCGGCTGCCTACTTTTATCGCGCGGACGGCCTGCCGGTCGAGGTCGGCTCCAGGCTGCGCAACCCGGCGCTGGCCGACGTGCTGCGCCTGATTGCCCGTTTAGGCCCTGCCGCGCTGGCGACCGGCCCGGTCGCGCAGGCCATCGTCGCCAAGGTGCAGCGCCATCCCGGCAATCCGGGCCGCCTCGCGTTGGGCGACCTGGCCGGCTACCAGGCCCGAAAGCGCGCGCCGCTTTGCTTCGACTACAGCGCGCTCGGCCGCGATTACCTCGTCTGCGGGATGCCGCCGCCGGCCTCGGGCGCCATCGCCATCGGGCAGATTCTCGGAATCCTGAACCAGACGCCCGCCAGGACGCTGCCGCTGGCCGCCGGCAAGGGCGGCGTACCGGGAACGACCGGCCCCGCACCTTCGACCGGCTGGCTGCATCTGTACACCGAAGCGTCGCGACTGGCGCTGGCCGACCGCGCACTGTATGTCGGCGACCCGGACTTCGTGCAGCCGCCCGGCGGCGATTGGACCAGCCTGCTCGACCCTGGCTACCTGAACGAGCGCGCGAAATTGATCGACGCCGCCGGCCCGCGAATGAAAGACGCCCCGTCCGGCGTTCCAGGCATCGTCAAAACCGCCTATGCGCCCATGCCCGAGCAGGCCGAACACGGCACGTCGCACATCAGCATCGTCGATGGCTTCGGCAATGCGCTGGCGATGACGACGACGATCGAAAGCCAGTTCGGCTCGCGCCTGATGACCGATGGCGGAACCGGCAAGCCGGGCGGTTTTCTGCTCAACAACGAATTGACCGATTTCAGCTTCGCACCGGCCGATGCAGGCGGCCGGCCGGTCGCCAACCGGGTACAGCCCGGCAAGCGGCCGCGCTCGTCGATGGCGCCGACGCTGTCTTCGACAAGGCCAGCGGCCAGCTGGTGCTGAGCGCCGGCAGCCCCGGCGGCGAACTCATCATCCACTACACCGCCAAGACGCTGTACGGCGTGCTGAACTGGCGCATGGCGCCGCAGCAGGCGATTGACCTGCCCAATTTCGCGGTGACCGGCGGCTTGACCCTGCTGGAGGAGCAGCGCTTTTTGCCGGCGACGCGCGAAGCCTTGCGGGCGCGTGGCGCCGACGTTCGCGAGGTGCCGATGACCAGTGGCCTGCAGGCAATCACCCGTAGCCAGGGGCGCGGCGCGGCGCAGTGGCTGGGCGGCGCCGATCCGCGGCGCGAGGGCGTGGTAATGGGCGACTGATGGCGGGCGCGGTATCCGTGCCGACCCGCACGGGCAACTGGGGAAATAGACCGCTTTGCTAGTCGGTGCGCAGCGGCTTGGCCGGCGCGTCCTGCTTGTCCGTGCCGATGCGCTCGTATTCCGAGATCACTTGCGCGCCGACCAGCAGGAGCGTCGCGCCGATTTCCAGGCTGAACAGCACGACGATTGCCGTGGTCAGCGAGCCGTAGACGACGCCGATCTGCGACAGCGTGGCGAAATACCAGACCAGCACATGGCGCGTAACTTCCCAGAAAAACGTCGCCACGACGCCGCCTATCAATGCGTGGCGCAGCGACAGGCGGCCGACCGGCATCACCATGTAGACCGACGTGAGCACAAAGATTTCGCCGACCAGGCCGAGCAAATACAAAAGAAAGCCTGAAAAGCCGCTGAGCGACCAGCTCAAGCCGAAGAACTCAACGCTTTTTTCACCCAGGGCCTGAAAGGTTCCCGCCACCAGCGTCACGCCCAAAAAACCCAGGCCAAGGCAGATGATGTAGCAATAGGGCAGCACGGCGGAAACCAGGAAATGCCTGCGCCGGATCGCCACGCGGTGCAGGAAAATCACCGACATCGCGTTTTCCAGCACGGTGAAAGCCAGCGAGCTGAAAAACAGCATCGTCACCAGCAGCACCCAGCCCATCACCTCGCGGTGCTTGAGAAAATTAGCCAGTTCGCCGACGATGAATCCGCCCTGACCCGGCGCCAGCCAGTCGATGTAGCGGCCCAGCGACTCCAGCAGAACGCTTTGCTCGATCACATGCGACAGCGCAATCGCGATCAAGATCAGCAGCGGAACAATCGAAAGCAAGGCGTAGTAGGCGACCGCCCCGGCCAGCAGCAAGCCCTGGTTGGCGCGAAAGCCCTTGAATATCCGCAGCGCGAAGGCGCCGGGGTTTTTGACGACAAAGGCGGCCTGCGGTTCGAGCGTCATGTACAGCTGGCCGGCACTGCGCCGGCGGATGAAAATTGGACTTCGATTATGCGCGGCAAGCCGTTTCGACAGTGGCGCGCGGGACGGACAGCTAAGCGCCGGCTATGCTTAAATTGACGCTCAACCCCTCCGACACATGGCCATTCCCCAATCATTCATCCAGGAACTTCTGGCCCGCGCCGACGTGGTCGATATCGTCGGGCGTTATGTTCAGCTGAAAAAAGGCGGCGCCAACTTTACCGGCCTGTGCCCGTTTCACAGCGAAAAATCGCCCTCTTTCAGCGTCAGCCCGTCCAAACAGTTTTATCACTGTTTCGGCTGCGGCAAGAACGGCAACGCCATCAGTTTCTTGATGGAGCATGCCGGCATGACTTTTATCGAAGCGGTGAAAGACCTGGCCCAGCAGTATGGCTTGCAGGTGCCCGAGGACGACCTGTCGCCGCAGGACCGCGCGCGCGCCGCGCAGCTGCGCGAGCAGCAGGCAACGCTTGCCAGCGTGCTGGAAAAAGCAACCCTGGCCTACATCAGGAATCTGCGCGCTTCGGCGCGCGCGATCGACTATTTCAAGCGCCGCGGCGTCAC